>JAAUXZ010003361.1_pt1 | contig 41850 bp, 31 predicted proteins | sample 7278131 | NCBI WGS metagenome assembly JAAUXZ01 (sample SAMN14350119, study PRJNA611818) | marine sediment metagenome | isolation source: surface marine sediment (3m) | place: French Polynesia: Moorea | collected 2018-08 | reverse complement strand
CGACATCTTGAAGTTATGGGGAGCGATCATCCTGCTCGCGGCGGTGGCCGGCAGCTTGATTGCGTCCAGGGTCTCCGGCGACTTCCTGACCTGGATGTTCGGCATCATTGCAATCCTGGTCAGCTTCAACATGCTGTTCCGGGCGAATGCGGCGGCCCTGTTCGATCAATTACCGGGCAGGCTGGGTCAATCGTTGATGGCGAGCTCGGTGGGTGGGTTGTCGGTGATGATCGGCATCGGTGGCGGCACCATCGGGGTACCGTTGCTGACTCTGTTCAATGTTGCAGTGCATCGAGCGGTCGGTACCGCGGCGGCTTTTGGTTTACTGATCGCGATACCGGGAGTGATCACCCTGCTGCTGGTCGGGGACAAGCCGGCCGATGCTCTGGCCGGCACCTGGCGCCTGGTGAATATCCCGGCGTTCCTGTTCATCATCCCGTTGACCATACTGTTCGCCCCGGTTGGCGCCCGGATCGCACATAGTTTAAACCCGCGCCAATTGAAAAAAGCCTTTGCGGTGGTGCTGTTGTTGACCGGTATCCGGATGCTGATCCAGGTTGCGTCGTGACAACAGCCTGCAGTTACCATCGACTTTGATCTTTCGGAGGAAAAAAATGTTAAACATCGAACACATGTTATTTGCCGATGGACCTAAACCGGTCGCCCCCTTCAGTCATGCGGTAAGGGCGGGTGATTTTCTGTTCGTCACCGGGCAGATGCCGACGCTGAAAGATGACAATACCCAGCTGGTATCCGGAGATATCGAGGCGCAAACCCACCGGGTCATGCAAAATCTGCAGATTGTGCTGGCTGCCGCGGGACTGGGCCTGGAGCGGGCGGTTTCGGTGCGCATCTACCTGGTCAACTTTGGCGATTACGCGAAGATGAACAAGGTTTATGAGTCCTATTTCGAACCGGGCAAGTTGCCCTGTCGCACCTGCATCGGGGTTACCGGCCTGGCGGTGGGGGCATCGGTCGAGATCGATTTGATTGCGGCTTACTGAAGCTGCCGGCTAAAGAATTGGTTTAAAACTGTTTTCAGCCGGTCCATCGACAGTGGTTTGGATATGTAATCATTCATCCCGGCATCCAGGCATTCCTGGCGGTCTTGCTGGGTGGCATTTGCGGTCATCGCGAAGATCGGGATGCGAGAGATGGACTCGTCATCCGATTTGCGTATGATCCGGGTGGTCTCGAGTCCATTCAATTCCGGCATCCTGATATCCATGAAAACCAGGTCGTAATGTCTCAAATTAAGCGCCTCGATCGCCTCGAAACCATTCGCTACCGTATCGACGCCATGCCCTAACTTATCGAGCATTTTTCTCGCGATCAGTTGATTGGCGACTACATCCTCTACCAGCAGAATTTTCATCGGGGGATGATACAGCGTCATTTCTTCCGTGGCCGATGGTTGCTGGGGCTGGTAACTGGAGATAAAGGTTAATGGCAGCTCGAACCAGAAGGTACTGCCCTCGCCTAATTTGCTCTCCACCCCGATGCTGCCGCCCAGCAGGTCCACCAGGGATTTGGATATCGCCAGTCCCAGTCCGGTCCCGCCATACTTACGGGCGATACCCTTGTCCACCTGGGAAAAGCTCTGGAATAAACGCCCGCTGTCTTCAGCGGCGATGCCCATGCCGGTATCAACCACGGCAAAATGGATATTTCTTGGATTCGAATCGGCATCACCAGTCGTGATGCTAAGTGTGATCCTACCCTGCTGGGTAAATTTCACCGCGTTGTTCAACAGGTTGAGCAATATCTGGCGGATGCGCCCCGGGTCACTGCGATAAATGCCCTGGCAGGCCGGGGCAATGTCCAACCGGTATTCGATGCCTTTTTGCCGGGCCTGGGTGGAGATCAGATCAAGCACGCTCTGGGCAATTTGCTCCAGGTCGAAATCGATTTCCTCCAGTTCGATTTGACCGGCTTCGATCTTGGAGAAATCGAGGATGTCATTGATGATATTCAACAGTGATTCTCCCGAATCATTGATGACCTGCAGACATTGACTCTGCTCATCTGTCAGCGGGGTTTCCCTCAATACATGGGCCATACCGATGACCCCATTCATCGGGGTACGGATTTCGTGGCTCATGGTGGCGAGGAAATTCGATTTCGTCTCACTGGCGGACTGGGCTTCCAGCAGCGCCGCTTCCAGCGTGCTGTCATAGCTGCGCTGATTTTTCTGTTGCTTGCGCAGGATGTTCATGACCAGGATCGCCAGAATGGTAGATAACAGGGCCACGAAGCCCAACAGATAAGGCAGGTAGCTTCCGCCTGGGCTCGCCGGCTGCCAGCTCAGGGCCATGACCGGCTGCTTCATCCGGTTGTTGAGCAACAGGGTATCTGGATCACAGGTGTCAATGTCGGGATGAATCTGCAACCCCGGGATCTGGTGTAAGGCTCCCAGTTGGCTGAAGTAGTCACTATCCAGCTTGCGGGCAAACACCAGCAGGGCATGATCCGGCCTGACCACCTCAGAATCCTCATCCACATACAGACCGAGCGTCACCAGGTAAATCCGGTCATCGATGGTCAGGTAATCGCTCAGGGTATAGTTCATCTCTTTGTCGCTAATCGCTGCGTCAGCCAGCCCGCCCAAACCATGGTCAAGTAATTGATCCAAGGTCAGTGACGCATGTTCAGCATCGGCGGTAATCACGGCCGATGATCGATCACCCGTGACCGAGGCGGTGAATGCGTAGCCATATCTGTCCAGGATATACTCTCCCGTATTGTTATCGATAAACGACTGATCGGGATTGGCGATGGTGTTTGCATAACTTTCATCCCAGTAGGAGTACTCTTCCAGGATGTCCCTCTGCCTTTGCTTCTCGATATCTAACGCGATAAGGATATTCTGCTTGAGATTGTGTTGTGCCTGTTCATCGACCGCGTGAATACCGAACACGACGGCCCCGATAATACTGGCCATGAACAGCAAGATGAGGGTGACGATGAGAGGGGTGACAGAGTGAACCGGAGTGCTATCCCTTATGATCCGCTGACTCTCTGACAGAGTCTGGTTATTCATAAACTACCTGAGTACTAGCAATGTTAGCCAGGGCATATTAAAAGAGAATGCTTTATATTGATAGACACGCTTATCGGTTGCAGCTGGTCGTTATTTTCCGACCCGGTTAACCCGCAACCGGGTCTGAGCCCGAATAGATGAAATGTTCGGTTTCGCTGCCTGGCCAGCTGGTTGCCGTTTATTGATGATACCGGCTGGTTGGTAAAAAACTATTGCCCACGCTTAAGCCTGAGCGGGATCTGATGTAAATCGTGCATGACCGCCAACAGGCAGGGTACCAGGATCAGGGTGATCGGGGTGGCGAACAGGATGCCATAACCCATCGCCAGCGCCATCGGTGCAGAAAAGGGGTCTGAGCCACCGATGCCATAGGCCATCGGCAGCAGGCCGGCAACGGTGGTAATCGAGGTCAACACGATCGGGCGCATGCGTACCTTGGCCGCCATGATGATGCGCTCATGCAGTGGAACCTCCGGATGTTCGGCTTTCAGGTTATTGACCAGGTTGACCAGGATCAACGAGTCATTGACCAGGATACCGGTCAGGCCGACCACGCCAAGCATGGCGAGAAAACCAAAGTCGGTTTGATGCAGGGCAAACGACAGGATGACACCGACCATGCCGAAGGGGATCGCGATCATAACCAGGATCGGCTGGGTCATTGAATCGAACAGCAGCAACAGCAGCAGGTATATGCCCACCGCCGCGGCCACGAATGCGACCACCAGGCTGCCCATGGATTCGGCGGATTCCTCGGCCTCGCCACCGACCACGATGCGCATGCCCGGCCAGTCCCGGTCAAGGTCGATTCCCTGCTGGACCCGGTCTGTCGCTTCGAGTGGAGTCAAGACCCCCTTGACTACATCGCTGGTGATCGTGATCGCGCGTTCGTTATCGAAGTGGTAGACATTGGAAGGGCCGCTGCCGATGCTGAAATTGGCGACTTCCTCCAGCCGCACGAATTCACCGCGCCGGTTCGGGACCACCAGGTCGGAGAGGGTATCCAGCGAACTGCGCGCGGTTTCCTCGAACAATACGCGGAAATCCACGTCTTCATCGCCATAGCGCACCGAGGTCACGACCTCGCCGTCGAAGGCGAGGCGGACATTGCGCGCCACGTCCGCCACCGACAGACCGGCATCTGCCAGGCGGATAAAATCGATATCCACGTTGATCTGCTCCTTGCCTTTCTTGTCATCGCGGTCCAGGTCCTTGATGCCCTCCATGTTCTGCAAGCGCTCGGTGACCAGGTCCGCCAGCTGCACGCGTTTATCATCATCGCTGCCGACCACGCGCACGGTGACCGGGCGCCCGACCGGCGGACCGCCGCTGTCGACGACGAAGTTGATACGCTCGATCTCCTCAATGGCCCGGCTGCGTTGGCGCATTTCCTCGACGATCTCATCGGCATTGCGCTCGCGGGTGGCAAATGGGGTCAGGAACACGCCAAGGTAGGCCCAGTGCTCATTCTCGCCGGCAAAAAAATCACCCAGGCCGCCGATGCGGGTCACGTAGGATTCAACCTCGCCCTCGGGTAACTCCTCGACCAGGCGTTCCAGTTTACGCATGGTGTTGGAGGTGAGGTCCAGCGAGGAACCGGTGGGCAGTTCCACGAGCATGTCAAAGCGGTTGGCCGACTGGGTCGGAAACAGGACGAAGTCAATGTAGCGGGCCGCGTACCAGAACGACGAGACGAGCAGAACGACCGACAGGGCAATCACCGGGTAACGCCATCTTAAGAATACCCCCAGCAGGCGTCCAAACTTTTCCTTGATGCCCTCGATGTTGAGCCGCCTGGGTTCTTGCTTGACGTTGATGACCTGGTCCTTGACCCCCCAGATCAGGTGCGCCGGCAGTGAGAAGGATAGTTCCGCCAGCGACACCAGCAAGGCCAGGGTCACCACCAGCGGGATGACGAAGATAAAGTCACCGAGGGTGCCGGTCATGAAGAACATCGGCGCAAAGGCCAGGGCCGTGGTCAACAGGGTTGTTATCACCGGCCGATAGACCTCGGCAGCACCCTTGACCGCCGCATCCAGGGCGGACAAGCCCTGTTCCCGGTAACGCCAGATGTTCTCCGCGACCACGATGCCATCATCGACGACGATACCGATGACCAGGATCATCGCGCCCAGGGCAATGGTATCGAGGTAAGCGCCGAACACCGGCAGCAGAAAGATCGTGCCCAGCAACGCAACCGGGATGCCCAGCGCCACCCAGAACGCGGAGCGCAGATCGAGGAAAAAGGACAGGGTCACCAGCACCAGGATCAGGCCGAGGATACCGTTGGAAGCGACCACCTGCAGCCGGTTTTTGACATTCGCCGACACATCGTTGGAATACTCGATGCTGACGCCTGCCGGCAAGCGGTGCTGGTTCTCTTCCACCAGGGCCTTGATCCGGTCCACCGTGCGGATGATATCCGCGGATTCTTTCTTGTAGACGACGAAGGATATCGCCGGCTTGCCATTCATCCGCGAGCGTTGTTTTTCCGGTTCGAACGCATCCTTGACGATGGCGATATCACTGACCCGGATCTGGGTCCCGTCATCGGTGACCTCGACGATGACATCCTCGACTTCCAGCGGGTCTTCAAATTGGGCCAGAGTCACGATGTTTCTTTCACTGGTATAGGACTCGAAGGAACCGCCACTGGCGCGGATGTTGCGGTTGGCGATCGCGCTGACCAGTTGGGCGCCGGGTATCTGCCACTGTTCCAGTGAGTCCTGCAGCATCTCGATATGGATCTCGCGGTCGAGGTAGCCATAGCGCCGCAACCTGGCCACCCCCTGGATTTCTTCCAGTTCTTTCTCGGCATTGCGCGCATACTCGCGCAGTTCCGAGTAGGGTATGTCCGCACCGGTCAATCCAACCTCGATGATCGGGATCCCGGTGGCGGTGGTGATTTCGCGCACCACCGGCTGTTCATCGACTTCCTGTGGGAAGCCGGAGGTCCGGGATACGGCATCCCGTACATCGGTTTTAACCTTGTCCAGGTCCTTGGCATCCAGGTCCATCCTGACGTTGATCACCGAGATATTTTCCATCGAGAACGAGGTCACGCGTTTCAGGCCGTCGACTTCTTTCAGTTGTTCCTCGATCAGGTTGGTGACATTGAGTTCCACGTCCTGCGGCGAAGCGCCGGGGTAGCGCGTGGTGATGACCATCTCGGCCAGATCGACGCTGGGGAAATTGTCGCGCTGGATGTGGGTCAGGGTACCCAGGCCGAGCAGCACCACCATCATGGTGAATACGTTGGCCAGGGTATGCCGACTGGCGAAGTAACGGAGAAATGCCTGCATGTCGATTCTCCCGTCCCGGTCCTAGTGGTCCAAACGGAAAATAAGGTAACGCTCAGAGTGGCTGTGCGGGTGCGAATCAAGACGTGTTTTGCAGCCAATGGCCCAGCCCTTAGCAAGAAACACAACGCAGAGTCGCGCCTGCACAGCCGCTCCCGAAGGGCCACAGCACAATCCATGTTGGACTGCGTTGCAGTCCTTGAAAAGGGCTGGACCATTCCCTGCGGACTGCGCCTTGCCAACATCGATTGTGCTGTGGCTGAGTGTCACCTTATTCTCCGCTTGGACCACTGGGCTACTCGAACACGGCTTTGCCGAACATACCCGGATACAGGCCGGGTAGTTGCGGCACCGACATTTCCACCAGGAAGGTATGGCGTGAATCACCACTGGGGATTACCTTGATGACCCGGGTTTCCAGCGGTTCAGGGCGCAACGCGGAGATCGTCAGCGTGGCCTTTGCATCGAGCTTGATCCGCGCCAGGTCGCGCTCCTTGACCCTTGCCCGGAACTTCAACCGGCTCTGGTCCTGGATTTCGTACAGGGCCTGGCCCGGTTGAGTGACCAGACCCTCTTCTGCCATTTTCCCGATCACCACCGCGTCAAACGGCACCGTGATCCGGGTCTCGGCAAGGGTAGACAGGATCGATTCGATCTCGGCCGCGGCCGACTTCACATTGGCCTCGGCCACTTCCAGTCCGTACACAGCTTCATCCACCGCATCCTGCGACACGGCATCGGTTTTGGTCAATTCCTGCAGCCGGTTGCGGGTACGCTGACGTTGGGCCAATTCGGCCTCGGCGCGTTCCCTGGCAGCCTGGGCGATGCGCAAGCGGGCCTGGTATTCCTTATCATCCAGTTCGATGATTACCTGGCCAAGCTTGACCCGGTCGCCTTCCTCGGCGTGGACCCTGGTGATCCGCCCCATGATGCGGGTGGACAGCACGACTTCCCGGTTGGCGGTGATATCGCCGGTGACGATAATGGATGAGGCATGAATTGTGGGTGCGAAGAACAGGCTCAGAACTACCAACCAGGCTATTGAATAGTGCATACCCCACGCCTCCTTTGGGATGGATAATCGTGAATCCACGCTTGCCTGATCACCCGGCTGGGTAGTAATCAACTGCTGCAGCGCTTGTTGTTATTCGTTGATATTGGGTCTCTCGATATACTATGCCGATCCCGGGACCAACTCAACAGCTGCTTTATCGCACCAATTCCATGCGCTGTCCCGTTCCAATAATGCCATTAACTTCATCCTGCGAGTTTGCTGGACTTGCGGGTGGCCAGGTAGACGCCGAAACTTGCCACCGCAAAACCGAACATGTCGATCGTGGTCAGGCGCTCATCCAGCAGCATGAATCCCATCAGGGCGGCCACCGGCGGCACCAGGAAAAACAGCGCAGAGGTCTGGCTCGCCGAATTTTTATTGATCAGGTACATCAACACCGAAAACGCGCCGAAGCTCACGGCAAAAATCTGCCAGCCCATCGCCAGGGTGAAATTCAACGTGAAGTTGATTGACGGCTCCTCGAACCACCACATCACGGCAGCGTGAAAAACGGCGGCCGAGGCTGCCTGCACCGCGTTGTTGGTTGCCAGTGGCTGGGTCGAAGAATATTTTTTCTGCCAGATGGTACCGGTGGTGATCGCCGCCAGCGCGATCACATTGGCGATCAGCCCATCCACTGCATATTCGGAGCCGAAATCCACCCCGAGGACCAGGATGGCACCGACAAAGCCCAGGGCCAGACCAACCCAGTTCTTGCCGGAGATGTGTTCACCCAGTAAAAAACCGGCAAAAATCGCGGTCAGAATGGGTTGGATGCAGACGATCAACGCCGATACGCCGGCCGGGATGCCGACACTGAATGAATACCAGCAGCCACCCAGGTATAGGCCATGGAACAACACCCCGGTCACCATCCCGTGGCCCAGGGCATGGCGAGAAAATCTGGAGAATTCGCGCAAGATAGCGGCCACCACCAGAAAGCCGAGGGTCACCAGGCAGAATCTAAAGGCGAGTGCGGCAAAAGGTGTCGCATCGTCGGTCACCATCGAGCCGGTCGCAAACGCGGATGACCAGAGCACGACGAAGATCAGTGGAAAAATAAGTGAAGTTTGCATAGCGGATTCCTGCCGCAACCATACCCTCTTATCTGCGGATCGCACAGTGTTATTGTCGGTGACTATTCGGTGACAGATATCGGTTTAGCATTGTTATTTTGCAGGATGGAACCATTAATAGGAGATTAGGGCTTAATATTAATGTCCTGCCTGCCGAAACCAGGAGCCAACGATGAATCCAAGTGCCGAACTTGCTGCAGAATCAATAACGTCCGCCCCGCTGATCGATATTCAACAGTTGAGCCTGTCCTATGCGCTCGCCGAGGGTCAGCTCGACGTCTTGCGCGGCGTTGATCTGAGTCTGGAAGCGGGTGAGACCGTCGCCATCCTGGGGCCTTCGGGCTCCGGCAAGACCACCTTGTTGTTACTGCTCGCTGGGCTGGAACAGGCCAATGGCGGCAGAATTCTGTTCGAGGATGCCGACCTCGATCATCTCGACGCCGAGGCCCTGGCCGACCTGCGGCGTGATCGACTCGGTATCGTATTCCAGTCGTTTCACCTGGTGCCCAGCCTGACCGCGCTCGGCAACGTCATGCTGCCACTCGAGATCGCCGGTCGCGACAACCCACGCGAGACCGCCCTGACCATGCTCGAGCGGGTCGGCCTGGGCGAACGCACCAGCCATTATCCATCGCAGTTGTCCGGTGGCGAACAGCAGCGGGTTGCGATTGCCCGCGCCCTGGTGCACCGGCCGCGACTGTTGCTGGCTGATGAGCCCACCGGCAATCTGGATGCCAATACCGGCGCCCGGGTCATCGAGCTGTTGTTCGGCCTGAATCAGGAGACCGGTTCGTCGATGATCATGGTCACCCATGACGAGGCGATCGCCGCCCGCTGCCGGCGCGTGCTACGCCTGCGCGACGGCAAACTTATTGAAGACCGCGACCATGCGCTTTCTGCTTAAGCTGGCCTGGCACGACCTGCGCGCGAGCGGTCGCTCGCTATGGGTGTTCTGTGCCTGTATCGTGCTCGGGGTCACCCTGGTCGCTGCCAGCGGTGGTCTCTATCGCCTGGTCAGCACCGGTCTGCTGGCGGATACCCGCCAGTTGATGGGCGGCGACCTCGACGTCGATTCGAAACAGCCGTTGCCCGCAGAAGCCCTCGCCTGGATGGGTGAGCATGGCACGGTGTCGCTGATGACCGAACTCTATACCATGCTGGGCACCGCCGAGGGCGATTTTGTCCGGGTCGAACTGCAGAGCGTGGATGAGCTCTATCCACTGTATGGCGAGTTGCAACTGCAACCGGCGGCAAAACTGTCTGACCTCACTGCATTTGACGGCGAGCACTGGGGCGTCGCGATCGACCAGTCATTGGCCCTGCGTTACGGGCTTGATGTGGGTCAGGAAATATACATCGGAGCCCTGATCATGCAGGTGCGGGCCCTGATCATGGATCAGCCGGACCGCGCCCTGACCGCGGACTGGCGCGGTCCGCCGGTGTTGATCTCGATGCAGGCCATTCGCGAGGCCGATCTGATCCATCCCGGATCGAGGGTCGATTATGATTACCGCGTCGCTACCGATATCCCCGCGGCGCGCTGGAAAGACATGTTCTATGAGCGCTTCCCCGATGAAACCTGGGAGGTGCGCACCTTCGAGGACCGCAGCCAGCGGATCGCCGAGCGCCTCGGCCAGATTGCGTCCGGCCTGTTGATCATCGGTTTCAGCACCCTGTTCATCGGCGGTCTCGGCGTTTTCAGCAGTATCCAGTCCTACCTGCAGGGCAAACTCAAGACTATCGCCACCCTGCGTTCGCTCGGTCTTCGCAATCGACGCCTGGCCAGTGTTTACCTATTACAGGTCGGTATCCTCGGCGGTGGTTCCAGCCTGGTCGGCTGTCTGATCGGTGCCTTGCTCGCACTCGTCGGTGCGACCATGGTGGCCGCGGAGCTGGCGCTGGCGACCACCCTGGGTGCGGTGCTGGCGCCATTAGTCGCGGCCTTCGCCTTCGGCCTGCTGACCGCCTTCTGTTTTGCCCTGCCGGCCGTCGGCCGGGCGCTGGCAGTATCGCCGGCTACCCTGTTTCGCGATGCCGACCAGGATGCCGGGCATACCCCGCCGGCCTGGCGCCTGGCGACCGCGATCAACGGTGGATTGATTGTCCTGCTGGTGTTGTTGACGCTGCCGGACCCACTGTTTGGCGTCGGTTTTATCCTGGTGGTCGGCCTGGTCCTGGTCCTGCTGGAGATCATCCTGCGCCTGATCCGGCGTGGCGCCATCGCGCTGCAGCACAACCAGCGCCTTGAGGGTCGCTTCGCCCTGCGCCTGGCCCTGGCCAACCTGCACCGGCCGGGTACCCCGTTGCGCAGCGCCCTACTGTCGCTGGGTTCGGCGTTGACCCTGCTGGTCGCCTGTACCCTGGTCGTGGTGTCGCTGATGCGCACCCTGCAAGCCACGATCCCGGCCGAGTCGCCGGGCATGGTGCTGTACGATATCAACGTCAACCAGGTCAGCGATGTGATCGACGCAGTGCAGAGCGCCGCGGAAGGCGCACGGGTAGAAACCGCGCCGCTGGTGCGCGCCCGGATCGACGCGATCAACGGCCGGCCGGTCAGTGAATTGCTGGCCGCTGGCGATCATGAACTGCGCGATGCGCTGAATGACGACCACAAGTTGAGTTACCGCGCCGGCAATATCGATGGAATCAGCCTGGTCGAGGGTAGCTGGTGGGAGCAGAGTGAGACCTTACCGAAAATGTCGCTGGAAGACCGGGAGGCACGCCGGCTGGGCATCACGGCCGGTGATCGCATCAGTTATCGGGTCGGCGGACAAACGATCGATATGCAGGTCGCAACCATCCATAAACAGAAGGGCGTGCAAACCCGGTTCTGGTTCGAGGTCATCGTCAGCGATGGGCTGCTCGATCCATTCATTAACCGCCACGTCGGTGCCGCCTGGCTGGACGATGCCCAGGCCATCGACGCGCAGCGCCAGATTGCAGCGGTGGCACCCAACGTGATCACGGTGCGCACCGCGCGTATTCTCGCCACTGCCGGAGACCTGCTTGGCCAGGCCACCCTGGGCCTGGTGGTCGTCGCCGCGATCAGCCTGGCGGCCAGTCTGCTGGTGCTGATCAGCGTGATCGCGGCCGGTCGTTCGCGCCAGGTCTATGCGGCCACCGTGTTGAATACCCTGGGCGCGAGGCTGTCGGTGATTCGGCAAAGCCTGCAGCTCGAGTACCTGCTGCTGGCCCTGGTCACCGCAATATTCGCAGTGCTGCTGGGTTCGGCGATTGCGTTGCCGCTGCTGGAAATACGCATGAAGCTGCCGTCCACTGACCTGGTCTGGGTGGGTGCCCTGACCGCGGTCGTGGTCAGCATTGCCTCGCTCGGCCTGGGCACCCATTACCTGCTCAGGCGTTTGCGCGTGCGCCCGGCGATCCTGTTACGCAACGCGGGCTAGGGCAGTGTCCCCGTTAAAAGCTTCTCCAACGACTGACCGTGGTTTAAGATGATCCGATGACAACCAGGCAACCCGATTATCCCCGTTTGACAAACCGGCTATCGCCGGGCCAGGCCTTGTTGATGCTGTTAATCGCAAATCCCCTGTTCGCCCAGGACAAGGCTACTGCGGTTATCACCGAACGGGTGCAGCAGGCCGAGGTGGTCGAGGAAGTGCCGTTGACCGGCACCGTCATCTCCTCGCGCCAGGCCCGCCTGTCGACCGAGATCAGCGGCCTGATCGATAACATCGACGTCGACATTGGTGACCGGATCAGCGAGGGCGATGTGATCCTGACCCTTAAATCCGACCTGGAGCAGTTGTCGCTACAGGCCAAACGGGCCGAAGCCGAACAGGTCCGGCGTGAACTGGCGGACGCCCGGCGCCGGCTGGCCGATGCCGAACGGCTCGGTCGAACCAACACGGTATCGGCCAATGAAATCAACTCGCTGAAAGCCGAGGTGTCGATCGATGCGGCCGAGGTGACCCGCCTGCAGGCCGAGGAGCAGCAACAACAGTTACGCCTGCGTCAGCACACCCTGCGCGCGCCCTTCGCCGGTGTCATCAGTGCGCGCAACGCGGAACGCGGGGAATGGGTGGCTCCCGGTCATGCGGTGGTGGAGCTGGTATCAATGACCGCGCCAGAGATTGAATTCCAGGTGCCGCAGCGCGTCTACCAGCGGCTCGGCGCGATCAGCCGGATCGAGGTCAGCTTCGGTACCCTGCCTGGCGAAACCTTCAGCGCCAACATCATCAGCGTGGTGCCGGTCACCGACCGTGGCTCGCGGACCTTTCCGCTGCGGACCCGCCTCGACGATACCGGGGTCAGCCTGATCCCCGGTATCTCGGCCAGTGCCACCCTGCATATCAGCAGCAGTGATGACGGCGTCGTGGTCGACCGCAATGCGTTGATCCGCTATCCCGATGGCCGCATTACGGTGTGGGCGGTCGAGCAAAACGATGAGCAGGCCGAGGTGACCGAGAAACAGGTGCAGACCGGTTTGAGTTTCAACGGTCGCATCAATATCACGTCCGGCCTGGCCGCGGGTGAGCTGGTCGTTGTCAGAGGCAACGAGTCACTGCGCGAAGGCCAGAAGGTGAGCGTCAGACCAACCAACGACTAACAGCGAGAGCGGTGAATGTTCGATAACCTGGTCAAACACGGCATCCTGGTCGGCGTGGCAACGCTGATCATCGTCGTGCTGGGCCTGGTCGCGGCGTTCAATATTCCGGTGCAGATGATCCCGGACCTGGAGGTACGCACGATTGGGGTCCGTACCGCCTGGCCTGGCGCCACCCCACAGGATGTCGAGAAGGAGATCCTGATCGAGCAGGAGGAACAGCTGCGCAGCGTGCGTGGGCTGCAACGCATCGAGTCATCCGCCGAATTCGGCCGCGCCCGGATCGAACTCGAATTTCCGTTCGGTATCGATCTCAACAAGACCCTGATCGAGGTCATGAACGCGCTCAGCCGGGTCAGTTCCTATCCCAATAACGTCGATCAGCCGCGCATCATCGCCAGTTCGTTTTCGGCCAACGCCTTCATGTACTTCCGGATAATGCCGCTGCCGGGCAATCCGCGCAATATCGATATCACCCCGATGCAGGACTATATCCGCGACAACGTGGCATCCAGGCTGGAGGCGATTCCCGGGGTGTCCGAGGTTTCGGTTTATGGCGGTGCCGACCGCCAGGTGCAGATTGTGCTCGACCCGCGCCGCCTGGCCGAGCGTAACCTGACCGTGGCCAGCGTGCGCCAGGCGATTCGTGAGCGCAACATCGATGTTTCCGGCGGCGAGATCGAATCCGGCAAGCGCCGTTACCTGTTGCGCACGATCGGTCGCTTCAGCGATGTCGACGAACTCAATGACCTGATCATCACGCGCGATGGTGATGCACTGGTGCGGCTGGGTGAACTGGCGGATATCCGTATCGGCCATTTCGAGATCGTGCGCCATTCCTTCGCCAATGGCCAACCGGCGATCGGCATGTCGGTAAGGCGCAACCCGGGCTCCAATGTCATCGATATCAAACGCCAGATGATGCTGGAGGTTGACGCGGTCAACGCGGAAATTCTGCAGCCGGCGGGGATGGCGCTGCGCCTGGTCGCCGATGACGTCGGCTATGTGCAGGCGTCGATTTTCAACGTCTGGACCAACCTGCTGATCGGCGCGCTGCTGGCCAGCCTGGTCATGTACCTGTTCCTGCGTTCCGGCCGCGCCACCCTGGTCGGGATCATGGGGATTCCGGTGTGTACCATCGCGGCCTTCATCGGTCTGTATGCCAGCGGGCGGACGATCAACGTGATTTCCCTCGCCGGCGTGGCTTTTGCCATCGGCATGACCCTGGATAACAGCATCGTCGTGCTGGAGAGTATCGAGCAAGCCTGGCGCAAGGGCCTTGATCGCTGGCGTGCCGCGGTCGAGGGTGTACGCAGGGTATGGCCGGCGGTGCTCGCGTCGACCCTGACCACGGTCATGGTGTTCGTACCGATCGTGTTCATCGCGGAAGAGGCGGGCCAGCTCTACAGCGATGTCGCGATTGCGATCTCGGCCTCGATCCTGGCGTCGATGGCGATTGCGATTGCCGCGGTGCCGGCGGCAGCTGGGCGCTTCGTGTTTGCCCAACCGGCCAGCGCCGTCGCCCGTGAAACCGGCCGCATGCGCCGGGCCACGGTTGCTGTGATCAACTGGCTGGTGGCGACCTCGCTACGCCGCTTCAGTGTCATCGCCCTGGTCGGGGGTATCTGCACCGCGATCATCATCTGGCTGACGCCCGCGGCCGAATACCTGCCCGAGGGCGAGGAGCCGAAACTGTTTGCGCGCATGAGTTCACCCACCGGCTACAACCTGGAAACCATGACCCGCATCGGCATGGACCTGCAGGAGCATTTTCTGCCCTATCTCGAGCATGATCCGGAACAGTTTGCGCGCGGTGAAACCGAGGTACCGGCGATGCTGTATATGAACATGAGCATCCGTGCCACCACGATCTTTATCATCTCGCAGCCGAAGGATCCCAGCCATATCAAACCGCTGATGGATGCGGTACGCGCCAAGTTCGGCGATTATGTCGGCATGCGCTCGTTCGTATCCCGCGGCTCGATTATCTCCAGCAACAGTGGCGGTACCCGCAGCGTCAACCTGGATATCTCCGGCCCCGACCTGCAGACCATCTACCAGGTGGCGCTGGATGCCGAAAACCGGGCCAAGGAGGTCATGCAGCGGCCGCGGGTACGCTCGAATCCGTCGTCACTGAACCTGTCGCAACCGCTGGTCGAGGTGCGGCCGGACTGGGAACGCCTGGCCGAGACCGGCATGACTCATGATGAGATGGGGTTCACCATCGCCGCCCTGACCGATGGTGCCTTCGTCGACGAATTTTTCTTTGCCGATGACAAGATCGATATCTACCTCTACAGCAACACTGACCGCAAGGCCAGCCTGGATCGACTCGACAAGCTGCCGGTGTATACCCCGGGCGGCACCGTGGTGCCGTTGTCGTCACTGGCCAGCGTGGTCGAAACCGTCGATACCAGCAATATTCGCCGGGTCGATGGCAGCCGCACCGTGACCCTGAACATTATCCCGCCCGACGCGGTCGCGCTGGAGACCGCGGTGGAGATCGTCAAGCAGGATGTGATCGGTTACATGCAGGACAATGGCCAGTTGCCGGCGGCGGTCAAGATCGTCACCTCCGGCGCCAGTGACCAGCTGCAGTCGACCAAGGAATCGTTAGGCGCCAACTACCTGGTCGCGCTGGTGATCATCTACCTGTTGCTGGTCGCGATTTTTTCCAACTGGGGCTACCCGGTATTGATCATGACCACGATCCCGCTCGGTATCGCGTCGGGCATTATCGGCCTGGCCTTGTTGAACCTGGTCGGCAGCCTGTTATTGCCCGCGGTTGGACTGCAGGCCATTCACCAGTCCTTCGATATGATTACGATGCTCGGTTTTCTGATCCTGATGGGTACCGTCGTCAACAACCCGATCCTGATCGTCCACCAGGCAATGCTGAACCTGCGTGAACAGGGGATGTCGGCGGTCGAGGCGGTACGCAACGCGATCGATACCCGCCTGCGCCCGATCGCGATGTCGACCCTGACCACGGTGTTCGGTCTCGCGCCGCTGGTGTTCATCCCGGGCGAGGGTACCGAGCTGTATCGCGGTGTCGGCGTCATCGTCATGGCCGGTATCATCGGCACCGCGCTGGTGACCCTGACCTTTCTCCCCGCCTTAACCGTCGCCGTGTTGCAGTGGCTTGAGTCACGCCACCCAGCGCAAGCGAAAGCCGAGCTGCAGCGCCCGTAAACTGATTGCATTAACCACCTGAAGATTAACCATGAAACCTAGATCGCCTTTTATCCAACCGTTCGAACAATTACCCGAAGAGCTGCCCATCTACCCATTGGAAAATGCCTTGTTGCCCGGAGGTGAATTGCCGCTGGAATTTTCTAGCCCTACGGATCTGCTTATGTTCGTCGATGTGTTAAAGACAGATCATTTGATTGGCCTGGTGCAACCACGGTTGCATGATCCAGCCAGCGATATTTACCCGGTCGGTTGCGCCGGTCGGGTCAGGCAGTATCGTGAGCGCAAGGATGGCAAGTTGAATATCATGCTGACCGGGCTGTGCCGCTACCGGATCATTGAGGAACTACCGATGAAAAATGGTTATCGCAGGGTCAGGGCCGACTGGAGTGATTTCAGACAGGACTACGAGACCGAGGAAGTCTCTGCCGGGGAAATCGATTTTTTCAAAGGCAGCCTGCGCCATTATTTCGATCGTCACAACATGCAGGTGGATTGGGAAGCGCTGGATAAACTGCCGATCGAGCAGGTCGTGAATAACCTGGTGTTGGTGCTGAACTTCAGTATCGACAGCAAACAGCAGTTGCTCGAGGCATCAACCGTGCTGTCGCGAATGGAATTATTTTCCCGCTTGCTCGAGGAAAAAGGTGCGCCGATTATGTCTGCGCCCGCACAAGGGCGTCGGGTTAATTAGTCGAACAGTCCGGTTTGGAGTATGATCCGTCTCGTAGTCTTCGCCAAATACATAAAACAGGAGAAACTCATGAGAAAAATCTATCCGACGTTGAAGATACTGGGCTTAGCATTTCTTGCCATGCCGTTAGGCGTGACCGCCGATTCCTGGAGCTGCCGCCATGACAATGACGTGCGCGAGATCCAGATCGTGCGTCATTCCGATGGTCCCGTACCCTGCGACGTGGTGTATAAAAAGCTGACCGAGGGAGTCGAGGACCAGGTGTTGTGGTCCGCGGTGAATGATCCCAACTACTGTGATTACCAGGCGCAGGCTTTCGTCGACAAGCAGACTGGCTGGGGCTGGACCTGTGTCGAGACCCTGGTTAGCACCCCTACCGAATAGCCTGGATTGATATTTCGCATCGGAAAACCTTGCTGTTTTCCGATGCTTCCAGCCTATTTTCATTGCTATACTTACCTGCATAATTACAAAAACTAGAATTTACTCATTGGCTTGCCAAGCTGTCGGCAAGGTTCGACCCGGTGTTGGCCAGATCACATTTCCGGGTAGTCATGTTGTGATTTCAAAGGAGCTTACCGATATGCGTGGTTTGTTGATTCTCTCGTTGATCTGTTTTGTCATCGCCTTTCATCCGCGTGCCGAGGCAAAGACAGAGCTGGTGCTGCTGAATTGGGGAGACTATCTGGAAGATTCCCTGATCCAGGATTTTGAAAAGATCTGTGACTGCAAGTTCAGGCAGGTTTATTTCGAGACCGATGATCATCGGGATGCGCTGTTGCTCACCAATGAAGGCGCCGAGTATGATGTCATCGTCACCAATGGATTGAAAATCGAAGCCTATAGCCGCCGTGGCTGGTTGGCCGAGAAGCCCGCACAGGGTCTGCGCAATGAGAAATATATCCGGCCGGAATTGGCTGATGCATTCAAAGGTGCAAAACAATATGCCGTGCCCTATTTCTGGGGGACCATGGGTATTGGCTATCGCAAGGATCTGGTTGAGACACCGATCATTTCCTGGAAGCAGTTATTCAATCCAGCAGACGAGATGAAGGGCAAGATTCGCCTGATCAATTCGGCACGCGATCTTCTGGGTGCCGCGCTCAAGGCACAAAATCATTCCTTGAACACGACCGATCGAGCCGCGATTGCCGAGGCCAAATCACTGTTGATGGCGGTGAAGCCGCATGTGGACGACTTTGTCTACATATCCCAGGATGAAAATTCTCCGCTGGTCACGGGGGAAACGGTGGCGGCGATCACCTTCAGCGGCGATACCCTGATGATCCAGGAATTCAATGACAATATCGAGTATGTGTTACCGGAGGAGGGTGGCCTGATCTGGATCGATCATCTGGCGGTTTCCGCGCGCAGTGATAACAAGGCCCTGGCCTGGTCGTTTATCGATTTTCTCAACGAACCCGCCAATGCGGCCAGGAATGCCGAGTATGTCTACTACGCCACACCTAATACCGGGGCGGAAAAACTACTGCCCGATAGTTTCCTCAATCACCCGGTCATTTATCCAAGTCCCGACAGCTTGAAGAATTCGGAGTATTACCAGGCGTTACCACCGCGGATAGAGAAGTTATACGGAGAGACTTTTCTACAAATCATCAATTAGTTGTCTACGTGAATCTGCAGTCAAAAATTATTCTGTTCCTCGTTCCGGTAGTAGCTGTGCCGATCGCTATTGTCGGATTTATCGCCTATTCACAACTACAGCAAAATACATTGGACAACCGCTTCCAGGAAATGGGGCTGGTATTGAGCCAGGTTGAGAATTCGTTCAATCAGCAATTAACTTCAATCAATGCCAACATTGCCCTGTTTTCATCCAATTACCTGGTGCATAAATATGCATTGACGACGGATGAAGCTCAGCGATTCGGTCTGCTGCAACGGCCCCTGTTGAATCTATTCCGCGGTTATCAACAAAGTTATCCGGATTATTACGAGATCCGTTTTATTTTGCCGGATGGCTATGAAAGTGCGCGGCTCACCAGTCAACCACTGCAAAATGCAACAGAGGAGGAGTTGGATGACCCCCTCGTGCAGGCACTTCTCAGCCAGGACCGGCAAGTTAAAACCAGTATCCATATCAACCCGGATAACCAGGAACTGGCCTTATTCGCAGGTATGCCGCTGTATCTGCGTGACCTCAGTGTCGAACCACTCAGTGCACCCGAGGTATTACGCGGTGCGTTATTGATTACCTATAACCTGCAAAGCCTGAAGTCACTGGTTGCCGCCACCCGCTTTGGTGAAGCAGGCAAGTTACTGGTTATATCGCGTGATGGCGATATTCAGTTTGCCGATAACTCACCGGACCTGATTTACAGTTTTGGGAACAAACTTTCGCCCGGGCAGGTATCCAGCGTTCTCGCCGCCAACCAGCAACCCATGTTGATTTCTGTTTCGGGTGATTATTACGTCAGATCCAGCGAATTTTTTCCCGGATATTACATGGTCGCTTTATTACCCACAGCAGAACTGGCGCAGATAACCCAGAGCCTGGCTATCAATGTCATCGCGGTCACGATCGTATCCATCCTGGTGTTTTCTACGCTGGTTTTCTTCCTGGTAAGACGTCTGGTGATATCGCCTATCGAAGAACTGGATCGGGTGTCGACCCTGGTTTCACAGGGTAAGCTGGATGTCCAGGTCGAGGCCTTTGGCAATGATGAGATTGCCCACCTGGCGCGCACCTTCAATGGGATGACGGACAACCTGCACCGAGCGAATGAGCAGGTCAAACAATTCAACAAGGAATTGGAGCAACGCGTTCAGGAGCGTACATCTGAACTGAAATCGGTCAACCATGAATTGGAATCCTTCGCCTATTCAGTATCCCACGACTTGAGAGCGCCATTGCGCGCAATCGATGGATTCAGCCATGCGCTGGTGGAAGATTATCATGACAAGTTCGACCCGCAAGGACAGGAATATCTGGATCGAGTTCGCGGTGGTGCGCAACGCATGGGTAAGCTAATAGATGACCTATTGCAATTGTCACGCATCAACCGGGATGAGATAGCACAAGAAGAAGTTGACCTTGGTAGCATCGCGCAAGAAGTGATCGAGGAATTAAAGGCTGGCGAGCCGGATAGGAAGGTCGAGTTTGAATTTGGCAATGATCTCAAGGTATCCGGTGATCCCCGGTTGTTAAGGGTCTTAATGGATAATTTACTGGGTAATGCCTGGAAGTTCACCGGGCGTGAGCCTGTTGCATCGATAATCCTGGGTCGCGATAGCCAGGATCCGGATATCCTGTTTGTCAGGGACAATGGAGTGGGATTCAACATGGATCATGAGAAAAAGCTATTCGGTGCTTTTGAACGGCTCCATCATATAAACGATTTCCCGGGTTCCGGGGTGGGGCTGGCTTCCGTAATGAGAATTATCAATCGTCATGGTGGAAGTATTTGGGCCGAGGCTAAAGAGGGCGAAGGTGCAACATTCTTTTTTACCCTGGTACCCGGCGAAAAAAGAGAGGATTTGTGACTTATATGGAATTAATTTCGTAACCCATCAGGTCATGTTTGTAGAGAAATATTCTGTAGTAATCCTATTGCTACTGGTAACCCTGGTCTCCGGTTGCGCTTCGCAATATTTTCATCCGGTTGCCAATGAAGATCGTCCCCAGCAGGAGATCAAGTATCAACTTGCCAACTGGCCTTACCAGGAGTACTGGACCGGCATTGTATTTCTCGGCGAGAAAATTGGTTTCAGTCACTTGCGCCTGGAGCCACAACAGGAGCACTTTGTCATCCATGCAGATGCTTCGCTGCGGCTCAAGTTTTTAACCATCGATAAGCAGCTGTCCCTGAAAAATCGTGCCATAGTGAGTCACAGGCTCGAGTTGATCGAGCTTGAGTCGAAGCAAATCATCGATGGCAACACGCTTCAACTTAACGTCACCACCGACCATGCCAATGACCAATTGATCGTCAACAGTCTAAGCAATGATCAAACCCAGCAGGATTATCTGCCATTGAATGGTCAGGCCGTTTATCCCACCGCGGCCATGATGTTGCTGCCATTTACGCAAGGCATCGCGGTAGGCAAGGAGTATCGTTATAAGGTGTTCAACAGTGATCTGCGCGCGATCAGGGAAGTCCGCCAACAGGTGCAGGGTTATGAAGGCAGTGACTTATTCGAGGGGCATGCGTTCCTGGTCAAGACAACCCTGGCTGGGCAAAGCAGCAAGACCTGGCTCGATCGACAGGGCCTACCTAGACTGGATATCGCGGCCCGAGGCGTGTTCATCTCTGCGCTGGAAACCCGAGAGCGGGCGCAAGCTTACCTGGTGGAGGCCGCGTTGAATCGGTCAGAAGCACTGTTGAACTATAGCCTGATTCCCGCGCAGTTGGAGATCGGTAAATCATCACAGGAGTACCTGCTAAACCATCCGGACTCGGCCGCTGATGTGCCATCGGATTACCGGCAACACTGTGAACGCATGACAGCAACCCAAACCCGCTGCCGGGTCTCCGAGTTCGCTGATGATTCAATCAGCAGTCAGGACAGGGAGGCGCTGCGACTGGGCCTGCAACACAGCGTCGCGGTGCCCTACCATCACCCGTTGATTATCGACCTGGCCGGGCAGATAGCTGGAGAGGAGAAAGCAATGGATAAGCGGAAATACCTGCAATCCGCGTTAGCCTGGATCGAAACCAATATCGAGCGTGAAGTGATCGATGGTTTCAGTGCGATCGATGTCATCCAGCGCGGCAAGGCCGAATGCCAGGGCCATGCCTATCTGCTGGCAGGGCTGATGCGCAACCAGGGTATACCGACCAAGGTGGTCAATGGTCTGACCTGGTCTGAACAGCATCAGGGCTTTCTCTATCACAGCTGGAACGAGGTCTGGATCGATAATCGCTGGCAGGCGGTCGACGCCACCCTGCAACAGTTACCGGTCGATGCCACCCATATCAAGCTGGTCGAGGGTGAGGAACCGGCAGAACTGCTGCCTTTGACCCAATGGCTAGGTCAGTTATCTATTGAGACCATTGAGTAAAACACATTATAAAAATCTGCGCCCTTTTTGCTGCTCTATGCACCAATGTGTATGCAAAAAGAGATTTTCGCACCAAGTCAATGCATTGATTTCATTTCTCTGCCCCATTTAAAGCAAAATTTGCATTCGTGTTTTACCTGGGCTGACCATAGCAACCAACATCAGTTATCGATTGATCGAACAAGCTTGCTTCCGATGATTCGTGAAGCCTGTTGATTGGTTGATCGATCCTCGTTAATGGTTGAGCAGGTTGATCATGTCAGACACTGAAGCAGCAGAGGAAAAATTCGCCGTCGAAGTTCGCGCCATGAGTAAATGGTATGGCGACTTCCGGGTTCTGCATGATATCAACCTCACGGTCAAGGATGGTGAGCGCATTGTCATTTGCGGTCCGTCCGGTTCCGGCAAATCCACCCTGATTCGTTGTCTCAATCATCTGGAAACCTTTCAGCAAGGTTATGTCTCGGTAAACGGGCATGAATTGAATGAAGGCATGAAAAATGTCGAGGCCGTCAGGCGCGATGTCGGCATGGTGTTTCAGTCATTCAACCTGTTCCCCAATCTGACCGTGCTGGATAACTGCGTGTTGGCGCAGCGCAAAGCCCTCAAACGAAGCAAGCTCGAAGCGCGTGAAATTGCGATGAATTATCTCGAGCGGGTCAAGATCCCGGAGCAATCGGATAAGTACCCAACCCAGCTCTCGGGTGGTCAGCAGCAACGTGTCGCCATCGCGCGAGCGCTGTGCATGGAGCCCAAGATCATGTTGTTCGATGAACCGACATCGGCACTGGACCCGGAGATGGTCAATGAAGTGCTGGATACGATGATTGGCCTGGCCGATACCGGCATGACGATGCTTTGTGTGACCCATGAAATGGGCTTCGCGCGTGAAGTGGCGGACCGGGTTATTTTCATGGATGGTGGGGTTATCGTTGAAGAAAACAAACCGGATGAGTTCTTTGATAACCCGCAACACAATCGGACCAAAACCTTTCTTGGGCAAATACTTTGAGCCGCTATGTTTGAGTTCCGCTTTTACGAAATCTGGCGCTCTCCAGAGTATGTGGATGCCATCCTCAATGGTTGCCTGACCAGCTTCACATTAACCCTCATTGGTGGGATAACCGGCTTCATCATGGGCTTGACCCTGGCCATTATCCAGTTACCACAGAATCCTGCGATCATCCGCCTGGCTTCGGTCAGTTACGTCGAGTTTATTCGCAACACACCATTCATTGTCCAATTGTTTTTCGTGGCCTTTGGTCTACCGCTGCTACTCGATTACCAGTGGTCGTTCACGACCTCTGCACTGTTGGCGATGACCCTGAATTTCTCGGCCTATTTTGCCGAGGTGATCCGGGCCGGGATGAATGGGGTGAAACCCGGCCAGTATGAAGCCGCTGCGTCGTTAAGCCTGACCCGCTGGCAAAGTCTGCAATACGTGATTCTGCCGCAGGCCCTGGCGAATGTATTACCCTCGATCTCCAGCCAGTTCATTTTCCTGTTCCTGACCACCGGTTTGATCTCCGAGATTGGAGTCGAGGAACTCACCTGGTCAGGTCGATTTGTCGCCGATCGAACCTTTCGTGATTTCGAGGTATTCATTGTCCTCACCGTACTTTACATGCTGATGGTCTACATCTACCTGGGTGGTTTTCAGCTGATCAAGCGCTGGGCATTTCCATGGTGGAGCGATAGAAGATGACCGAGATACTACAATGGCTGTTCGGTGAGTTCTACGGCAACATGCTGAGCGTGCTGCTGAATGCCACCCAGTGGACAATCTACCTGTCGCTGACCGCTTTCATCGGCGGTGGGCTGATCGGTCTGCTTTTCACCGTGCTCAAGATTGTCCCGGTACGCTGGGTGCAATGGACCGCCACCACTTATATCTGGCTGTTTCAGTCGATCCCGCTGTTGATGCTGTTGTTTTTGATCGGCCTGGGTATCCCGGCCTTTTTCAAAGTCGATATCCCGCCCTGGTTCGCGGCGGGTGTGTCTCTGACCCTTTTTACCAGCGCCTACATGTCCGAAGTCTGGCGCGGGGCATTGCAAAGCGTACCGCAGGGTCAATGGGAGGGTGGTAAGGCCCTCGGTTTGACCTTCATGCAGATCCTTACCTCGATCATCGCACCGCAAGCGCTGCGGGTGGCGATTCCACCCACGGTTGGTTTCATGGTCCAGGTAATCAAGGGGACATCGATGGCATACATCATCGATTACAACGATCTGATGCGATGGGGTAAAAAAATTGCCAATTCCCAGATCGATGGTGCGGAACCATTCATCGTCTACCCCATCATGGCAGTTATTTATTTTTCTCTTTGCTTTCCACTTTCCCGCTGGTCAAAAGCCATGGAAAAGCGCTTAGCAAATTCCTGATGTTATTTTACTCAACGCGGAGGCAATGCCGGCTATGAAACTCAGATCTATATTAATTTCAACCATCGCAGTTATCTCGCTATCCATGGTGACCATTATCGCCAATGCTGATCAATTACAGGATGTTCTGGACAGAGGGACGATAAAGATTGGTGTTCCTGAAAACTTTCCGCCATTTGGTTCGGTGGGTAAGGATTTCAAACATGAGGGATACGATGTCGATGTGGCCAACCTGGTGGCTGAAGACCTTGGAGTCAAACTGGAACTGATCCCGATAACCTCCAAGCAGAGGATCCCCTATCTGTCTTCGGGCAAGGTAGACCTGGTTATCTCGTCCATGGGTGCCAATCCGGCCCGCGCCAAGTCGATCTGGTTTTCCTCGGCCTATGCACCGTTTTTCTCCGGTGCTTTCGCCAGCGCGGATATCGAGATCAACTCACCCGCTGATCTCGCAGGTAAGACTATCGGGGTTACCGGCGGAACCATCGAGGATCTTGAGCTGAGCAAGGTGCTGCCCGACGGTGCCAAGCTGACCCGGTTCGGTGACAATGCCGCCACCATTTCGGCTTATGTTGCCAAGCAGGTTCAGGTGCTGGTCACCGGGAATACCGTGGCTGCAAAGGTTGGTAAGGATAACCCCGAGATGAAACTGGAAACCAAGTTCATCGTGCGCCAGTCACCGGCTTTTATCGGGGTACGTGCGGGAGAACTGAATATGCTGCAATGGGTTAATGTTTTCGTGCTGCATAAGAAACTCGGCGGTAACCTGGACGCGTTATCCGTCAAGTGGTTGGGCCAGAAATTACCGGAGCTTCCTGCGCTTTAACCCGGATAAATGTTTGACGCTGGCCGGATTCCAGTCAATTTCCCCGACTGGTTCCGGCCAGTAGTAATCATGCTCAGGATTTCCTCAATCGCTGTAACAGGGTATCGATGGAAATCGAACCTGCGCCTTTCACCACCAGTAACAGCAATGGGAAAATCCACAGCAAACGCTGGTCCACTAACTCGCCGGCCTGGTTGTTGAACCAGCTACCCAGGGTGGAGCCGTGGAAGGCGATATCGACGATGGTCTGCACCACGACAAAGCCGATCATGCCGAGCGCGGCCAGGCGGGTGAACAGGCCGATGACGATCAGGATCGGCAGCACAATCTCGGCGATGGTGCCGGCAATGACGATCAGGTGCCAGGGGAAGAAGGGGATCGCGGTCGTATCATAGAAATAATGTTCTGCCACCGGAGGGGCGATCTGCGCGAACGCACCCGCGGAGGGCGCGAAGATGCCAAACAGGCCGTCACCGACCTTGGTCATTGCACTGTTGAGGTAGTAAACCATCAAGGTGGCGGCAAACAGCAGCCGTGCACCGAGTTCGATAAACCAGCCGTCAAGTCCGCGTTGCATGGCCGCCACCAATCGATCGTAGCTGTTCCGGGTCTTAACAATCAGCGATCGTTCCTGTTCGTTGGAAAATTCTGCGCTTATCATTTTGTATCCTCCTGGTATGTGGCGGCATCGGTAAAGGCGCCGGCTTCGAGTAACTGGGAAAAAGCCACGCCTATATCGAATTCGCCGGCGATGCTGGATGTATTGGTATAGGCCTGTTGCAGCGTATGCCCCTGCATCAGCTGCCGAGTAAATCGACCGGTAGCCTGGTCCAGCAGCAGCGTGTTCACCACGAACCTAGGCCGGGTAATCAATGCAAATTCGGCGCTGGCGGTGATGATGTTCTGTGGTTCATCAGCCTGGTTGGCCAGCCAGATACTGACGACCGGATGAGCTGAACTCAGCAGGCGTAAGGCCGGGTGTGGCTCAAAGGTCATGTTCAGCAGCTGTTCGCCATCAGTGGGCAATGCGGATGCATCGATTACAGCGGCGTCAGCCGCATGCAGTGCCTCGAGCCTGGCGCGTTCCAGGCGTGCGACATCGGCCAGATAGGGTAGTGAAGCAGCCGGGGTAAATTGTTCGATGAAATCGGCAAAATCTGCACCATAAAGTGCCAGAGTCGATTCCCGTTCATGTTCCAGCAGGAAAAACTCACGCGCCATCGCGGCGAAAAATTCTTCTCCAACGAGTCGTTGAATTACCGGGTAAGCATCGGCCAGTGCGGTGATCAGTGCAGTATGCACATTGTTGCGATAAACCCGGAATCGACGTGCCTCATGCGGAGCGAGATTGGCTGGATGGGCATCGGCTGCCCGGGCCAGTAGTGCCTGGGTGAATTGCTGGCGATAGGCGAGTTCAGGTCGCGCGCTCATGACGCTTCTCGCTGGACCTGGATGACCTGATCAATATGCTGATTGGCGCGCTGGGCTTCAGCGCGTAACTCTGACCAGGCGGGCAAATCGTTGTCCCATTCAACCAGGGTGGGCCGGGGGCCGATCCGGCTGATTAAGCGCTGATAGAGTGCCCACACCTCGTCGCTGACCGTGGCACCATGGCTATCGATTAAAATGGGGTCGCCGTCGTTGTTGTCGACACTGTGACCGGCCAGGTGGATCTCACCGACAGCCTCGCCGGGGACCGCGTCGATGTAATCATTGGCATTGAATTTCAGGTTATGGGCGCTGACAAAGACATTGTTGACATCGACCAGCAGGCCGCAGCCGCTACGCTGGGCGAGCTCGTTGAGAAACTGGATTTCCGGCAGCCAGCTGTCCGGCCGCGGGATGTAGGAGCTTGGGTTCTCAATCAGGATTTGCCGGCCCAGGGTTTGCTGGGTCTTGTCGATTGCATTGACCACGCCGTCAAGCATAGACCGGGTCAATGCGCTGGGCAGCAGGTCGGCCAGGTACAGGCCGTCGTGCGACGACCAGGCCAGGTGTTCGGAAACCAGGCCGGGCTGGAAACGATTGACCAGCTCACGCAAGGCTTGCAGGTGTTGCGCATCCGGCAGTTCGCCGGTGCCAAGCGACATACCGACACCATGCAGGGATATCGGAAAGTCAGCCCGCAGTGCTTCCAGCTGGGCCAGTCTTGGGCCGCCGGCTACCATGTAATTCTCGGGGTGGACTTCGAACCAGGCAACCTCACCGGGATCGCGCTCTATGTCTGCTGCGTGTTCCGGTTTGAAGCTGGTACCGGCGACAGCGGGTATGTCAGCCGGGATATCGGCTGCCTCGAAATCATCCGCACCGCTCCGACTATCATCAGCTGCTTGAGCTCGGGATAGCATGCTTTTTCTCGCTAACCAGGCCGGCGCCACTATCAGTGACGCCGCCTGTTCAAACCCTGACTAGGGCAGGTCGCGGCTCAGGGCGACCAGGCTACCCTTGCGGTCCATTCCATCAGATGCACTGATGACGGTGGACTCGCAGGTTCCTTTCGGTACCAGGGTCCAGGCATTGCCCTGGTAATCGACGGTGGATGAACCAGCGCAGGTAGTGCCCGGACCGGCGGCACAATCGTTTTGTCCAGCGAGTGACACGCCATAGCATTTCTCCTTGGCAGCTGCAGAAGCATGCATGGGGGCGGCCAGGACCATGGCGGTAAGGGTAGCGGCGAGTGCGATTTGCGTTTTCATGATGTGTATATCCTCAGTATGATTAACGATAATGACGCTCTTGTGACGTCGAATGCAAAGTCCGGAAATCGGTCAGATTAAAGGACAGAACTTTTTCAGGTTGCGGTAAATGAACCAGTTGTAATGCAATTATCTGATTTGGTTAATCACAGCATCCCTCCTTAATCCGAACTGACCCCGGGCCCGGAAGAAAGTTCAGCAAATTATTTTTTGTTGTGGACAAACCTGGTTCACGCGGTACCGAATTTATTGCAGTCACCGCAGATTTTGTTCTGGTTCAATGGCGAGTAAATTAATTATGCGATGTAAACCGAGATACCGAAAAAATAATCGAAAAATCAGTGACTAAGGCTTTCTGCTCAATCTCTTTTCAGGTTCATTCTTGCGGCGGGGAAGCGAGACCCTGACCAGGTACTCGGCGAGACAATGATCAGCAAAAAATTAGCCGAACATATAAAAAGAAAATTTAATTATCCGTCATTCCAAGCACGGATTTTTTTAGCATGGCAGTGTTGCTAGATAGAAAAAATAGTTAGCGGGATAGATGCTAATGACAATGGATGTTCACTGCAGAGTGCTGAACTGAATCAGGAAAATACGTCATCCCGGCGCATGTCGACATCCATTCCAATCCTAGTTTTCGATGATACGCATGTCCTTGCTCAATGGAGCCTTATCTTTAGAAGTTTTACTGGATTTAACTTTATGTTGATGTGGTGATGCTTTACGTAATCTCGCTTCCACCCGGATAGCCGCCATTCGCCGCTGGTCGATGATCTCCGGATACATCGGGAAATAGTCATCGACCTCGATCGCATAGTCCTTGGCCGCGATCTCCAGTCGCTCACGGTCGTCGCGATTGAGGCCCTGCAGCATCAGCAGGCGCGGCGCATTGCGCAGCAGGTAACGTTGACACAAATCATTATCCGCTTCCTGCTGCCAGTCTTCCCGCACCATAAAACAGGGGAAAGTGTTCGCGTCTTTGTCATCCCGCTTGAACCAGGCTGCCCTGGGCTTGTTGCCAGCGCGCCTGGCTACCAGGTGCTGGAAACGATGATTGACCGGTGGTTCATTGCGTGCCTGCTCGCCGGCAGTGTTGTCAATCTTGATCTTCGAATGCGGTAGCGCCGTCCACTCGGTATGTACAGGATAGGTCAACTTTTGGGATTCCTCGCAGCAGGAAAAAATCAAGGCCAGTGGTGAGCCATCCGCGCCATCCAACAACCAGTACTCATAGATATCAGCGGCAGGAAAGGGCAGTTGCGCGGTAGCGAGATAATCTGATAACTCGGTGATACATTCGGCCACCTCGGTGGCGTCAAGACAGGATGGCAATACGTAGGGCTTTAGCTGTTGATTATGCAGATGGGCTATCTTGAAATAACCTTTATCGACGGCGTACCCCTGAGGACGTTTATGTTCACGGTTCGCCTGGTCGGTTCCGGCATAATACTGGATTTCCCAGCTCACGCCGTCAAAACTCTGGGCGCGGGCACGCTCGGTTTCGGCAATCTGCACGAAACCGGAAAAGGGTGGCAGCATGCGTTGTGAGTAGGCACGAATCATGGGTTTATGATGCCGTTATTCTCAGCAGATACAACCCGTAAAGCTATGGGTTTATTCTCCGGAAATAACAACACTGAAGGTAGAATGTCTGCGTGATGAGGGAATTTTATTGACCAGCTTGCTGACTAAACAGGTACAACTACGGGCATCACGGATTGTAAGGCAGCCGGACAATAAGAGCCAAGACGAATGAAAAGACTGAAAACAGCGCTGGTTTGTATCCCACTGGCTTTGCTTTTGCCTGGTCAGCTATCGGCAGCGACCAATGACAATGATATGCTGCCGCAAACACGGGATGTTGCGGCTTACATACCCGCGCGGCCGGCCAAACTGGACAGGCGAGTTCGCCAGGCGCTGGATGCCAAACCACCAGACTATGTGCCACGAACCGAACATCTGGCCCAGGATGGCAAGCCGCTATATACCAATCGCCTGATCCTCGAGGATTCCCCCTACCTGATCCAGCATGCGCACAACCCGGTGGACTGGCACGCCTGGGGTGAGGCGGCTTTTGCCAGGGCCAGGGCGGAAAACAAGCCGCTGTTACTGTCGATTGGTTATTCCACCTGTCACTGGTGTCACGTGATGGAGAAACAAAGCTTCGAGCATGGCGCCGTGGCTGATTTTATCAATCGCAATTTTATCGCGATCAAGGTGGATCGCGAGCGTCGGCCCGATATTGACCGGGTCTATCTCAATGCACTGATCTTCGTGACCGGCGATGGTGGCTGGCCCATTTCGAGTTTTCTAACCCCGGACGGAAAACCTTTCTTCAGTGGTAACTATTATCGACCGGCGCAGTTTCTCGAACTGCTGCAGCAGATTGCCCGGCAATGGACCGAACAACAAACGATGCTGTTGGCCGAGGCGGAGCGAATCGCCGTCGGGGTCGGACAGATCAATCAATCGCAAACAACTGCCGCCAGCATTAGCGATCTTGCATTGGACCAGGCGATCAGCAATATGCTCGCTGACTATGACACGGAAAACGGCGGCTTCGGCGGCAGGCCCAAGTTTCCCAACGAGCCCAGATTATTCCTGCTGCTCAACCAGGCCATGCGTGATCCCGACCCGGCCATCCTCAAGCTGCTCGATCATACATTGGATGCGATGAGCAGGGGCGGTATCTATGACCATGTAGGTGGTGGTTTTCATCGTTATTCCGTCGATAGCTACTGGCATACCCCGCACTTCGAAAAAATGCTCTACAACCAGGCGCACCTGGCGCGGATTTACCTGCGAGGCTGGTATCTGACCGGCAATCCGCTGTTTCGGCGGGTTGCCGTTCAGACCCTCGACTATGCCCTGCGTGACATGACCTCGGAGCAGGGCGCCTTTTATTCCGCGACCGATGCCGATAGCGAGGGGGAAGAAGGTAAGTTCTTCTTCTGGCGTCCTGCCGAGATCCGCACCAGCCTGTCAGCAGAGGATGCTGAGCTGGTGATCAAGCTGTTTGACATCCGCGAGGAGGGTTATGATGGAGACCTCAATATCCTGTTTCTGCCATTGTCGCTGCCCGAGTTCGCCGAGCGGCAGGGCACGTCATTGTCCGAGCTCAACAAGCGCCTGGATCCCATCCTGCAACAGCTCTACCGGGCGCGGGAACAAAGAGTGCATCCTCTGCGTGATGAAAAAATCATTACCGCCTGGAATGGCATGATGATCAGTACCCTGGCCGAGGCCGGGATGCTGCTCGATGAACCGCGTTACACCGATGCGGCCGTGCGTGCGGCTAAAGTTATCTGGCAGCAGCAGTGGCGCAAACCAGGACAGCTGTGGCGGATCAATCTTGACGGACGTGCCTCGATTGAAGCCCGGCAGGAGGACTATGCCTACTATGCCGAGGGCCTGTTGCGGTTATACGATGCAACCGCTGATATGAGCTGGTTGGAGCGGGCCGGGCAACTCGCAGACAGCATGCTGCAGCATTACTGGGACAGTCAACGCGGTGGGTTTTATATGAGTAGTCAGCGTGAGCAGGTCACCGCGATGGGTCGATATCGCGATGCTGCCGACTATGACCGTATGCCCTCAGGTAATTCCATGGCCGTTAGGGTGTTACACATGCTACAGGAACGGACCGGTGATCGGGATTATGGAAAAAGGGCCACAGCGACACTGGCTGCTTTTGCTGGTGTTGTTAATCAAAGTCCGGATGATTTCGCTTACATGCTCGCCAGCGCCAGTGATGCACGAACAGGAGAGACAGGCCCTCTGCAATACGCAGCCCTCGGTGGCATTCGTATACAGGCCAGACAGGCGGGTTACGACAGAGTCGTTGTTGATCTGTTCATTGCCGATGGTTGGCATATCAATTCCGATCAACCACTGCAGGATAATCTCATTCCTACCCGGTTAACATTAGATAGTACAAACCGGGACTGGATAATACAGGATGTCAACTATCCAGCTGGTCAAACCCGGGTACTTGGATTTCAGGACGAGCCGATGTCCCTGTTCGAAGATGATCTTCAGTTCCGTATAATAATCGATCAACGCAACCAGGCGACACGAATTCTGCCATTGAGTCTGCAGTTGCAGGCCTGCAATGACCGGCTGTGTTTACCACCGCAAACGATCTCTCTGCAGATAGCAATGCAGTAGGTATGTCAACAGTATTTTTTTAACCAATTCGCTAACAGCTGGTCACTTATTACTGCGCTATTTATCGGTAGGATTGACTGCAGTTCCGGCTACAAGCTTGTTGACGCATTGCATTAACTCAAGCGGTTGTATCGGTTTGGTTAATGTCGCATTAGCCCCTAGATCTTTGGCTACTTCAAGATATCCACCATCAAAAAAATTCATGCTGTCGGCTGATTCACCGGAAATCGCAATTATCGGAATATTCTTATCGCTATTTTTTAATTTCATGATGGTCGCCAATCCCTCCTGAAACGGCATGATAATGTCGGTGATGACCAGGTCTATCGGATAGGCATCTACAACGGGTTGGACCTTTACTCCATCATCGACCAGGAATACCTCATGGCCATCCTTCTGCAGGATCCCCTTAATGTATTCCAGTGTGGTTTTATCATCGTCTACAACCAGAATTTTGGCCATAACTACACCCTTTCTAATACGATAGTTTTTAATTCTGCAACCAGTTCGCTACAGGCGGTCGCGAGAGATTCGAAGTGCTGGCCTAATTGGTCATCCTCAATTTGCAGCGCATTTACTTCCAATTCAACAGCGAGCTGCTGCATACTCGTTGCACAGACATTACTGCAGGCACCTTTGATTTTATGTGCCTGCTTTCGAATGTCGTTGCGCTGGTCTGATTCGACCAGCTCGCGTAATTTTTGCATTTGTACGGGTATGTCGTCGACGAATGTCGAGACGACTGTCTTCATCAAATGTTCATCGTTCAGCATATGCTGACTCAATTTTGCATAATCAAATGTCTGCGCCTGTCGCTTTTGATCCTGTTGATCAAAATTGGCATCATCGTCTGCTGCCTGGTCCCGGTCAGGAATGCAGTGTTCAGGCAGCCAACTGAGTAGTATCTGCTTGAGCTTTCTCGATTCAATGGGTTTACCAAGGTGGCTATTCATGCCGACTTTCAGACTGTGCTCTATATCACTTCGCATCACATTGGCCGTCATCGCAACAATGGGTACGTTAGCATTTATCTCCGTCGAATCCACCGAGCGAATCTGGCGGGTCACCTCATATCCATCTATGACCGGTAACTGGCAATCCATAAACACCAGGTCGTAAGTATTCGTTTTCAACTTATCCAATGCTTCTGCGCCATCCTGGGCGAGGTCTGCCTCTATGCCGAGTCGGTTGAGCATACCCAGTATAACCTGCTGGTTGGTCAGGTTATCTTCGACGACCAGGATGCTTGCGTTGAAGCGTTGATAGCTCTCCGCACTATCGGTTTGGCTGGCGGTTTCGAGACTGGTTTCACCCCTGACTACCCGCAACAGGGTTTGCAACAGCTTGTTCTGATCGATAGGTTTATCCAGCAGGGCGGTGAATCCGGCGGCCGATAGCCTGTCCCGATCAACTGGTTGCGACAGGGCATGCATCAAAATGAGATGCATCTGCTTGAGTTCATGATCCTGTTGAATGCCTTCACACAGTTCGAGCGTATCATTGCCGGGCAAGCCATCATCGATCAGGATGATATCGAATGCCTGGTCAGAATCTTTGCCCTGTTGCAGCAAACTACCAGCCGCCTCGGCGCTATCTGCCTGCTGATGGTGTAGCGACCAGTGGCCGAATATATCGTCCAGCAAGGCGAGCACTCGTGGATTGGCAGAGACTGCCAGTGTTCTCAGCTGCTCCAGTTCGGAGGTATGCAACACCAGGTTTTCCGCTGCGGCAGCGGTTTCCAGTTGAATCGTGAAGGAAAAGCTTGAACCCATCCCGGGCTGGCTCTGCACGTTGATTTCGCCTCCCATCAGGTTTACCAATTGCTGGCTGATGGCCAGGCCAAGACCTGAACCGCCATAGATACGAGCCGGCGAGTCATCGGCCTGATAAAAGCGGTCGAATAAATGAGCAAGCTGTTGCGGTTCGATACCGATGCCGCTGTCGGTGACACTGAAGTGCAGGGCGTCCTGTTGGTCAGAGACCGCCTCGATCTCGATGTTGAGGACGACCTCACCCGATTCGGTGAATTTGATCGCATTACTTAACAGGTTGATCAATACCTGGCGGATGCGCCCCGGATCACCGTGATACCAGTGTTGGTCCAGCCAGGCGGCCGGGCAGATTAATTCAAGGCCCTTGGCTTGTGCACTGAAAGCGATGACTGACACTATTTCCGCCAGCAACCGATTTAAATCGAATTCATAGATTTCGAAATTTAGTTCGCCTGCCTCGATCTTTGACAGGTCGAGGATATCGTTGATTAGGTTCAGCAGGGATTCGGCATTTTGCTTGATCAACCTGACCTTGCCGTACTGATCCTGGTCTAGTTTGCTATCGAGCAGCAGTTCGGTGATGCCGATCACACCGTTCATCGGTGTACGGATCTCATGGCTCATGTTGGAAAGAAAAATGCTTTTAGCCTCGTTGGAAAGATTGGCTTCTCTGGCGATCCTTTCTTTTTCTCTCAACGCTTCCATCGTGGCGTCCAGACTATGGCTCATTTGATTGAACGAATCTGTCAATTGGTCCAGCTCAGTCAATCCTGCCTCGCCCAGCGGCCTGTTGAAATTCCCCTGTTCAATTTCCCTGATTGCATTTAACAGGCGCGCTATGGGTCGTTGGATATTGCGCCACTGCAAAACCGTGATCGCCACAATAAAAAACATCAGGATCAACGAAGTGATCAGGGTGGCTTTGATGTTATCCCGACTCAGGGCGTATACGCTTGACGCAGGTTTTTCGGTGACGATAACAAACTGTTTATCGCCGAGGTAAACAGACCTGGTCACGGCAATTATTTCCGGGCCAATCTCGATACCGGAATTACTATCCGTTATCTGGCGATCGTAATATTGACCTCTTATCGCAACTACCGGGTTTTCATGGGCCACTATCCTTCCAGTCTGGTCGGTGACAAAACTGGTCGTATCCCTGGACTTGTTGATCTGCGATAAGATCTCCCACAATTTTTTCAGGCGGATGCTGCCTACCAGCAGGGTATCGAGTTGACCATTCTGATAATTGAACAGGGGCATGATGATCGTCATCAAGGGTTCGCGAATTTCTCGATCAAACTGGATTAAGCCGAACTGGGTTTCCCGGCTGCTGACAGTTTGCTGGAACAGCGAGTCAGTTGACCAGTTGATGATATGGTTTTCCGGGTAGGCCTGGTCTCGGGCCAGTTTAAGCATCTCTGTCCCATCGGGTTCAACGATGCTGAAACCATGATAATGCTGTTGTTGCAGCAGGCTGGTGAGGACGTTGGTTTGATCCTGCCGGCTTAGCGTATTGAAGCCAAATGTCTTGTCCAGTAACTCGAGCTCATTTAATCGAAGGTCAAAGAATCCCTTGATTCTATCGGCAAGGCCCGCGGATTGTTCCTCGAGAGCTCGTATGCTTTGCTGTTCGAGGTAGGTATTACTACGCTGGGTAACCAAGATGCCGGCGATGAGCACAGGTATCACCGCCGCCAGTAATACCAGAAAGATCAGATGTGCGCGTAGACTGGAAAACATGGGTCCAGGTTATTTTGACATGGAATTATCCCTGATGACCTTGTGTGCCTGTCGCAGGAAATGGTCAGGTATGTTGATGCCGATTTTTTTTGCGGTTGCCATGTTGATGCCCAGGTAAAAATCTGCGGTCTGGATGGGCATGTCACCCGGTTTCGAACCCTTGAGTATCATGTCGGCGATTGGGGCTGCCTGCGCGCCGGCCTCGTGATGGACGATCCCATAAGCAAACAAGGCACCCTTTTCCGCTTGAATGATACTCGGTCCGGAAACCGGCAGTTTTCGGTCAATGGCTATTTGCAGTAATTTGCTCTGATGCCGGTTGATCGTGCTATCCGGCAACATGAATATCGCATCGATATTGGACGGGAGTGACTCCAGGGCTTGTTCGACCTGTTCCGGTGTATGCGCCTGATGGATGTCCAGCTTGACCCCAAGCCTGGAGGCATATTGCCTGACCTGGGATAAGGCACTGGTTGCCGCACTGTTATCGGGATCGTGCAGGATGTATATATTCTGGATACCCGGCACCATATCGACCAGGTACTTCAAGCGTTGGGACTGGTTGGGGCTGATCATGATGCCGGTGATGTGGCCACCGGGACGTTCAAGGTTATCCAGCACCCCCGCCATCACCGGGTCAGCAATAACACCAAACACCACCGGTATCTGCTCAGCGCTGGTCAGTTTATGCGCCATCACACCGGTACCGGTACCGGCAGTGAAGATCAGGTCTACCGGGGTGTTGATCATCTCGCTCAGACTCGTTGATAAGTCCTCTCCCCGGGTAAATGTCCCGGCAAATTGATAGCTGACATTTTCACCTTCAATGTATCCCAGCCTGGCCATAGCCTGACGGAAGCCTTCGATATTCTTCAGGCCATTCGGATTGTTCGTCGCCAGACCGATGGTGAGTTGGGATTTTTGCGCGGATTCCTGGTTGCTACAGCCAACGAGTGACAGCAGAAAAATAGATAAAATTATGACCCGGTATAAAGACATGCTGTTGTTATTAAAATTTTCTTGATATACACCCATATTAATAGCTTATGTAATGACTTTTGCCGAGCTTGATGGTGGTTTCATCATACGGTTTAGCGTGAGCCAATCTACGCCTTGTCCCTGCCCGCAATCAGGTTATGCCAGGATTCGATATTTTCCGGTTTCTCGGGCGGGTCGATGTCTTTACCGGTGAGCGCCAGTATCTCGCCCATGGGTATGATATTGCGTCCATGCACGAACACGCCCCGCACCTGCAGGATGGCACATAGCCTGTCGCCGACCGTGAACTTGTGCTCGCTGTACCAGTACTTGTCATCCCAGTAGGTGATCCTGGTTGCGACATCGAAGCGTTGGAAGGGATTGATCGGTTTGAAATACCTGACTTCCTGCGCCTGCACCACGGGCAGCCATTTGCGTTTGATCGCCTTGAACAGGATACCGGTCTGGCCCATCAGGTAAATCCGACTCAGGTCACACAGGGCGAAATAGCGCGCATTGGTAAGATGCAGGTTGATGTCGCAGTCCAGCGGCCAGGCCCGGAAACGGCAGCGGCTTTCAGCCAGTGGCTCTATGCGGGGTGGGGACAGACTTTTCAACAGGATCAACAGCAGTCTGAAATATAGATTCATAATCGGTGTACTCCAGCTAGCTGCTGATTTTGCGGCGTTTTTACAATTAATCCAGCCTGTCTGCTCGCAGTGGATTGACAGCTCATCCAACTCGAGCAAGGAGCAGGATGTTCAGATAAAAAACCCATCATAATGATGGGTTTGGTCAATCTATCCGGCCTAACCGCTGTGGGTCAGAAGATCTCGCGAAAGAAATCACCCATCTGCCGCCAGGAATCCTCATCTGCATACTGATCGTAAGCTACCGGCAAATTGAAGGCCTCGGCGAATTGATCCGCTTGCGGGTTAGTGAAGCTGTGCAGCACGCCGGGATAGTTGATCAGTTTGTAATCAACACCGGCAGCATCCATTTCCTGCTGGAATCCGGTGACATCTTCCGGCTTGATCAGCGGGTCCGCTTCACCGTTGAATACCAGGACCCTGGCTTTCACCATACCGGACTGGGCGGGATTGCCGGTCGTGAGGCCGCCATGGAAGCTGACTACCCCGTCGATGTCCACGCCCAGGCGCGCCATGTTGAGGACGATGCTACCGCCGAAGCAATAACCTATCGCCGCGATATTGTCCGTCTCCACGGTGCGGTGTGATTTCAGGGTTTGCAAAGCCGCCTCGAACCGGGCCTTGGCCAGCGGCATGTTGCCGCCCACCGCACCGGCAAACTTACCGGCATCACTGGGGTGATTGGCGGTTTTGCCATCGCCATACATATCCACCGCCAGCGCGGTATAACCCATCGCGGCCAGGATACGTGCCCGCATCCGCGCATATTCGTTATGCCCCCACCATTCATGGACGATCAGAATGCCGGGGCGTGGCGACATGTTGCGATCATCATAGGCGAGATAACCGATCATCTCGGTATCGCCATCGCGGTAGGTAATTTCTTCGGTGACCACCGCCGCTTGGGCAACCTGGCTCGCCAGCAAGCCGATCAGGATGAGCGGGGAAAACAGTAGTTTATAGATTTTCATGATTCGCTCCGGTTGGTGATGAGGACTGCATTATTGGTTGTCGATCAAGGATAAACTCATCATCTAGCTAAGACAAGCCACCGCAGACACCTGTCCTAGCCGTAGCACGACCATTTTCAGGCTGGCCCGGGCTCTGTGTTCGTCTGTTGATCACCGTCAATTTATTGCTCAGCGTCTTGTGTTTGAATGATATTTATCAGCAAAACTCAAGGGACAGAGACATGAAAAATATCATCAAATCGATCTTCATCGTTATCCTCGGTTCACTGCTGTTGCTGCCGTCTGCCTATGCGCAGAGACAGGACGTGACCGTTGACTGTTTTAAATCCAAACACCGGGATGATCCGGTCGCAGGCAATGCCTGCCGGGTGGAAAAGGACCTGTTCATCGTCCAGACCCAGAATGTGATCATCGAGTGCGACTCGTTTGTCGACTTCGATGATCGTGCCGGATACACCGCTTTTGCCCAGGTCGCGATTCAGGTAGGCGATACCACCAAGCGGCGTGAGAGCACCCGGGGTCCGGATAGTGAACCACAGCAAGAGCGTACCAAGTTATCGGTTTACTGGGATGGGGAAATCACCCGCGGGGTCCATCGCTTCAGCTGCGGCCAGCAGAACCAGCATGGAAACTGCCTGCAAACAAAAATGTGCATTTACTATTAGGTGATGAACACGGGGTTGCTTATCCTGCGAGAGCAGGATGAGCCCCCAATACCGGGTCCGCCAGATTCAACAACACGAATCAATCTGTGTAGCCGGCATCAACCACGAGGGGATCAGTCATTGATCCCTTCTTCTTTTTCCGCTCCTGCCTGGTCTTCACGGGTAAAGCATTCATCACGATTACCCCCGCAAAACCCTTTGCGAACGCGGATTTCACGGGAGATAGTTTCAATATGCAATTATTCGCTAATCCCGGAATATTTTTAGGTGCATTCTATAATCAATACTCATAGGTTAACGGATACTGCCGATAAGCATGTTGGCAGTGATTTAAAACAACAAAAACCGAAGCCGAGCAGGTTGAACGAGGCCGGATCGACTTCCAGATTATCCCGCTAAATTTCAAGGAGAAATGTATGTATTCCAGCAAAATATCTGCCCTGACAACACCCTTGTTCGGGCTGTTAATTGGCCTGAGCATGTTGGTTTCCCCACTACCAGAGGCGCATGCCGCCGATGCCGAGCGTGAGCGCACCCTGGTTATCGGCAAGATCAGTAAAAATCCCAAGAAACATTATAAATACCTGAAGCCGATAGGTGATTACGTGGTCGAGCGCATGCAGGACCTCGGTATCGACCGGGTGGAGGTGCTGATGGCGAAAGACAACCGACAGATGATAAATTATCTGAAGCGGGGTAAAGTAGACTGGGTGACTGAGACCGTGTTCTCGTCGGTTGAACTCGAAGACAAGGCCGGTGCCGAGATCATTCTGGTCAAGCATAAAAAAGGGGTTGGCCAGTACCATTCGGTATTTTTCACCAGAAAAGATTCAGGTATCGAGTCACTGCAGGATTTGAAGGGCCGGGTCATCACCTTTGAGGATGAGGGGTCCACTTCTGCATTTTTCATCCCGGCATCGATCCTGCTCGATGCCGGACTTGAGCTGGTTCGCCTGGAATCACCGCGGGATAGCGTTGACGGTGACGAGGTAGGCTATGTATTTGGTAAAGACGAAATCAATATGTCTACCTGGGTACACAAGGGGCTGGTCGATGCCGGTGCCTATTCCAATCTCGACTGGGAGAAAGGAGATCATAATCCGGGTTCATTCAAGAACGATATGAAGGTGTTTTATCAGAGCGAATCATTTCCGCGGGCCATCGAAGTGGTGCGCAAGGGCCTGCGCCCCGAGGTCAAGCAGCGCCTGATATCGGTGTTGCTCGCGGCCAAGGATGACGAAAATGCCCGGGCGGCGATGAAGGCCTACCAGAAGACCACCCAGTTCGATCCTATCGATGACTCGATTCAAGCGGGTATAGATCGTGCACGGGGTCTGAAGCCCGGGGTTGAGGAACGTCTCGGGTTGTGAGATTTCCACTCAGAAATAAATATGCATTCGCCATCGTGGCGCTGGTGTTTTTCAACATCGCGTTGTTGGCGGGTGCACTGCTGATCAATTTTCAGCGCCATGGCGAGGATATGTCAGAGGTCACGGCACAGGAAATGAAGCAGCGCCTGATGAGTAAACTGCATCAGCGTGGCGAGACCATGACCCGCCTGCTTGCCGAAAACCTGATCAACCCGGTATACGACTACGACATCCAGGCGATATTTGAAATTTCCCAGACCGCGCTGAACCAGGAGGACGTGATTTATTTCTATGTGCTGGATAACGAGGAAAAGGTCGTTCATGACGGCATAGATGAAATTCCGACATTCGGTCAGCGGCTTGAAGACCCGGTTGCGATAAGGGCCGGGAAATCCGATAAGTTTCTGATCCAGGAGACCAATTATTTCATCGATTACTCGATGCCGCTGATGATCAGCGAAGACACCCAGATAGGCCGCATCCGCCTCGGTTTCTCGTTAAGCGGAGTGATGGAGGATATCGCCGAGGTCAATGAACGTCTGCTGCAAATCAAGCAGCGGGGTGAAAACCAGAGCCTTTACGTGTTGTTGCTGATCACGCTGGGACTATTCATCCTGGCCCTGTTACTGGCGGTCTGGGTATCCAACAGCCTGTCCCGGCCGATTACCCGCCTGACCGAATTTGCGCGTCGAATCGGTGAAGGCGATGATAGTGTCAAAATCGACATTGCGCGTAATGATGAACTGGGCGACTTGGCCAAGAGCTTCAGCAGCATGCACAGTAAGTTGTCGCAAAATCGCGAACAACTGATTGAATACAGTAACAGCCTCGAGCAAACCGTCGAGGAGCGCACCCGTAACCTGAAGGATGCGAAAGAAGCAGCCGAGGCGGCCAGTCGCGCCAAGAGTGAATTCCTGGCGACCATGAGTCATGAAATCCGCACCCCGATGAATGGCGTGCTGGGGATGGCCGAATTGTTGCTGGCCAGTGAGCTGAGTGGACGGCAAAAGCATTTTGCCCAGACCATTCTGCGTTCCGGTGATACCTTGATGGCGATCATTAACGACATCCTGGATTTTTCCAAGATCGAAGCCGGCAAACTGGAGCTTGAGCAGCGCGATTTTGATCTGCGTATCACGCTCGAGGATACCGCTGAATTTCTCGCTGAACGCGCGCACAACAAGGGCCTCGACCTAACCCCGGTATTGCCGCTGGATCCGGTGATGATGGTCAGCAGCGATGAAAACCGTATCCGCCAGATTCTGATCAACCTGATTGGCAATGCCATCAAGTTCACCGAGGTTGGTGAAATTGTCATGCGCCTGAGCAAGCTGCAGGAATCCGCAGAAACCCTGACCCTGCACTTTGAGGTTGAAGACACCGGCATCGGTATGACCCGGGAACAGCAGAATGGCATCTTTGAATCTTTCTCCCAGGCGGATAGTTCAACCACGCGCAAATTCGGTGGCACCGGTCTCGGTCTCGCCATCTCGCACCAGCTGGTGGCTGCCCTGGGCGGAAAGCTGGAAGTAGAAAGTGAGCTGGGCAAGGGCTCCAACTTCCATTTCACTCTGGATTTACCGGTGGCTGAACCGGCCGATACATACACCGAATTTACCCGCGAGCTCGATGGTATCCGCGTGTTGATCGTGGATGACAACCCTACCAACCGGGAAATTTTGCAT
>JAAUXZ010038115.1_pt1 | contig 42245 bp, 36 predicted proteins | sample 7278131 | NCBI WGS metagenome assembly JAAUXZ01 (sample SAMN14350119, study PRJNA611818) | marine sediment metagenome | isolation source: surface marine sediment (3m) | place: French Polynesia: Moorea | collected 2018-08 | reverse complement strand
GTTTAAGCGTATTGCAAATTTACTAGAAGAAAGACGTGAAGAACGTGAGCAGTTTATTGAAGCATTTACCCAGGAGCTGGGTGATCTGATACATCAATCTGAAATTGAAGGGAAGGTCAGTGGACGCGTCAAACACATTGTCAGTATTTGGCGCAAGATGCAGCGCAAGAAATTGGAGTTCCATCAGTTATTCGATGTACGTGCCGTCAGGGTTTTGGTCAACTCTGTGGCGGACTGTTATGCAGTACTGGGCATCGTGCATACCAACTGGCACTCGATTCCGGATGAATTCGATGACTATATTGCCAATCCCAAGGACAATGGTTACCAATCGCTACATACGGCCGTGATGGCTGAGGGTGGAAAGGTTGTAGAAGTACAAATAAGAACATTCGAAATGCATGAAAAATCGGAGTTTGGTGTGGCTTCTCACTGGCGCTACAAGGAAGGCGTATCATTGGATCAACGCATGGAAAAAAGCATTGCCGTGATGCGTGACCTGCTATCCGGTTCCGAAGAAAGCGCCACAGATGCCTTATCCGGTTTTTCAACAGAACTTTCTACCGACCGGGTTTATGTATTTACACCTCAGGGTCAGGTCGTCGATTTACCTGCTGGGGCCACCCCTCTGGATTTTGCTTATTCCATTCATTCTGCAGTGGGCCATCGTTGCCGGGGTGCCAAGGTCAATGGTCGTATTGTTAACCTGACATACAAGTTATCAACCGGAGAAAGGGTAGAAATTCTAACTGCAAAAGAGGGTGCCCCCAGCCGTGACTGGATGAATAAAAACCTGGGATTTTTGAAATCTGCCAGTAATCGGGCCAAAGTCAGGAACTGGTATAACCAGTTGGATTTTGAACAGAATGTACTGGATGGTAAAAATCTATACGAACGTGAATTAGTAAAATTCAATTACCATGATGTTAACCTGGCAGAATTAATAGGGCATTTTAAACGCAAGGATGACGATCAGTTTTTTGCCGATATTGGGCGCGGCCTGATAACGGGTGCTCAGATTATCGGGCATTTACAATATTTGTTGGATGAAAAGGCAGAAGATCCGTTTAAAAAAGTTAAAAAATCGGGTAAAAGTCAAAAACGCAACAAGGATGATATTGTGATACAAGGTGTGGGTAACTTGCTGACCCAGTTTGCGAAGTGTTGCAAACCCTTGCCCGGTGATAGCGTGATTGGTTTTATCACCAAGGGATCCGGTGTAACGATTCACAAGCAGGATTGCAAAAATATTCTATCCCTGCCCGAAGAGCAGAAAACTCGTTTGGTTGAGGTGGAATGGGGTAGCGGAAGTGGATCTCTGTTCCAGGCTGAAATTACCATCACTGCCTATGATCGTAATGGATTGCTGCGTGACATCAGTTCGGTTTTGGCCAATGAAAAGATCAATTTACTGGGTATTAATTCTAATTCCAATGTAGATGAGCAAATGGTTTATTCAAAGTTGAATGTTGAAGTGGATAGCGTTGATCAGTTGGTCCTGGTTATAGATAGACTAGCCCAGGTCCCCAATGTATTGACTGTCAATAGAACGCATTAACTGTTTTGTAGTTAATTTAAAAAATATAAAACTGTTATGATGTTAGACAGTTTGGTTTTCTAAGAGAATACATTGTAAAGATGTCACAGATCGATCGACGTTTTTCCATCGCACCGATGATGGACTGTACTGATCGGCATGATCGTTATTTCCTGCGCTTGTTTTCACCTCATATGCTGTTGTATAGCGAAATGCTGACCGCACAGGCTATTCTGCACGGTGATCGAGAATTTCTGCTGGGATACGATCCTGCAGAACACCCGTTGGCTGTTCAGTTGGGGGGATCAGAAGCAAACAAGCTTGCTGAGTGCGCGCGTATTTGTGAAGATTTTGGTTATGATGAAATTAACCTGAATGTCGGTTGTCCCAGTGATCGCGTTCAGTCGGGTGCCTTCGGAGCCTGTTTGATGGCACAACCGCAGGTAGTGGCCACCTGCGTTGAAGCCATGCGTAAAGCTACCTCATTACCCGTGACCGTTAAGCATCGTACCGGCATTGATCATCAGGATTCTTATGATGAATTGGTACAATTTGCCCGCCTACAAATCGATGCGGGCGCTGATGCTTTGATCGTGCATGCTCGAAAAGCCTGGCTGCAGGGGTTGAATCCAAAGCAAAACAGGGAAATTCCACCTTTACAATATGATTGGGTCTATCGACTGAAACAAGCATTCCCAGATACTCAAATTATCATTAATGGTGGCATTAAAACCCTGGACGAGTGCCAACAGCACCTCAGACAGGTGGATGGCGTGATGCTCGGGCGTGAGCCCTATGCTAATCCCTACATGCTGATGGATGTTGAACGCATCATTTATCAACAAGCCTTCTATCCATTATCTCGCCACGAGATTCTACAGCGTTTTTATCCCTACCTTGAGAAAAAACTGGCTAGTGGTATGCCGTTATCCAAGGTGGTACGCCATATCATGGGATTATTCCATGGTCAGCCCGGAGGCAAGCAATGGCGACGCTATTTGAGTGAACATGCTTTTAAAACGGGTGCCGGCATTGAAGTGATCCAACAGGCCGCTAAACAGGTGCTCTGATAGTATTTAAAAAACTTGGTAAGTTGATTTTATGAACAACTCTGGGTTCATGTAATCAGGTCAACAAGTCGGCAATTCGCATTTGTTGCTTGCTCAACGGACCGTAAGGTTCATTCCTGGTTTTGTCATGCACATGCATGCGGTAATGCACAAACTGTTGTTGATCCTCGAAATGCAGGAAAGGATTGCCCTCTATTTGCGCGCCCAGCGTCGTGGTTTCAGCCACTGAGTAATTATGGCCCGGATGAATGATCATGTTAGTGTCCAGATTGGTTTTCATGTTTTTCAAGGTGTTAAACATCTGTTCCGGATCACCGCCATGAAGATCACAGCGCCCACAACCATAGACAAAGAGTGTATCGCCGGTAATAAGGTCATTACCAATCTGGTAACAGGCAGACCCAGGAGTATGGCCTGGAGTATGTAACAAACTGATCTCGGTCGAACCGATTAGAATCCGGTCTCCACCATGATGCAACGCTGGTTTTTCTAACTCATGATCCCAGAATTCATATTCAGGTTTTAACAGGTGCACCTGAGCTGGGGTGTGGTTAAGAATACCTTCAATGCCGTTGATGTGGTCATGATGGCTGTGAGTCAGCAGGATATCGGTAATCTGCAGTTCCAGCTGGTTGGCTTTGTTTAAAATTGACGGCACATCCCAGGCAGGATCAACCACTGCCGCCCGCTTGGTTTGAGTGTCTTCTAACAAGTAAATAAAATTCTCCATGGGCCCTAATTCAAGCGCGTGAATTTTTGTTGGTGGTTGTGACATCTTATCCCCTAGATTAGTGTTTCTTGATATTATACCCCCCTTTTGGGACGCGTTAGTGCGGAGTTTGCATGGAAAAAACAGTTGATGTGGCAATTATCGGCGTAGGTACCTCTGGGTTAAATGCGGTGTCACAAGTCAAAAAGGCTGGAAAGTCTTTTGTTTTAATTAATGGAGGTCATTGGGGTACGACCTGTGCTCGTGTGGGATGTATGCCCTCAAAGGCATTTATCCAGGTCGCGGAGGATTATCATCGTCGTGAAATCTTTGATCGCCATGGTATAGAGGGAGAAGAGCACCTGACACTCGACCAAATTGAAGGCATGGAGCACGTGCGTGACATGCGCGATATTTTTGTGGATCGTGTGCTGGGATCCAGCACTGACAACATGCCTGATGAAGTCAAGATTGAGGGTTATGCCCAATTTATCGAATCAGGTGCTGTTAAGGTCAATGATACGATAGTAAGGGCCAAGAGTTTTGTGATTGCCACTGGGACACGACCCATTATGCCTGAGGCCTGGAAAGGATTTGGCGATAAGGTAATGACCACTGACGAATTTTTTGAACAGGAATCCTTCCCCGACTCCATGGCAGTGATAGGACTGGGGGTTATTGGTCTTGAACTGGGTCAGGCGCTGTCACGAAAAGGTGTGAAGGTCACCGGTATCGAAGGTAGCCAAAGTATTGCTGCACTATCAGATGATGTTGCTAACGAAATTGCGCTTGAGTTAATGCGTAAGGAGTTTGATATTTGGCTTGGTAATCAGGCCACTTTGAGTGAATCAGGAGATAAAATTCAGGTGACTGCCGGCGAACAAACCGTTGAAGTTGACAAGGTCTTGGTTGCTATTGGACGAAAACCCAACCTGGATAATCTGGGGCTTGAAAAATTAGACATACCCCTGGATGACAACGGCTTACCGCTGTTCAATCCAAACTCCATGCAGTTGGGCGACTTACCCATTTACATGGCAGGTGATGTCAACGGCAGCAAACAAATTCTGCACGAAGCGGGTGATGAAGGTAAAATTGCAGGATTCAACGCTGCTCATGGGTCTGCGGTAACTTTCAAGCGCAAGGCTCCGTTGAGTATCACCTTCTGTGATCCCAATATCGCGATGATCGGTGCAGACTGGTCAATGTTACAAGATAATGAAAACATAGTGGTCGGTGAGATGCGTCTGGGCCCAGTGGGTCGCGCTCTGATTATGGGTAAAAACAAGGGCATCATGCGTATTTATGTGGATAAAACGAATGCCAAGTTATTGGGCGCAACTCTGGTATCGGTAAAAGGTGAGCATGTGGCTCATTTATTGGCCTGGTCCATTCAGCAGGGATTGACAGTATTTGATATCGTGCGTTTACCCTTTTATCACCCGGTGATAGAGGAGGCACTGCAAGCCTGTTTTTATGATGTATTGAAGAAACTGGAGATACAGTCACCGGACAAAATTTTAGAGTTAGAGGAAATGAGTGATGAGTGAAGATAAGCAGGAAGATGAAAAGGCGATGGAAAAACGTATCATGGTGATGATGCGCCAGGTATTATCCGCAGTTGCGCGGGAAACGGTCCCCCCCCCGGGGATGAAACACACTTTGTCAGATAACACCATCCAGGGCATTCGTGAGTGCCTGGCATTGATCAGTGCGCGTGAGCAAGAATTAAACATCGATCTGGGGGAAACCAATCAGGAGAGGCCGCGCTATGTGGATGAACCACAAACCTCCAAGGTTGTTTCACTGGATTCGATTATTAAAAATTAATTGCATCTAACATCCAAGACTAATGGTTCTAAGAGACATTTATCAATGAGTAAAGCAGCAGTAAAAAAAGTCGTTCTGGCCTATTCCGGTGGGCTGGATACTTCGGTCATTTTAAAATGGCTGGAAGATGAGTATCAATGTGAAGTGGTTACTTTTACCGCTGATATAGGACAGGGTGAAGAAGTCGAACCAGCCAGAGAAAAAGCACGCCAATATGGTATCAAAGAGATCTATATTGAAGATTTACGTGAAGAGTTTGTGCGTGATTTCGTATTCCCGATGTTTCGGGCCAATACCATTTACGAAGGTGAATATTTACTGGGTACCTCGATAGCCAGACCGTTAATTGCCAAGCGGTTGGTGGAGATTGCCCAAGAAACCGGTGCCGACGCTATTTCGCATGGGGCTACGGGTAAAGGTAATGACCAGGTTCGATTTGAGCTTGGGGCTTATGCGTTGAATCCGGATATCAAGGTCATTGCTCCTTGGCGTGAGTGGGATTTAAATTCCCGAGCCAGCCTGATGGAATACGCCGAGAAAGCGGGTATTGAGATTGAGCAAAAAAGGGGGACAAAATCACCTTATTCAATGGATGCTAACCTGCTGCACATCTCTTATGAGGGTGACATCCTTGAAGACCCCTGGAACGAGGCGGAAGAAGCTATGTGGCGTTGGAGCGTATCACCGGAAGCAGCCCCGGATGAGCCAACTTACATCGTACTCTCCTTTGAAAAAGGTGATGTCGTCGCCATAGATAATGAAAAAATGACACCCGCAACTGTGCTCGAAACTTTGAATAAAGTGGGTGGTGCAAATGGCATAGGACGTGCAGATATTGTTGAAAACCGTTATGTGGGCATGAAATCGCGGGGCTGCTATGAAACCCCTGGCGGCACCATTTTATTAAAGGCTCATCGAGCCATGGAATCCCTCACCTTGGATCGGGAAGCCCTGCATTTGAAAGATGAAATGATGCCGCGTTATGCCAAACTTATATACAATGGTTACTGGTGGAGTCCTGAACGTAAAATGATGCAGCAGCTGATCGATGCTTCACAGGAGACAGTCAATGGAGATGTGCGTCTAAAATTATATAAAGGTAATGTCATGGTCGTTGGTCGGCGTTCCACAACAGATAGCCTTTTTGATGAATCTATCGCTACTTTTGAAGATGATGCAGGAGCCTATGATCAGAAAGATGCCGAGGGATTCATCAAGTTAAATGCATTGCGTTTACGTATAGCTGGCAAGAAAAAATGAGGCAGAGTAAAGGCGTTTTTAATGTTATTTTAGCCTTCATGTTAATGGGATTGTTGCATGCTTGTGATACCGAAAAGATGCAACAAACCCGTAACAGTATTCAGCAAAATCATTTTTTACAATCACTAGAGTTGGTTGAAAGTGCTGGCAGCTTGTTACAGAATCCTCAGCTTACCCAGGAAGATATTCAAAAAGCCATGAGTCAAATGGATGAGGGTTTGAAGCAGGCGTTTCAAGTTGAGCAGGCCTTCCTGCAAAAACTGGATGCACGTCTACCCAAGTTATACCGGGATATATTTATCAAAGGCGTTGAGCGTTATCGACTCGGTGTAGAAGCCTCAGATCGGGATTCACAAATACAAGGTCTGGATCTACTGAGTCAATGGGGTCAGTTCTGGATTGCTGAAAAGCCTAACATTCAGCAGAAGCTTTATCATATCAATGGATGAAGTCCGTCTGGTTGTTTGTGTCAATGAACGACTGGGGCCGGACAAAAAATCCTGTGGCGGCAGTGGTAGCCGTGAACTCATAAAAATGCTGCTGCATAGATTCGAACAAGCCAAATTAGCCATTCCTGTAGTCGAACAGGTGTGTTTGGGGCGATGTGAAGAGGGTATCACTATGCGTATAGCGCCAGGCGGGCCTTTTTTTACTCAAGTAACAGCGTTGGATCTTGATACTATTGAAAAAAAATTAATAGATTTTTACCAAGAATTTAACGTTGAGTGTAGCCGTTAAACTATTTTATTAAACTGATTGCACCGGAAAGACCATCCTGGTAATGGTCCAGTGCTTTATCGGAAAATCGATTGATACACCTAAAGCCATAATACTATGGCACTATTTATTTCCCTGAAAAATGATGTAATGCTAAAGTGCCCACGCTCTTGGCAGCCGATTGTAATTTAAGGTTTAGTCTCATAGGTGGTCTTGCCGCTACCAAAGGCGTTTTATTTGAGGGAGCATTTGACTAAAGCTTAAACTTTTTCCTCTAATGACGGAGTCGCTTCCTGGAAACTATCAGCATCTACCTCGGCAGCTTTCTGGAAGATTTTTTCTCCCAGAGAAACACAACCTAGTGGTATTACCAGCAGCGTTAACAGGGTGGACACAAATACACCGAATAACAAGGAAATGGCCATGCCCTGGAAAGTGGGATCGGTCAGAATGACCATGGAGCCCAGCACGAGGGCCAGGGCCGTGATCATGATAGGACGTGTTCTCGCCTTGGTGGCTTGAATAACCGCATCACGTAAAGTGATGCCTTTGCCCACCAAGGCAATGGTCGCATCGATCAATAAGATAGAATTTCTTACAATGATTCCTGCCAGGGCAATCCAGCCTATCATTGAGGTGGCGGTAAATTCAGCTCCTAATAACCAGTGCCCCGGTAATATGCCTAACATGGTCAAGGGGATCGGCGCCATGATAATAGCTGGAATTGAAAAGTTTCCAAATTGCCATACCACGAGCATATAGATGGCTACCAAGGCCACACCAAAGGCCATACCCATATCACGAAAAGTTTCATAGGTCACCGTCCATTCACCGCTCCATTCAAAACCGGAAACATCGTCATGTTCAGGTGCAGCAATCAAACTGCCTGACATGATGACGCCATCTGGTGTAGGGTGGTCTTTCAATTTTTCATCGATATCATTCATCGCATAGATCGGAGCCGGTAACTCGCCCACAGAATCGCCCACCACAAACTCTATAGGTCGTAAATCTTTATGGAATATCATCGGGTCCCGGAAGTCTTTTACAAATACACCTAACTCACCCAGTGGAACCGTCCGTCCATCCTCGGTCATGATCGGCATATCGGCCAGCAAATCCAATTGAGAACGGGCCGCTAATGGAATCTGTAATAGGATATAGGTCGGTTCATAAACCAGGTTCTGTTTGACGTCGCCGACCTTGAACATTCCCATCGACATGGCTAAATGCTGGTTAATCGTTTCAACAGGAACACCCTGGTTAGCAGCTTTGTCCAGATCAACCTTGAAGCGCCATATTTCCTGTTCAGAACGCATGAAATTATCCACGTCATCAATGAGCTCGGATTCATGGAACAGTTCGGTCATCATCTTGGTTACCTCAGCCCGCGTCTGTTGATCAGGGCCGTGAATTTCCGCCACCACAGTCTGCAAAACCGGAGGTCCGGGGGGCATTTCGACAATAGTGATGACGGCATCGGCGTCTTTACCGATCGGTTTAAGTAACTGTCTAACATCCTGTGCAATATCATGGCTGGTACGTTCCCGTTCACTCTTATCAGTCAATTGAATTTGAATTTCCGCCTGCCAGGGAAATTGTCGCAGGTAATAGTGACGCACCAGGCCATTAAAATCGAAAGGTTTAGCGGTACCGGCGTAGGTTTGGATGGCGGTGACTTCGGGGACAGTGCGTAACACATCAACGATATCTGTGACCGTATTAATGGTATTGGGCAATGCGGTACCATCAGGCATATCGATTACCAAAGCAAACTCGGCCTTATTATCAAACGGTAGCATTTTCACCTTGACCATGTAGTTGGTCAGTGGGGTAAACATGGCTACGGTCAGAAAAAACGCGACAAATAAAGCGATCAGGAATCCATAACCGAAAATTTTCCTGTCGAGTAGTCCACCCAGTACCTTGTGATAGAAGCGTCCGAGCCAGTCATCAATTTTTTCATCGCGCTCTTCCATTCTCTTGAGCACTTTCATTGGGGGAATGATGCGCATGGCAATCCACGGCGCAAACACCACGGCGGCAATCAGTGAGAAAATCATGGCTACTGAACCCAGTGCGGGTATGGGTTCCATGTAAGGTCCCATCATACCCCGAACAAATCCCATGGGTAAAAGTGCAGCGATTACGGTATAGGTTGCCAGGACGGTAGGATTACCGACTTCGCGCACGGCATCCACCGCAATTTCGGTTGAGGTTTCTCCTTCATGTAACCAGCGGGCATATATGTTTTCTACAATAACGATAGCATTATCCACCAGAAAACCTATAGAAAATATCAGTGCAAACAAGCTGACCCGGTCGATGGTGTAGCCCATTAACATCGCCATAAATACAGTGATAACCAGTACCACCGGGATTGTTAACAAGACCACGATGGCAGGCCTTAATCCCAGAGAAATCCAAACCAGGAAAGTGACCGCAGCCGTTGCGATGGCCAACTTGAATAACAGGGAATTTACTTTTTCGTTGGCAGTGGCGCCATAGTTACGCGTGATTTCAATATTGACGTTGTCAGGAATTAAATGGCCTTTAAGATGTTCCATCTTGGCAATGACGTTGTTAACAACCGATACACCGTTTGCCCCATGTTGCTTGGCAATCGCTATGGTTACGGCCTGAGCGCTATCAATCTGCGGGCCTTCATGAGCCGGGCCTGTAGAGTAGGTAACTTGGTGCCGGGCCTCTTCAGGGCCTGCAATCACTTCCGCGACATCACGCAGATATACCGGTTTTCCTTCATTATTACCCACGACCAGACGTTCAAAATCGGCAGCTGATTGTAAAAAGGCCCCGGTTTTTACCCAATGGTATTTACCGTCTTGCTCCACGGCGCCTACAGTTTGCTCAGCATTAAAGGCCTGGATGGTCTTGGCAATATGCCCCATAGTGATGCCATAACCCTTGAGTTTTTCGGGTAACACATCTACTCGAACTTGTTCGGAACGGCCGCCCGAGACGAAGGCGTTGCCCGTTTTAGGTACCTGTTTTAAATGATGCATGAGACTGACAGCCAAAGTGCGCAGGTTGGCGTCATCCATGGTTTCAGACCATAAAGTCAGTGTGACAACCGGTACATCATCGACTTCCTTGGGTTTGATCAGGGGGGGGTGAACCCCGGGAGGCATCAGATCCAGATTGGCCTGGACCTTGTTATGCGTGAGTACGATGGCACGTTCGATTTCTTCTCCTACTTCAAACTCCAGGGTAATGATCCCCATGCCTTCATCACTGACAGAATAAACATGTTTGATACCATGGATTTCACTCACCAGTCGCTCCAGAGGACTGACGACCAGGCGAGAAACCTCCTGCGATGAAGCTCCCGGCATTTGAAGCATGATATCGATCATGGGTACGGATATCTGCGGATCTTCCTGACGTGGTGTTGCAATCAGACCAAAGATACCGACCAACATAAAGGCGATAAACAACAAGGGGGATAACGGTGAATGAATAAAGGAGTCAGCTAGACGACCGGCAAATCCCAGTTCTTCTTTAGTTAAGACATCTTTATGGTTAGCAATGGTCATGTCTTTTAGCCTCTTTACGGTAATGCATGGGTCGAGAGCTTCAGCGTTCTTGGAAAATCGTTATTCACGGACGACTGTCATCGTCCGATTACTGGACCGGTTCGACGTAAGGACCGGATCGAGTGGATGCCAAGGGCTGTTTTAAAATTTTATCGCCTATCGCAATGCCAGAAATTACATTGATCATGCCCTGGCTGTCAGCCCTGCCCAAACGCAAGGTACGCATCTTTAGACTGGTTTTATCATCGCTGACCAGGAATACTGCAGGCAGACTTCCACGCCAACTAATGGCGGTTTCTGGAACAGTGGCCATGGGCCTATTGGATTGGGAGGTAGTAGGAATCAGGATTTCTGCATACATACCCGGTCGGGCACCACTTTTTTCGGGCAGGTCAAATTTGACGGTGGTGGTATGTCCGCCGGCACTCGCCATTGGAAAAATGCGCGCTACCCTGGCGGGTATCATTTGATTAGTGCCATCCAGGCGTGCCGATACGATTGAATCAGCAGTTAATGAGGAAACCAGGCGAGCAGGTACTTCTACCTGAATTTGCATCACACTGGTGTCTGCAAATACGACTAATGGCATACCCGGTTGAACGACATCACCAACTTCGATCATCTTGGTAACAATTACCCCTCTATAGGGGGCCACTGAATGCATATTTTCGATGTTTTCATCCAGTTCACGGATGCCGGCCAGGGCTTGCTCGACCTGGCCGCGTGCGCCCTGAATAGCCACGGACTGACCATAAATATTGGAATAGCGTTCATAATCAGGATCACCTTCACCGCTGAATTCACGGAAAGGATCACTAAACAGGCTGAACATGGAGGGTGCGCCGCCCAGCATGGCATTGGATTGTGAATTGGGATTGAGAATTTCACGTTGATACTGCACCTGAGCGTTGGCTAAAGCGGCATACGCACTGTTGTAACCGGCCACCGCGGCCTGTCTTTTCTCTAGTAAAGCCGCAGTATCCAAACCGACTAAAATGGTGCCGGTCTCGAAAGCATCACCCTCTTCACCCGCAATATAATTGACTTCGCCGGGCATTTGAGCAATCAAATTCACCATTTTTATGGGCATGACTGCACCCCCGAGAATCGATGCATTTTGTAATTTTTGAGCCGTAACTGTATGAATTAATGCATCAGGAATGGTAGTTGTGGTGGCAGTATTTTCCTGGGGATTTGCCGAAACAATTGAAGCAATCGAAATGACAGATCCAATGATTAAACTGGTAAAAACTTGCCTCAACATATTCACTACTCCAGTAACTCACTCAATTGTTAACAAGATACCCGCAATGATGGGGATCCAGATAATAAAATATCCTAACATATTCGTTTTATATTAAAAATTCTTTGAAAAATGCTCGTGGGATCATTTTCAATTATTTTTTATAACTAAACTTGATGTTTTTTATTAAATTCAAGTAATTAAATCTATGCTGAAGTAGATCTATTTCAAGAGAAAGGGCCTGAGTTTTTGGGTTATACTCAAAATAAAACAACCATGATTGAACATGCAAGTGTTTGGAAGAAAAAAAGAAATAATGGTAATAACCAGGGAAAAAACTGAACTGGTCAACGGGTAAGTTCTAAAATGGCTTTTGTTTTAAAGTAATTTAAAAATGGTTCCACAGTAAGGACATTTTGCTTCTCCACCATTTTCCTCAACAGGAATATATACACGCGGATGAGAATTCCAGAGGCTGGAGCCTTCTTGTGGACAATGAATCGGTAGATCGGTCGCCTTGACTTCTACCGCGGTCTTGGCATTAGGAGTATTGTATTCGTCTTGTTTGGCAGCCGTATTGGGATTAACCATGGTATATATTCCGAAATCAATTAATAAATGTTAACAGGTCTAAATGTTTTTCATTGCGACCATGAACCAGATCAAAATAAGCTGTTTGTAGTTGTTCTGTTATGGGGCCACGGCCTCGACCTATTGGACGATTATCGAGTTCACGAATAGGCGTGACTTCTGCTGCTGTACCTGTAAAAAAGGCTTCATCAGCAATATAGACTTCATCGCGGGTTAACCTTTTTTCCTTGATACTGTAGCCTAAATCCTCAGCCAGGGTGAATATAGTTTTACGTGTGATTCCATTCAATGCAGAAGTGACTTCTGGGGTATAGATCTGACCATCTTTGATGACAAAGATATTTTCACCACTTCCTTCAGCTACATAACCTTCTGGATCCAGTAGCAGGGCTTCATCGTAACCATCATTCAAGGCCTGTTGTAAGGCCATCATTGAGTTAATGTATTGTCCATTGGCTTTCGCCTTCGTCATGGAAATATTGACGTGGTGGCGGGTGAAAGAAGATGTTTTGATGCGAATGCCATTCTTCATACCTTCATCACCCAGATATGCACCCCATTCCCAGGCAGCCACGATCACATGAACTTTCAAGCCATCTGCGCGTAATCCCATGGCTTCGGAGCCATAAAAAACCATAGGACGGATATAGGCACTTTCAAGATTATTCTCTTTAACCGCAGCAATTTGTGCATCATTGAGCTCCTGCTTGGAATAGGGCATTTCCATCCCCAGGATTTTGCAGGAATCGATCAAGCGATTGGTGTGCGCTTCGAGGGCAAAAATGGCGGTGCCCTGGTCTGCATGGTAAGCCCTAACGCCTTCGAAGGCACCCATGCCATAATGCAGTGTATGGGTCAGAACATGGATCTTGGCCTCGCGCCAGGGGACCATTTCACCATCAAACCAGATGAAGCCATCACGATCGGCCATCGACATTGTTATTTCTCCGCGTAACTAAGCGTTAATATATTCGTCCAAATTTTCATTCCAACAAGCGATGACCTGACCGACTTCTTGCCGAATGTGATCAGTTGGTATTTCAGCAGATTGATTTTGTAAAACCTGTGAGTGCAACCACTTGTGAAATATCTGATAGATATCTCTTAATTGCAGGCACTTATCGGAAATAAGGCCTAATCGATGCAATTCGGTTATCAGTCCGATATTATCAGTCGTTTCTATCAAGCTGGCAAATTTATTTGCGTGTATCAGCACCCAAAATTGAACGAGAAATTCAATATCTACCATACCTCCACGAGAATGTTTGATATTGAAGCTTTCGCCTTCAGCAGGTTTTTTGGCCTGGTACATTTTTTCTCGCATGGCCAGAATTTCCTGTTTTAATCCTTCTCGTTCACGTGGCTGAGTGATAACACGTTTACGGATGTCATTAAAAGGAGCTTTAATTAATTCATGACCCGCGATAAAACGGGCACGAATGAGGGCCTGGTGTTCCCATACCCAGGCTTTTTCCTGTTGATATTGTTCGTAGGCACCTAACGATGAAACCAGCATTCCTGAAGCACCGTCAGGACGAAGGCGGGTATCGATTTCATAGAGTTTTCCTGCAGCGGTCAATAAGGTGATTTTAGATATTATTTTCTGGGCCAGGCGAGAAAAGAACGTCGCATTATCGATTACGCGATCTCCTGAAGTCAGCTGTTTTTTTCCAGCAGAATTGTGAAGAAAAATGATGTCGAGATCTGACTGATAATGCAATTCGAAGCCACCTAATTTGCCATAGCCCACGATACCCATCACCGGTACTCGAATGACACCTTCTTCTTCACAACCGGGTGTTCCATATTGTGTCGTAAGTTGCTGCCATGACAGCTCATAAACTGCATTTAATAGAATTTCAGCGAGCTCTGATAAGTAATGAGAAACTTCATCGGTGCTGATCTCATGTGCTAATTCAGCAGTAGCAATCACAATGGTTTGCATGCGTTTGAACTGGCGTAAGATATCCAGTTCCATTTCTTCATCACCACGAACATTTTTAAGTTGGACTAATAATTCCTGGGTGAGTTGTTGTCGATCAAAGCGTTCACTGAGTTCACCTGGATAAAGCAGGGATTCAAGCAAAATAGGGTGACGAGTGACTTCTGTGGCAATCCAGTCACTGCTGTCAAATAGGTCTACCAGCTTAACCAATAAAGGGATGTTCTGATAGAGCAGTTCAAAATAGACACTACGTCCGGCAATGGAGGACATTAGGGCTAACATTTTATCTAGTAAAGCAGTTTGCTGTTGATGGCCTGCCACCAGTTTTAACAGTTCAGGGAAAAAGATACGAAAGCGTTGCTTGGCCTTTTCCGACATGAATAACAAGGCTTTTGACTGATAAAATCTACTAAGCGCCTGGTGAATGGACTCTGGTTCGACAAAGCTCATTTGATGGATGAGTTCAGCATGTTCTTCAGTCGATAGTTCATCTAGGTTGTGTGTCTCGTTACTATTTGTTTGTTTCTGTTCATCGCTGGTGAACAAGCCAGAGAAATATTGGCTTACACGAGACTGATTAATTATTAATTGATCTTCCAATTCAGCCCCATCTTTACAATGCATTAGCAAGGCGATACGTGCCAACAGATTGGGTTTATCAGGGATCTCATGGGTCTGCTGATCATTCATCATCTGAATACGGTTTTCCAGCGTTCTTAAGAAATCATAGGATGCCCTCAAATCATCAAGCGTTGAGGATTCAACGATATCATGTTCGGATAGCATCTCCAGTGCCTGGTAAATACTTTGAGTCTGTAGTTGGTGATTGCGGCCACCCTTCAAGATCTGAAAGGCCTGGACAAAAAATTCAATTTCACGTATTCCGCCACGCCCAATTTTGACATTACGATGGGCGCCTTTAGTTTTGGCTTGTTTATCAATTTTATTTTTGAGTTGTGCCAATCCATCAAATACCCGGTAGTCGTGATAACGTCGATAAACGAATGGTTGCAGGATCGCGTTAAGGTGCTGCTTGTCTTCTTTGGAGCCGGTTATAACCCGGGCTTTTACCATGGCGTATTGTTCCCATTCACGACCATGTAGTTGGTAATAATGCTCAAAGGCATTATGGCTTAAAGCTATGGGGCCGGAGTCACCCCAGGGACGTAATCTTAGATCTACGCGGTAAACGAATCCATCTGCAGTCGTATCATTTAAGAATTGTTTGAATAGTTTGACGACATTGGAAAAATACTGGTTATGACTTAACTGCCCAAATCCCTTTAACTGCCCGTCATCACTATACGTACAGATTAAATCGATATCAGAAGAAAAATTAAGTTCACTTCCACCCAGTTTGCCCATACCAATCACATTCAAATGCATGGGTTGGCCATTCTGGTCAATGGGTTGCCCATGTTTTGCGGATAACAATGCTTCGGCCTTAAACACAGCTTGTTGAATCAATACATCAGCCAATTGACTCAGGTGTTGCAGAGTATCCTTGACGGGTTCATTTTTGCAGATGTCCAGATAGATAATTTCAATGAGTTTTTGATGTCGAAACAATCGTAGTTTATGTTTAAACAGGTCCGGATCATCAATGTTTTGTATCTGTTGAATCCATGACTCTGCATTGAGGTTAAATGCAGTTAACCCCTCCAGGCAATTGATAAGCTCCGGATACTTGGCTAATTGATTAATGGCATAGTTGCTGGCCAATGCCAGTTTCTGTAAGTCTGGTATAAAATTGTCTGGGTTAGAAAATTTTTCTGGATGTTGTTGTTCCAGTTGTTCCCAATGGAAAAGGTCAGGTTGGATCAGGCTATCAAATTCAGATGTATTCATTGCTCATTTTTATTAATCAAATTATCGTTTCAAGTGAATCGATATTTGTCGGTGGCATGAAATTGTAACAGAACTGAAACTTTAAATTCCTAAACTGACGATTCAAAATATTTAAATAGGATTAACCATGATATTTTACTCAGCATCCAGGTGAAAAGGGTAAACCCAGTCATTTTCCAGGGGGTGGCAACACAGTGCCGCGCTCATCAGTGATAGCGATTACCCGTGACGATGGTGGATTGATCGGTTAAGACGATGCCACAAAAAAAGCCGGCATAGCCGGCTTTTTTTTCATTTGAAATAACGGGTTTTACATGCCCAGTTTGTTTTTAATAGCTGAGATAACGTCATCACTTGAAGTTGCGCTGACGGTTAACAACATGCCTTCCTTTTCATAAAAATCTGCCAAAGGCGCTGTTTTTTCATTATAAACATCAAGGCGATTACCGATGGCTTCTTCGGTTTCGTCGTCACGTTGAACTACATTGCCACCGCAGGCATCACATATTCCTTCGACTTGGGGTGGATTGGATTTGACGTTGTAGATGGCGCCACAATCGGTGCAGGTTCGACGGGTCGTTAAACGGTCCAGAATGACTTCGCGTGGAACGTCAATATTAACTACCGTATCCAGTTGTTCACCCATCTTATCCAGTAAACCTTTAAGGGCCTCAGCCTGTGGAATGGTGCGAGGAAAACCATCTAGAAGGTAACCACTTTTACAGTCGTCTTCTTTCAAACGCTCTTCCATGATGCCCATGATCAGGTCATCAGAAACCAGGTCTCCCGCCTTCATGGCTGCTTCAGCTTTTTTGCCCAGTTCAGTACCAGCGGCTACAGCGGCGCGCAATATGTCACCGGTTGAGATCTGCACAGAACCATCTATTTCGGTCAGCAGCTTGGCTACTGTACCTTTACCTGCTCCGGGAGCACCTAAAAGGATCAGTTTCATAATAATTCCTCAAATAATTAAACGAAGGCTAAAAAATCAGCGCGCATTGTGGCGATAAGGTCATGCAAAATCAAGTTTCATTTACTGATCCAGGCATTAAAAAAGCCTGAACAAGTTCAGGCTCTTCAACTGCGTTTTTTGGGTTTAGCTTAGTGATCGCCCATCGCCATATTGATATAACCGGTAGGGCAGACATCCGAGCAAATATGGCAACCGATACACTTGGTGTAATCGGTATCGACATAGCGTCCAAGGGTAGACTGGTCTTTTTTGACACGGAATACGGCATCCTGGGGACAATAGATGACGCAGTTGTCACATTCAAAACACATGCCGCAGCTCATGCAGCGGTCAGCCTCTTTCTCGGCATCTTCCTCAGCGAGGCCCTTAAAACGCTCTTCGTATGAATCAATGACATTTTCAGCCTTGATAAAAGATTCGGGACGTAAGTTACGAGGAGTATTCTCGAAGTGTCCGAGAAATAGCTTGTCAGCAGGAATGATTTCCTGGGCAGAACGATCTTCGTAATTATGAATTGCAAAGTCAGCCTCGTTCGTACCCCAGACTTCTTCATGGGTATACTGCTCAGGTGCCAGAGAAGCTTCTTTGAGTTTATCAAGCAAGTCAAAATGATGAACATCGACCTTGGGGCGTTTATCGTATTCCAGATTGCTCAAGTAATGGTCGATACTCTCTGCCGCCACTGATGCCTGGCCTATGGCGGTGGTTAATAAGTGCGGCCTTACCACATCTCCAATAACAAAGAGGCCGGCTTCGTTAGGGACCTGGTAGTATTTGTCGGCATTGATCAGACCGCGACCATTGTCTAGTGCTTCCATACCGGTCAGGTCTGCACCTTGACCGATAGCGGATACGATCAAGTCACATTCGATATCATGTTCTGAGTCTTCGATGATCTCCATCTGACCAGAACTCCAATCCGCTTTTGCAACCCGCAATGCAGTGGCGCGACCAGAGTCATCGGTGATGACCGAAACAGGCACCAAACTACCCCGTAATTCTACCCCTTCGCGTTCAGCAGCTTCTACTTCGTGCAAAGCGGCTGGCATTTGATCTACCGGGCGACGATAAGCCAAAATGACGTCAGCGCCTTCTTTTTTAACCGTGAGGGCAACATCCTGTGCGGTCTGATTTAATATGATGTTTTCAGGGCGTTCATTTTCATGGGTATGTTCAATATGACCCAGGCGACGTGCCACGGAAACCACGTCCATAGCCGTATCTCCACCACCTATGACAACCACGCGCTTCGAAACAAATTTTAAACGGCCATCATTATAGGCATCGAGAAAAGCGACACCCGTTGTACAGTTTGGGGCATCTCCACCAGGGATGGGAATATTACGGCCTGATTGGGCACCAATGGCAATGACTACCGCGTCATAATCCTTGCGCAGATCATCCATGCTAATATCTTTACCGATAAAGGTATTTAAACGAACTTCAACACCCATATCCAGGATGCGTTGAATTTCATGGTCCATCACATCACGTGGAGTTCGATAACCGGGAATGCCATAACGCATCATGCCACCGAGTTCCTTGTGATTGTCAAAAACGGTGACTGCATGTCCGCGACGACGTAACTGGTAAGCACAGGCGAGGCCACCCACGCCACCACCAATGATTGCAATGGTCTTACCGGTATCAGGGGCATCATTCTTAAAGACGTAACCTTTCTCGCGGGCGTTATCTCCGATAAATTGCTCTACAGAATTAATACCGACAAAATCTTCGACTTCGTTGCGATTGCAACCTTCCTGGCAGGGTGCAGGACATACGCGCCCCATGATTGCGGGAAATGGATTGGCATCAGTTGAGCGATAAAAGGCATACTCAAATTTATCCATGCCGTCGGCAGGTTTTTCGATGCCGCGAATAATACTCAACCAGCCTCTAATATCCTCCCCCGAGGGGCAACTACCCTGGCAAGGAGGGGTTCGGTTCACATATGTGGGGCATTTGTAAGTCGTATCTTGTTCGAAGATATTTTCGCCTATAGAGCGGTAAGTATGATCCCCATCTTTATAACGTCTAAAAGTATGTTCAGACTCAGCCATGTATGCACCTCGGTAACAATTATTCTAGTTATGGCAAAAAAATAAAGCCGTATAGCTTAAAGGAAAACGATGTCCTTGGGCAATGGATGTGGAAAATACCACTATTAATCCGGTTTATTCGCCTTGTATGGTTATGGTTATTTGGCGTTGGTGTGGATGAGTACGATGTTCCCAGAGAAATACACCTTGCCAGGTCCCCAGGCCGCAATGTCCATGCCTTACCGGAATAGTAATTTCACTTTGGGTTAAAACCGAACGTATGTGTGCAGACATATCATCGGGCCCTTCCTGATCATGTATGTAATTCGGGTCCCCATCTTTAACCAATTTTTCCATGAAAAAGGCCAAATCCTCCTGCACCAGTGAGTCAGCATTCTCAGTAATGATCAAAGAAGCGCTAGTATGATGAATGAAGACGTGACATAAACCATTTTTGATATTGGATTCATGAATAGCAGTTTCTATGTCACGAGTGATATTAATAGTTGAACGTCCGTTGGTGATGACTGAGAATTGTTTTTGCTTGAGCATATCCATTTGAAAAGAGACTATTCAATCAACAGCAATCATTGTTAAGATGCCACGCAAAATCAAGTATAAAAATTTCAAAATGTGACCTGAGGAGTAAGAAATGAGAATCGTAAGTTATCTACTATTGGTATGTGTGATGTGTCCCGTCATGGCTTCAGATGTAGCCAAGGAAAAGCGCTGGGCTGACCAGATTGTAGATTCCATCCTCGATGGTGAAGCTTACTGGCTTAAAACTGATGGACATGAGTTTTTATCCATCTATACAGAGGCTGAAGAAGCATCCAAAAAAGGTATGATCGTCGTCCATGGCACCGGGATTCACCCTAACTGGGATCAAGTCGTTAAACCGGTACGAGTGGAAATGACCGCAAACGGTTGGAATACCTTATCCATTCAAATGCCGATACTGCCTAACGAGGCTGAATATGCCGAGTACGTCCCGCTTTACCCGGAGATAGCACCGCGGGTGCAGGCTGCTGAGGATTTTTTACTGGAACAGGGTATGACCAAACTGGTGATCGTGGCCCATAGTCAGGGCGCAACCATGTCCAGTTACTACCTGGCCAATCACAAACACCGAATTGATGCGTTGGTAGCCGTGGGCATGGGTGCGACGCAAACTCAAAGTCATGTCAATTCTGCCGGTTCATTGAAAAAAATCAATATCCCAGTGCTGGACCTGTATGGTGATGATGATCTCCCGGGTGTATTGGAAACGGCCGAATTACGTCAATCATCCAGCCAGCATAACAAGGCTTATTCGCAGCAGGTCATCAAGGGCGCGGAACATTTCTTTGATGATAAAAATGAAGAATTAATTGAGGCTATTAATCTCTGGCTGAAGCAACACTGAGGGTGTTAGCGGGACAATAACGAAACCTTTTGGTGCCTTTGGGATTCTTTGGCTTCCGGAGTCAATACCGTTATTTCAGCCTTTTCAAGGGTCTCAGGATAATCCAAAGTGTAGTGAAGCCCCCGACTTTCTTTGCGGGAGAGCGCAGAACGTATGATCAATTCGGCGACCACGACCAGGTTACGCAGTTCTAGTAAATCCGCAGTGACCCTGAAATTTCCATAATACTCATTGATTTCGCGCTTTAATAAGTAAGTCCGGTTGAGAGCCCGCTGTAGTCGTTTGTTCGTGCGCACAATACCCACGTAATCCCACATGAAGCGCCTGAGTTCATCCCAGTTATGGGAGACCACGACTTCTTCATCTGAATCCGTAACCTGAGACTCATCCCAACTTTTTAGACGCCCGGATTTTGGGCTCTCAGATAAGGTTGCAGTGATATGTTGGGCGGCTGCCCGGGCAAAGGTCAGACATTCGAGCAGGGAATTACTCGCCATGCGATTGGCGCCGTGAAGGCCTGAGTAACTCACTTCGCCAATAGCATACAAATTTTCAACATCTGTGAGCCCATTCAGGTCAATCATAACGCCACCACAAGTATAGTGTGCGGCAGGTACGACCGGAATCGGATCGCTCGTGATATCAATGTCATATTCTTTACAGCGATGATAAATGGTCGGGAAATGCGATTTGATGAAGGCGCGACTTTTATGACTGATATCGAGGTAAACGAAATCTGCCCCCAATCGTTTCATTTCATGGTCAATAGCCCGAGCCACAATATCACGGGGAGCGAGTTCGGCACGTTCATCAAAATGATGCATGAAGCGCTTACCGTTGGGTAACAATAATTTTGCACCCTCGCCACGTAATGCTTCAGTGATCAAAAATGATTTAGCTTCAGGATGATATAAACAGGTAGGGTGGAACTGGTTGAATTCCATGTTGGCGACTCGACAACCCGCACGCCATGCCATGGCGATACCATCACCCGTGGATCCGTCCGGATTGCTGGTATAAAGGTAAACCTTACTGGCACCGCCAGTTGCCAATACAATTTTCCTTCCGGCAAAGACATTGACCTGGTGATTTTCTTCGTTATAGGCATAAACCCCAACACAGCGATTTTTTCGGGTAATGAGATCTATGGCCAGATAATGATTGAAAATATCAATATTAGGCTGTTCGGTAACATGCGCATACAGGGTATTTTGTAATGCGACACCCGTTGCATCTGCTGCATGTACAACCCGTCGTTTGCTGTGGCCACCTTCACGTGTGAGATGAAAACCACTCACTGAGTGATCCTGCTTGTATTTAGTAAAGGGCATACCCAAATCAGCCAACCAGTTAATGACGATTGGTCCGGCTTCGGTGACCGTCCGTACGGTTTTTGGATTACATAAACTGACACCAGCATCCTGGGTATCCTGGCTGTGCAACTCGAAGGAATCATCGGATTCTAGTACGGCAGAGATGCCGCCCTGGGCATAGTAGGTTGAGCATTGATCAATGCCCTGTTTTGCCAGTAGGGCCACGGATGTCGTTTCCGGCAATTGCAATGCCAAGGACATACCGGCGGCACCACTCCCTATGATGACGACATCGTACTGGAATTGTTTTCCCATAGGATTGCTTAGAAAATCGGTTGTCAGAATATATTTTAAGTATGATCCGTTTTGAACGAAAAAACCATCAAACGATGCGTGCCTGGAAAAATTCAACGCAATTAAGAATCTTTTGATATATTCCGGGTCCATAGATTAAGTAAAAATTGTAGCAGGGTGGTGTATCTTGCTGATAACTATGATTTGAATCAGGGTAATGAATGGGGTCATCACAGCTCGATAGTGAATTGGTCAAACGAGTCCAGCAGGGCGACAAATCTGCGTTTGACATTCTGGTTGTCAAATATCAACAAAAAGTTGTGAATTTAATCTCGCGTTTCGTGTCAGATCAAAGCGAGTGTTATGACGTGGCCCAGGAAACTTTTATCAAGGCTTACAAAGCCCTTGGTAACTTTCGTGGTGATAGCCAGTTCTATACCTGGTTGTATCGAATAGCGGCTAACACTGCTAAGAATCATCTGGCATCGCGGAGCCGTAAATCACCGTCTTATGCTGTAGATGTTGATGATGCCGAACATTTTAGTGGTGAAAGTGGTCTCAAGGATTATACCAATCCGGAGAACCTGCTGTTGACGGATGAAATCAAAGATACCGTTTATCGCGCCATAGAAAGTTTACCGGATGATCTCAAATCGGCCATTACACTCCGTGAAATAGAGGGTTTGAGTTATGAAGAGATTGCCGATGTGATGGATTGTCCCATTGGCACCGTAAGATCAAGGATTTTTCGAGCCAGGGATGCTATCGATAAGGAACTAAGACCATTGTTGGAATGACTAATCATTTAGACATGATATTTAGGTACGAATAATGACCAATCAAAATGAAAAATTGTCGGAAATTCTCGATGACTATCAGCATACCGTTGAAGATCAATCGACATTAAAAAGTTTACAGTCTGATGTGAATCAGCAATATACCTTGCAGCGTTATCAGATGATCGGCGATGTGATGCGAAATGAAATGCCTGACAGTATCCAACTCGATTTTGTTGCGGGTGTTAGAGCACGATTGGAACAGGAAGCCGTTCACCAGGTTAAAATCCAAAAGTCTGCTCAGACCGACAAGATATCATCACGATTTTGGAACTTACTGTTTAAACCTGCTGCAGGATTAGCCGTTGCTGCAGCGGTAGCCGTGGTAACTATCACCACGCTACAACCAACGGCGCTTCAACCCGGTTCTGAGGATGCGATTGCCAGTGTGGATGAAAGCCAGGCACGTGTTGAGCAGTTGGCCAGAATTCCGGTAGTGAGCCAAAAAGTTCGAGTGTCCGGTTCGGGAGATCGCCAAAACCTGCAGCCAGGAATGAACTGGAATATCAAACGTGGTGCACCTGAAATGCAAAACAAGTTAAATACCTATCTTATCAACCATAATGAATATTCGAATTCCATGCACGGGATCTTACCGCAGGTCAGAGTAGTGGGTTTTGATAGTGAATGATTGCCCTGCGCTACCCGCTCGGCCAGCGCTTTATCGAATGAAGTTTTTGCTGCTTTCAGTGGCTTTTTTCTGGGGCTTCTCTGTTCAAGCTGATGTCGACAGTGCAGCCATGGATTGGGTACAGAAAATGTCATCCGCCATGCAGGAGCTGAGTTACCAAGGGCGTTTTGTTTATCTGCATAATGGTCAACTCGAAAGCATGTCGATCTTGCATGTTAATGACGCTCAGGGTAAACGTGAAAGATTGATTTCTCTCAATGGTGAAGCTCGAGAAATCCTACGTGATAACAATAATCTGACTTGTGTATGGCCTTCTAGTCGTCAGGTCGTGGTGGACCAGTCCAATCAAGCCAACGCATCCCCTATATGGATTCCCGAGGATGTAGAACGGTTAGGTAAGTTTTATGACTTCAAACTAAGCGGTAATGACCGTGTGGCTGATCATCCTGCTGTAATCGTTGCGATTGATCCAAAGGATGAGTTTCGATATGGCATGAAGGTCTGGATTCATGAAAAAAACGGCCTACTTTTGCAGTCACAGTTATTTGACGAACAAGGTCGGGCCAGTGAACAGATCATGTTCACTGAGATCGCTATTCTGCATTATGACGATCAGAAAGCGTTCAAAGTGCTTCCAGAGATTGACAGCGGTTATGCTTTAATCCGATCACATAGCGGTGAGGGTGACAGCCAGCACCCCGCTGATGCTAACTGGAGCATTGAAAAATTGCCCCAGGGTTTTTGGATAGAATCTGCCTTCCGCAAGAAGATGATGAATTCACCAGACTTCACACAGCAGATGATTTTGACCGATGGTATGGCTTCAGTATCAGTGTTTATAGAAAAAAAATCGCAGCAAGGCCTCAGTGGTGAATCATCCATGGGTGCAGTCAATGCTTATGGTACTACCTACAAGGATTATTCAATTACTGCGATCGGTGAAGTGCCTGCTAAAACAGTCAGGCAAATCGCCCTGTCTATGGCCTATTTGAATTAATCCAATATGATTTACGAACAAGCCAGAGTTATTGAAGTCAATAGTGATCGCGCCGTAATAGAAGTCATAAATTCGGCCGGTTGTTCAGGGTGCCAATATAATGGTGCCTGTGGAACTGGCAGCCTGGGTCGATTACTGGGATTTCGTGCGAAGCCTATTTCTGTGTTGAATACGCAAAATCTCAGTGTCGGTGACCAGGTAATGGTAAAAATGCCCAATAAAGTATTATTCATATCCAGCTTTTTGGTTTACATGCTGCCATTATTACTGCTGTTTTCTTTTTCCTTATTGGCGAATATTTTGTTCGGTGCAAGTGAATTATTAAATGTGCTTGCCGCTCTCATCGGATTATTCTGTGGGTTGTGGTTCACGAGTCGGATCAGTCAACATAAACTGGGCCATTCATTCGAGCCAATGGTAATTCATCACATCAGCTGAACCCAGCGTTCTATTTAACAGTCCTACTATTAATGATTTTCTAGGAATTTGATTATGAAAAAACGATCCATCTCACTTTTTACTGCAGTATTACTGATGCTTTTCAGCGGACACATACTGGCAGCAAAGTTACCTGACTTTACCGGTATTGTGGAAAAAGCCAAGGACTCGGTCGTTAACATCAGTACCAGTAAAAAAATTAAAACCAGCCAATTGAGAAAAGATTTCGAGATGCCCGAATTTCCCGAGGGGTCGCCCTTTGGTGAATTATTCAAGAAGTTTTTTGACCATGATGGCTTTAATTTTCAGGACCGCGAGACCAGTTCTCTGGGTTCTGGTTTTATCATTTCAAAAGACGGCTATATTATGACCAATCATCACGTCATCGAGGGCGCTGATGAAGTGATTGTCCGTCTGGATAACCGACAGGAATACGATGCCAAGGTCATTGGCTCTGATAAAGATTCCGACGTGGCCTTACTCAAAATAGAGGGAAAAAATCTGCCTACTTTGGAGTATGGTAGCTCGAATGATCTCAAGGTGGGTGAATGGGTTCTGGCTATTGGTTCCCCCTTCGGTTTCGACCACACCGTCACAGCGGGTATTGTCAGTGCCAAGGGTCGGAGTTTACCCAATGATAACTACGTACCTTTCATCCAGACTGACGTGGCGATCAATCCAGGAAATTCTGGGGGGCCACTATTCAACATGGATGGTGAAGTCATTGGTATCAATTCCCAGATTTACAGTCGTTCCGGTGGTTTCATGGGACTGTCTTTCGCCATACCGATTGAGATGGCGGTTGATGTGGCTGAACAAATTAAAAATACCGGCAAAGTATCCCGAGGCTGGTTGGGTGTTCTGATTCAGGAAGTGACACGGGAACTGGCGGAATCATTCGGCATGAAAAACCCGCATGGTGCTCTGGTAGCCAAGGTACTTGAGGATAGCCCTGCAGAGGCCGCAGGATTGCGAGTTGGTGATGTCATTATTGAATTTAATGGCAAAAAGGTCACACGCTCAAGCAGTCTCCCACCATTGGTCGGACGGACTCCGGTTGATAAGTATGCGGAGGTTGTCATCATTCGAGATCGCAGTAGAAAGAAAATCCAGGTCAAGATTGCCCAGTTGCCTGCGGATATCACTCAAGCAAGGATTGAGGATCCAACGGAAGAAGCTATCCAGAAATCTGCGCTGGGTTTGACCGTACAGAATCTCGATGCAGAAACCAGGAAAAAGATGAACGTTGACTCTGGTGTCGAAGTCATGGAGCTTGAAGATTCGGGTCCAGCACTCTTGGCTGGAATCCGCAAGGGTGATGTGATCAGTATGATCGATAACCGAAGCGTGAATTCAGTGTCGGAGTTCGAGGAAATTGTTGAGGATTTGAAACCGGGCAAATCAGTAGCGATTCTGATTCAGAGAAGTAATGGCCCAGTATTCCTGGCTATTAAACCTCAAGAATCCTGATAGATTGAACCGTCAAGATCTACCGGGATTGATTTTTTATTACCGGGAAAACTGCCATCTGTGCGAGTCCATGAGGCTCGCGCTGATAGAACTACAATCTCAACTAAATTTTACCTGGAAGGAAATCGACATCGACCGGGATACGGATTTAATTCGAAAGTTTGATAGCCTGGTTCCGGTCATCGAATATCAGGGCAGCGAAGTCTGCCATCATTTTTTTGATGAAAAAGCCCTGCGTCGTTTGCTTAAAGCATGAGTGTATTTAATTCACTGTTGCTTTGGCCTGCTTTGCCGTAAAATCCGCAATTTTTTTAAGCAGCTATAACTGGCCATGCGGATGCAGAATATCCGAAATTTTTCCATTATTGCCCATATTGACCATGGTAAATCAACCATTGCGGATCGGTTTATCCAGGTTTGTGGAGGCCTGAGCGAGCGCGAAATGGAAGAACAGGTCCTGGATTCGATGGATCTCGAAAGAGAGCGTGGCATTACCATCAAAGCACAAACCGTCAGTCTTGATTACACCTCACGTGATGGAAAAACTTACCAGTTAAATTTTATTGATACGCCCGGACATGTGGATTTCTCGTATGAAGTTTCAAGATCCTTGGCAGCCTGTGAAGGTGCTTTGTTGGTCGTCGATGCATCTCAGGGTGTAGAGGCGCAGAGCGTGGCCAATTGCTATACCGCCATTGATATGGATCTTGAAGTCATTCCGGTACTCAATAAGATTGATTTACCAGCAGCGGACCCTGATCGGGTCAAACAGGAAATTGAAGACATCATTGGTTTGGATGCCTCGGAGGCCATTGAAGTCAGTGCTAAAACGGGGGTGGGTATTGAAGATCTACTGGAACAGTTGGTGGCTCTGGTTCCTCCCCCCGAGGGTGACGAGGCGGCACCTACCAAGGCCCTGATTATCGACTCCTGGTTTGATAGTTATGTCGGGGTTATCACTCTGGTTCGTGTCATGGATGGTAGTATCAAACCCAAACAGAAGATTCGGATGATGTCCACGGGCCGTGAATTTCTGGTGGATCAGGTGGGTATTTTTACTCCCAAGAGGAAGAATCTGTCCGAGTTGGCATGTGGCGAAGTGGGTTATATCATCTCTGGAATCAAGGATATCGAATCGGCCCGTGTGGGTGATACCATTACCCTGAGCCAGAGTCCGGCTGAGTCACCGTTACCGGATTTCAAGGAGGTTCAACCCAGGGTCTTTGCGGGACTGTTTCCGGTGAGTTCAGATGATTATGAAAACTGTCGAGAAGCTCTGAAGAAATTAAAATTAAATGATGCGGCACTACAATTCGAGCCGGAGACTTCGCAGGCACTCGGATTTGGTTTTCGTTGTGGTTTTCTCGGTATGTTACACATGGAGATTGTCCAGGAGCGACTGGAACGTGAATATGACCTCGACCTCATTACCACAGCACCTACAGTAATCTACCAGGTTGAGACAACCTCGGGAGAGTTGATTGAGATCCATAACCCCGCCGAGCTGCCTGCGGTCAATAAGATCCATGAGATTCGTGAACCCATCATACGTGCCAATATCCTCACTCCGGAAGATTATATCGGCGCAATCATGACCCTGTGTATTGAAAAACGTGGCGTTCAAAAGGAAATACAGTATATGGGAAGTCAGGTTTCCATAGTCTATGAATTGCCCATGAGTGAAGTGGTACTGGATTTTTTTGATCGCCTGAAAAGCGTCAGTCGGGGTTATGCCTCTTTTGATTACGAGTTGTTACGTTTTGATGCCGCCAATCTAGTCAAGCTTGATGTGTTGATCAATAGTGAGAAAGTGGATGCCTTGTCTATCATTGTGCATCGGGATAATGCAGATTATCGAGGGCGTGAGTTGGCCAGTAAAATGAAGGACCTGATACCACGGCAGATGTTTGATGTCGCCATTCAGGCAGCCATCGGTTCTCACATCATTGCGCGTACCAATGTCAAAGCATTACGTAAGAATGTTACAGCCAAATGTTATGGTGGCGACGTTACACGTAAGAAGAAACTGCTGGAAAAACAGAAAGCAGGTAAGAAACGCATGAAACAGGTGGGTAAAGTCGAGATACCTCAAGACGCATTCCTGGCCGTGTTGCAGGTTGATACCAAAAATTAGCAACCTCTTCGTTAAATTAAGATTTAAAAAGATTGGTAAAGGTTAATCCATGATTCATTTTGATTTTGAATTTATTCTCGTCGCAGCGGTACTGCTCAGCGGTATCATCTGGTTGATCGATCATTTACTTTTTGCCAGCCGTCGTCGACAAACTGCCAACGGTAAGTCCGTGCATGATCCTATCCTGGTGGAATATTCTAAATCCTTTTTCCCAGTGTTACTTGCGGTTATGGTTTTACGTTCGTTTGTGTATGAGCCGTTTCGAATTCCTTCCGGCTCCATGATGCCCAGTTTGCTGGTGGGGGATTTCATCCTGGTGAATAAATTCAATTATGGTATTCGCCTGCCTGTTATCCATAAAAAAATGACTGATGGCAATAAACCCGAGAGAGGGGATGTGGCCGTGTTTCGTTTTCCGGATAATGAATCACTCGATTTTATCAAGCGTATTGTCGGTCTGCCGGGTGATCATATCAGTTATTACAATCGCCGACTGATGGTCAATGGAGAAGCCCTGGAGGTTGAATCAAAAGGAATATACCCAGGGCAGGGAACCACCACGGATAATATGAAAGGTAGTGAGGTATTTATTGAGATTCTGGATGGCAAGTCACATACGATGATGACTGATCCTAATGTCAAGTTCAGTGCCAATGGTGAACTGATCGTGCCTGAGGGGCATTTCTTTGTCATGGGTGATAATCGAGATCACAGTAATGACAGTCGATTCTGGGGTTTTGTGCCCGAAAAGAATCTGGTGGGTAAAGCGGTAATGATCTGGATGCACTGGGATTGGCGAAGTGGGGGCAGTGGTCTAGACTTATCAAGAATTGGAACTGATATTTAAGAGACAATCTCATGATTAATAAACATAAGCAACAGGGTTTAACCACGGTCGGCTGGATCGTTGTAATCGCCATTTTTGGTAGTATTGTACTTACCGGATTTAAAGTATTACCCATGTACATGGAGTTTTTGTCAGTTAAATCGGTAATGGAATCAGTCGCGGAAGATACCTCGCTCGATCCCAAATCGAAAAAAGACCTCTGGGAAGCTATTAGCAAGCGGCTCTATGTCAATTCCGTTCGTGAGCTAAAAAAAGAAGATTTCACTTTTACTCGAAAAGATGGTGTCACCACCATCACTGCGGATTATGAGGTACGTAAACCTTATATTGCACAATTGTTTATCGGCGCCAATTTTGTTCATTCGGTCGAGATTAATCGGTGAAATCACTGCAGCAATTGCAGGCTGTTATTCATTATCAGTTTAACGATGAGCAACTATTACAAACAGCACTGACACACCGAAGTTATTCCAAGAATAACAATAATGAACGCTTGGAATTTCTAGGAGACAGTGTTTTAGGATTGGTGATATCTGAGCACTTATTCTGTCGCCAAGAGCACGCCACGGAGGGTGAATTAAGTCGTCTTCGGGCCAGCCTGGTTAAAGAAGAAGCCTTGGCTAAAGTGGCGCGTGATATCAATTTAGGCGAATACCTGGCCTTGGGTAGTGGCGAGTTAAAGAGCGGGGGATTTCGTCGGGCTTCGATACTATCTGATGCCATGGAAGCGATATTTGGGGCTATTTACCTGGATGCAGGTTTCGATCAGAGTCAGAAAACGATTCTGTTTTTATATGAAGAATACTTGGTGACACTACCTTCTCCCAAAGAATTGAAGGATCCTAAAACTCTTTTACAGGAGTATCTGCAAGGTCAGAAATTGGATTTACCCAGCTATGAAGTCATCAAGACGGAAGGGAAGTCTCATATGCAGACATTTACTGTGGCGTGCTCCATACCAGACTTAAAACTCCGTACTGAGGGTAAGGGTTCGAGTCGTAAAAAAGCCGAACAGATGGCCGCCTCCTTAGCCTTGCAAAGGGCACAAACATGAGTGAATGGGATCTCATAAGAGATAAGTTGTGACTTCCGATTCCTTTCAATGTGGTTATGTGGCACTGGTTGGTAAACCCAATACCGGTAAGTCAACTCTGATGAATGCGCTTGTGGGAGAAAAGTTGAGTATCACGGCGCATCGACCACAAACAACACGTCACCAAATTATGGGTATAAAAACGACAGCTGAGTATCAGTGTATTTTCGTAGATACCCCCGGTATACATCAGGAACAGAAAAAAGCTATAAATCGGTATATGAACCGCGCAGCAACCAGTGTACTGGATGATGTCGATGTTATTTGTGTCTTGCTTGATGTGCGTAATTATGACAAAGAAGATCAGTTTATTCTTCAAAACCTACCACAACGCGCACAAGTGCTTTTGGTATTGAACAAGATTGATCAATTGAGTAAACAGGCAATTTTACCCGTGATGGAGATCATTGCTCGTGATTTGCCAGACACTGACATTATTCCGGTATCGGCGTTGAAAAAAGATAATCTGGATTATCTAATGACACAAATTCAACTCAGACTACCACAGGGAGTACCCCAATTTCCGGATGATCAACTCACCGATAAACCCATGCGTTTTATTGTAGCTGAGATTATTCGTGAAAAACTCTTTCGAATTTTAACCCAGGAGTTACCGTATGCTCTAACAGTTAATGTTGAGCATTACAAAACAGAGCCAGACCTGGTGAAAATTTCGGCATCAATTTGGGTGGAACGAAAATCACAGAAAGGTATGGTGATTGGACAACAAGGTCGTATGCTCAAAAAAATAGGCAGTGAAGCTCGCAAGGATATTGAAAAGCTGGTAGATAATAAGGTTTTCCTTCAACTCTGGGTCAAAGTCAGAGAAGACTGGTCAGATGATGAACGGTCATTGGCTTCGTTCGGATATTCAACCGAATAATCTTAAAAAGCTTTATTTTAAAAGTAATTCAATCTTTATTTTTCTTCAGTATTTCGGTTTGTCATAATGTGACTGGTGCTCATCAGTTACGTAATAATCGCAGTTAAGTAAGACGCTAAAAAGTCATGCAAAATAGAATTAATGATCAACCCGCATTTATTTTGCATCGACGCAATTACCAGGACTCCAGCCTGATACTTGAATTGTTTACCCAGGAATTTGGGCGGGTTAGTGTGTTGGCGAAAGGCGCCCGTAAACGTCGAGATGCAGTACAGTTCCAAATGTTTAATCGTTTATCCATAGGCTGGATAGGTCGTTCGGAATTAAAAACGCTAACCCATATAGAAAGTCAATCAATTGAAGTACCCGCAAGTTGTTATCTTGCACTCTGTTATATCAATGAATTACTGCTGCTATTGCTCGCGAAGTATGACGAACATCGGGATGTTTTTCAGCGCTATCAATTATTATTGCTGGAATTTACGCATATGGAGCAGAATTCAGTATCTGAATTTGGCCAGAATATCGAATCTAGTCTGCGCAATTTTGAAATAGACTTGTTAACGGCCTTAGGATTAATGCCGCAACTGACTCATTTAGGGTTCGAAAACCAAGTCATCCAGTCGGGTGGTTTTTATGCTTATGAGCCCTCCACAGGCCTATACATTGCTGAAGATAATCAAAAAAATAGTTATCTCGGTGCAGATTTATTAGCCATTGAACAACGTGAGTGGGGCTCGAAAAAAACACTGAGTTCCGCCAAACGCCTTTTACGTCAAATAATTGATTTCAACCTACGTGGTAGACAGTTACAATCAAGACAATTGTATTTGCAAATGTATCGTAAACAACACCATGAGCCCAATAACTGAGCATCTTAAGCCCACCCATGACATCACCCTCGGCGTCAACATAGATCATGTGGCGACTTTGCGTCAATCACGTGGTACCGGTTATCCTGATCCAGTCACGGCAGCCATGATTGCAGAACAATCGGGTGCAGACTCGATTACTTTTCATTTGCGTGAAGATCGTCGACATATTCAAGAGCGGGATTGCCAGATACTGAAACAGATGGTTCAAACCAAGCTGAACCTCGAAATGGCGGTTACTGATGAAATGCTGGCATTCGCGGCCCAGTTAAAACCAGAGGATTGCTGCCTGGTTCCGGAAAAAAGAGAAGAGCTGACTACTGAGGGTGGGTTGAATGTTGCAGAAAATTTTTCCAAGATTAAAGAAGCCTGTAAATTTCTTGCACAACAATCGATAAAGGTATCGCTGTTCATTGATCCTGATCAGGCACAAATTGATGCCGCGGTAGAGTGTGGTGCGCCCTGTATAGAAATTCACACGGGTCACTATGCTGATGCGGATGGTCAGCAGCAGCAGGAATATCTCGAAGGCATTTATGATGCTGTTGATTATGCTTGTGAAAAAGGGTTACAAGTCAATGCTGGCCATGGATTACATTATCACAATGTGCAGGCTATAGCATGCCATCCGAAGATTCGAGAACTGAATATAGGACACGCTATTATTTCGGATGCAGTTTTTCATGGCTTGGCACAATCGGTTCGTGAAATGAAGCGCCTGATGATAGAAGCTAGAAATTATTAATTATTAAACCACTGAATTTATGATTTATGGAATAGGCGTGGATGTTGTTGAGATTCAGCGATTTAATAGAATCAAGAATCGTTTTGGAGACCGCTTTGTTCAGCGCTTATTAACTGAAAAGGAAATGGCACAATATGATTTGCGTCATCAAAGTATTCAATTTGTTGCGACACGTTTTGCCGCGAAGGAAGCGGCCAGTAAAGCTTTAGGGACCGGTATCGCCAAGGGACTGAGTTTCAAATCAATTGAAGTCTACAATGATCAACAGGGTAAGCCGCAATTACAATTTTACGACGCAGCATTAGAGATTGTGGAAAAGCAACAAATTAGCCAGGCGTTTTTATCCTTATCGGATGAAAAACATTATGCTGTTGCGATGGTTGTTCTTGAAGTCTCATAACTCAGTAGGCCTGGATTATTGATCAGGCACTATTCTGGGTATTGAGAAATCCGTCTATTTCTTTTCTGATTATTTTTAATTCTTGACGTATCGCTTGGGCCTGACCAACACTGTTTTCTGATTTTTTCTTATGAGTCGATTTATAGGCATATATTAACTGCTTAAGACGGGGTAAACCTACATAACAGGTCACACCTTCAAGCTTGTGAATGATTAAAGATAGCGCTTCTTTGTTGTGCCCCGCTATACTGCGTTTGAGTGAGTGTAAGTAATCGGGTAATTCACTCGCCAGCATCATATAGACGTCATTAGCAAGTTGTTCATTATGAGCTGAGAGCTTTAATGTGAGTTCATGATCAATACTCAGCGCTTTCTCTGTATCAGTGTCGGCATAAAGATCTTCGGTATCAAAATGATTACGTTTACCCTCAAGCAACTGCCGTAGTTTTTCTTCATCAATGGGTTTACCCAGGTAAGCATCAAAACCTGCTGTTAAAAGTCGTTGTTTTTCCAGCTCCATCACGTTGGCAGTTATTGCGACAATGGGTGCTTCTAATTCCGGATTTTTCTCACGCATGATGTTCATTAACTGTACACCATCAATTTTTGGCATCTGGATATCCAGTAAAATGAGGTCGAAGGATTCCTCGTCGAATAAATTCAAGGCCTCTTCAGCGTCAATGGCCGCGAATGCCTGGTGTCCCCATAGCTGTACCAGTTCTTGGGCCAGCGTCAGGTTGATGCGATTATCATCCACTATGAGTACTTTTTGCGATTTGACACGGGGTCTCACATCGGAGTTTGAATGAACTTCTGTTGCCAATTGTTGCTGGCCTTCAAGTATTAAACGCAGGTTTTTGCTGGTGTTAATAGCGGATATAAAGGCAAAGTCATTAAGTAATTCAGGTTCCACAAATGCTGGATCATAATGTAATAACTTGACCCGTGCATTGTCTCGGGTTTTCTGACTGATCATATCCCTTGGATTCACAAAAGCATGACGTAAATCGATAACCAAAAGTTGATACAGTGGAATATTATTAGAGATATCCTCTTTCAGGTAGGATATATCCGTGTTAGGAGTGATCAACGTGGATTGGGTATCGAAGCCGATTCTGCTGAATAAAGACTGTAGTTCCTGTTGCGCAAGTGTATCAAAGCAATAAATCATGGCGGTCTGATCAATAAAAGCGTTTTTCCTTGAGCTTTCCTGCATCACCGCTTGTAATGGAATGTAAAGCTTGAATAAAGAGCCAGAGCCATATTGACTTTTTACCAGTATATTGCCACCCATGATTATAGCTAAGTTCTTTGCAATGGTTAATCCCAAGCCGGTACCAGAAAAACGTCGGTTATTATCGGATTCAATTTGATTAAATGCTTCAAATAGAGATTTTTGATCTTCTTTTGAAATGCCGATACCACTATCCTCAATTTCAAAATTGATGGTGATCCGATTATCTTCAATTTGATCCTGGTAAACCTTTATACTGACGTGCCCATCATCGGTGAATTTAATGGCATTACCGATCAAATTGATTAATACTTGTTTGATGCGTGAAGCATCGCCAATTACTTTGCGTGGCGTATCACTGTATATTATCAGGTACAAATCGATATCTTTTTCCATGGCCACGGTAAACAAGCCATCACGAGTCGATTCGAGTAACTCGTAAAGATCAAATTCGGTATGATGTAATTCAATCTTCCCTGATTCTATTTTTGCAAGGTCAAGTACTTCGTTGATGATCCTTCCCAGGTCCTGCGTCGATTGTTTGATTATGCTGGCATAACGTTTTTGTTCTGGTTGCAACCCACTGTGTGATAACAGATTAATAAATCCTTTTATACCATTGATAGGGGTGCGTATTTCATGACTGATATTGGCTAAAAACTGTGATTTTATCCGGTCCGCATTCTGCGCATGATCACGAGCAATAGCTAATTCACGGTTCTTGTCTTCCAGGTTGATGACAGCATTTTTGAGTTGAGATGTGGCGGTTTCAATTTTTTCATTTAATTCCATTCGATTCGCGAGCAAGGAGACAGACATGCTATTAAAGCCTTTTTGTACTTCTCCTATCTCGTTTGATTCAACATCCTGGATGAGCTCACCCAGTTGACCTTTCTCGATACTTTTTAAGTGTTTCTGGAGCTTAAAAATGGGGCGGGTTATACGCTGGCTGACGATTAGCGTCAGTATTAAAGCGACGATCAGCATGGCTATAAATAAAATTAAGCCTTCGATGATGATCTGTAGTATTTGTTCATTAAGTTGTTGGCGGGATATATAAAGATGGACTCGCCCCAGTTTCTTGATTTCCGCTTCCTCAACATAATCATCCGGCTCAAAAATATCAGTTGACCCCAAAGTTTGAGTAAAAATCAACTGGCGATGAAACAAATACTGATTAACTGTTTGCTCTGAAAAAAACTCACTTCGCGCCTGCGCAATGACTTCATCTGCATCATTATAAACCGACACATAAACGATATCGTTATTGTTGATGTTTTGTTCTATGAGTGACTGGATGCGCGAATAATTACCGGCGAGCAAGTTGAATTCCGCGGCACCGGCAATTTGTTCAGCAACGATTGTTCCATTACTACGCAATAGCGTTTTCGCTTGATCGATGTTGCTATTGATGTGAAAGAAGGTTAAAAAACTGTCGATCAGTAAAACAGGTATCAACGCGATCAGTAATATCTGATACCGAATACTGAATCGTTTCATTGTCTTGTTCCTTGTTTCAAGATCTGAATCACTTTAGCTTTATCGGGCAGTTCAATATCTAAAGATTCAGCGACGCGTCGATTAAATACAACCTCAAAATCATCGGCATAGATAAAAGCAGGTAGTTGATAATCGGGTTGGCTCAGCAGTCGATTGACCAATTCAGCCAATTGTATGCCAATTTTTTCGGGCGAAGCATAAATGGCGGCTAGCGCTCCAGATCTGACATGCGAAGGTGAGTAGCTGATCACCGGTTTCCGCATTCGATAGGATGTCAGTAGGATCCCTTTAAGTGTTTGCCGGTTATAAATTTGAGGTGAGGGTAGGCTTAGCAAGACTTCATTGCCTTTTAACAGGCCTCGGAGGTTCTCCAGTAAGTTGTCATTATCATTGAGTACCCGTTGCTCGATCTTGACTCCGGATTGACGTTGATGTTGTTCTATTTTGACGGTGTTAAAGGCATGCTGGGATGTGCTTATGATGCCTATTCCTTTGACGGGTACTATTAATTTTAAAAAGTCCAGATAGCGCTGTAATGGTTGATCCAGTAATAGAGCAGAGTGGTTTTCGTGCTGATTGAATTGATAACGTTGAAACTCTGTAATATAGCTGTGTATCACCGACTTGTCCCTTACTGAATCATGGGTATATTCGGCTGCATCAATCCCCAGGGTAATGACCAGGTCTGGTTCCCCGAGTGATTCTTGATTGAGCTGTCCTGATGAATCCAGGGTACTTATTCGGTATTTGATATCAGCCTTTGTAGCCTTGATGATGGTTTCAATACTCCGATTAAAATAGTCATTGTCACTGCTTTTGATGATATGTATGGATTCAATTTCTGCATGGGCTGATGAGGCAATGGCCAGACATAAAAATACAATCCTTGAGACCAGGTCAGTGATTTTCCATCTATGGAAAATGATTCCCATCATTTGTACTTAAAACTTGCCTGATAATCGAATCAGGTAGCTCTCCTCCTGAATATTTTCTTCGAAATAATCGGAATACTCATCAGCTAAGTTATATCCGATTAATTCAATCTTGAGTTCATTTTTTCTATCGAGTGTATATTCGTAACGCAGGTTAAATTTTTCATAACTATCTTTCTCGCGATCACCATCTGGCCACTCCATGTCATCAATCCAAAAAATAACGGCAGAAACCTGGTGTTGAGGGTGGAAATTATAATGTCCTCCTAAAAAACCTGTCCTTCCGGGAATAGATTCTTCAAACTTATCGAGAAAGCTGGTTGCTTCTACAAAGCTGAGACCACCATATAAGCGAAAATTGGAAGGTTTAGGACTGTAGTTGAAATAAAATTCAATCCCCTCCACATCTGTTGAATCCCCATTGATGATATGTTTGTAATCATCATCGATATTAAACGGAGGGAGGTTCAACGGAATTTTTTCTTCTGTCATATGCCTCGAGATTTCATACTGAAACAGTTTTATATCTGTTGTTAGCTGGTTATCCAAAAACTCACTTAATAAACCTATTTCATTCGAAGCAATTCGTTCAGGAAGCACATTCTCATCATTGATCCATTCAACAACAAATGGGAAGGTTTGTCCTGCAATTGATGGAATAGGAAAGTTTGGATCAACATTAATGTCGTAGGATATATTGCCGCTTTGTTCCCAGATGATTGGATTACGTTTTGCCGTTGAGCTCACAACGCGAACGTGATGGTTATCAATGGATTGAATTAAGGATAGACGATAAGATTCCTCTTGTTTTGTGATACTAGAGTCTTCTACCAGGACGCCGAAATCTATGATGGTATCGGTTGGTGTTTTCCATTCAATACTGGAGAATAGATTATTAGTATTCACGCGCTGGGTCTTATTATTATTAAATAACCAGAATGATTTCACTTCATCTTGACGACGACTTGCTCCATAGTTCCAGGCCAATTCAGGAGTCAAGAATCGGTTTTGAAAAACTTCTAAATCAATTCGGTCAGAAAGATTGGAAAAACTGATTTCATTGGAGCCGATAAGTATGTTGCCAAATCCCAGTGCATTGTCTTCATCAATGACTGTTACCAGAAAATCATCTTCAATGTCTTGTCTGGTGTGTGTCAATTTTACAGTGGTTTGCACATTTTCATCTTGGAGTTCCCACTTTATGTTCTGATAGCTGTTGCTGCCATTTTCATCACGAAAAGGGGAGGTAGTCTTGCCGTCACCACGGCCGACTTTACTTTGGTTGATGCCCGCAGAAATTGTCCAAAATTGATTATGAGCCGTAATAAAGTCAGTGCGAATATTAAATTTTTCAAGAATTTTGGAATCGAACTGATTACTATAGCCATCATCCCTTTCACGTCCGGCAGTGATGCGCCAATCCAGATCACCGTAGTTGTCGCCATAACGCAAGTAAAAATCCTGCGAGGTACTTTCGTCATCGAGATCATTAGTCAAACGAAGTTCTTCCGTGTAGATAAATTTCCCCCCCAGGTCTTCAGCCGCATGACGAGTAATGATATTGATGGTGGCCAGAAAGGCACTGGCACCATAGGTAACGGCATTGGGACCACGGGTGACTTCGATGCGTTCAATATCATCAATCATCAAGGGCAGGTTAGACCAGGGCACACCGCCAAATGAGGGGATAAAAACAGATCGACCATCGATCAATACCTGTAGTTGGCGATGAAACTCCAAACCCAAACCATGGTAGGTCACCACCGGGGTACCCCCATATTTATAGCCCACGACAAAACCGGGTACCAATCTAAAAATATCAGCAATTTCACGAAAACCCGAGTCTCGTATCATCTGACGATCGATCACGGTCACCGAGGCCGGGGATTCAGCTAAGGGTTTATTCATGCGCGATACCGTCAAGACGACCGGTGCTTCATCAAAAAAATCAGACTCAGCCTGGTAGTCATTGGCACACAGATGGGAAGTAAAAATGATAGTCAAGCTTGCCAGCAATCCAAGGCTGTTTTTCATTGTTATTCTCAAAGTAAAGCTCCTATTTAGAATCCGACCCGCCCGTAGTTTGCGTAACCTTATTCAAGTACACTATGCGGATTTTACTAATACCTATGCCTATGAGACTGGAAGATTATATCGGAAATACACCCCTGGTAACATTACAGCACCTGGGAAGTGAGAATCCGAGCAACAAAATTCTGGCCAAGTTGGAAGGCAATAATCCTGCAGGATCGGTAAAGGATCGGCCGGCCCTGAGCATGATCAAACACGCCGAGGTACGCGGTGATATCCAGCCAGGGGATACTTTAATTGAAGCAACCAGTGGCAATACGGGCATTGCTCTTGCCATGGCGGCGGCCATCAAAGGTTATCGAATGGTCTTGATCATGCCAGAAAATATGAGTCGGGAGCGACGAGCCGTCATGAAGGCTTACGGCGCCGAACTGGTGTTATCCTCAGACATGATGGAAGCCAGGGACATGGCGCTTGAGATGCAGCGCAAAGGTGACGGTACAGTGCTGGACCAGTTTGCCAATCCGGACAATCCTTTAGCGCACTACGAGACGACCGGGCCGGAACTTTGGCAACAAACAGATCATCGCATTACGCATTTTGTCAGTTCCATGGGAACGACGGGTACCATCGTGGGTTGCTCTCGTTATTTCAAGGAAGTCAATCCAGCGATTCAGGTGATCGGTGTGCATCCGGCTGAGGGTGCCAGTATCCCGGGTATTCGTCGCTGGCCCGATGAATATTTACCGAAGATCTATGACCCTACGCATATTGATGCAATTCTGGATGTAACTCAGGAAGAAGCGGAAGAAACATCGCGTCAACTGGCGGCCAAGGAAGGAATATTCTGTGGTATTTCATCAGGCGGAGCCATGGCTGTCGCTCTTCGTTTATCCCGAGAACTGGAAAATGCGATCATCGTTAGTATTGTCTGCGATCGTGGTGATCGTTACCTCTCCACGGATATTTTTCCTGCATGAGAGGGGCCTTTAAACAAGTATGAATGTCTTTGTTTTTGATATTGAGACGATACCTGATATCGACGGGGCTCGTCGATTATATGATTTGCATGGGTTGTCAGATGAAGATGTGGCCAAAGCCGTTTTTCACTTGCGCAGGCAGCAGGCCAATACCGAATTTTTACGCCATCACTTACACAAGATTGTTGCAATTTCGGCCGTATTAACGTCGGCAGATCGATTCAAGGTATGGTCCTTGGGGGATGAGCATTCATCTGAACAGGATTTACTGCAGCGTTTCTATGATGGTATCGATCGTTATACTCCGCGTCTGGTTTCATGGAATGGTGGTGGTTTCGATCTTCCCGTGATTCACTATCGTTCATTACTGTATCCCATAAATGCTGAAAAATATTGGGATACAGGACAACATGACAGCCAATTTCGCTATAACAATTATTTATCTCGCTACCATGAAAGGCATACTGATTTGATGGATGTATTGGCGGCTTATCAACCCAGGGCAGCGATACGCCTAGATGAAATTGCGACTTTATGCGGTTTTCCCGGAAAAATGGGCATGGATGGTAGCAAGGTCTGGGAAACCTGGCTCAAAGGAGATATTAAGGCCATTCGAGATTACTGTGAAACGGATGTGCTCAATACTTACCTGGTTTATCTCAACTGGCAACGTAATCGCGGTTACATTGATGAAGTCCAATACCAGGCGCAATGCCAACGTGTACGCGAAGCGTTGAAAGAATCTTCTGCAAGTCATTTGCTGGAGTTTGAAAAAAACTGGATTGACCTGTAGTACCGCAGGCTGAATTTTTCTATGGCCAGAAGAAGTCGTCGTCGCATTTTACCAGAACCTTTTGAAGTTCAAATCGAAAGCCTTTCACATGAAGGCCGAGGCATCTGTCACCATAATGGCAAAATTGTGTTTGTATTTGCCGCCTTACCCGGGGAACGCGTTAAAATCCAGATCAATAAAAGCACCAAGAAATATGCTGAAGCTTCAGTGGTAGAAATCCTTCAGGCGTCACCTCTAAGGATACAACCACAGTGCCCCCATTTTTCTGTCTGCGGAGGGTGCAGTATGCAACATGTCAACTCGGCTACCCAGATTGACATTAAACAGCAAGCGGTTCTGGAGATGTTCAATCATGCCGGTATCAATATAGACCATGTAATACCTCCACTTACCGCTGAACCCTGGGGCTATCGTCGTAAAGCGCGTTTAGGCGCGAAATTCGTCAGGAAAAAACAACGTTTGTTGGTAGGTTTTCGCGAGCGCAACAAACCTTACCTGGCTGATATGCAATCCTGCCATATCCTGGTGGAATCAGTGGGGCAGCATTTGCCCGAACTAATGACACTTATCGGAGGATTGCAGGCAAGAGAAACGATCGCCCAGATTGAAGTGGCTGCGGATGATGATCATACGATGCTGGTATTTCGTCATCTAGAGCCACTGGTGAATGAAGATAAGCAGGCGCTTGAAACCTTCGCACGAAATACCGGCTTTTGGGTGCAGCTTCAGCCTGCAGGACCAGATTCCATGCATCCGTTATATCCACAACAACAAAGCTTACGTTTTAAGCCCCTGCCTGACAGTGATATCGTCATTCGTTTCAAGGCCAATGACTTTATCCAGGTCAATGCAGCAATCAACCAGCAGATGGTTCGACAGGCCCTGGACTTTATGGATTTAACGTCAAGCGATGAGGTATTAGATCTTTTCAGTGGACTGGGGAATTTTACTTTACCCATGGCCCGTCTGGCTAAACAGGTTACGGGTATAGAAGGTGATCAGGCCATGGTTCAAAGAGCCAAGGCAAGTGCGTTAGAAAATGATATCCATAATACGCAATATTTTGCGGCTGACTTAACGGATGTTGATAGCAGCTGGCCC
>JAAUXZ010002463.1_pt1 | contig 42642 bp, 63 predicted proteins | sample 7278131 | NCBI WGS metagenome assembly JAAUXZ01 (sample SAMN14350119, study PRJNA611818) | marine sediment metagenome | isolation source: surface marine sediment (3m) | place: French Polynesia: Moorea | collected 2018-08 | reverse complement strand
GCGGGGAGGAATAGCGAGCAGCCACCAGGCTGCCGTAGTGGCCGGATCACGCGGTGTAGGAATTTGCGCTCCGGTTGCGGGTGTTGTTACCGACACCGCCCGCTGGTCGGTATATGGCAGTTACCTGCCTTCTCGGCTCAAAGGCCGGTTAAGTTCGCCTCGCCAATGACTAAAGAGCTTGTCGTGTCCGCCACCTTCGCGGTTTACCCCTCGCCGCAGCATGATAACGGTCCACAGAGCCTGGAGCTGGCAACGCACCCCAGGGTGTGATCACTCTAAAATCGTAGTGCTCGAAGCACTTAGGCTGGTCAACTGAGCTTCCTACAAGCTCCCGCCTTCAGGCGGGGGTAGTTGACTTTGCCTCCAGGCAATAGGCGCCCTCGCCCCGCCGTTGGCGTAGCAACCAAAGAGGTAACGGTTTGAGGGCATGGAGTCTGGTCGGTTGCTACGCCGGTTATTTGAGTGTAGCACAAAATCTAGCGCCGACTACGGTAAGCACACCAATCATGCACAGTGCCGCGCGGGATTTCCATTTTATCGGCTATCAGCCAATGCGGCATGCCCTGGTCGGCCAGTTCGCGGCAAAGCTCGACGGTTTCAGCGTCATATTTCGTACGATGATTTGACTTAGGAAAACCAATTAACGGCACATCATGGCCTTTGGTTCTGAGGTAGTAAGCGTGTGAATTTATCGACGGAACAGAGCGGTTAAGTATTTCGGAAAGTTCTTTTGCCGTTTTCTCTCGGCACAAAGTAATTAATATCCGGTCTTCTTCGTAGGTCCAGCGTTTGCCTTTCATACACTCCCCCTTTGAGCCCCTGATTGGATGCGGCTGGCTAGTCAGGGAAACTAGCCCAGGCTGCAGACCTGCGCCGCAATTTCCAGCATAGACCACCGCGCCCGGTTAATCAATTGCGGCATTATCCCACGCCGCGCGTTAATTTGGTTTATTGTCCCGCGGGGTGTGTCAATTAACGGGATTGTCAATTACCATTTAACCCCCAGCCAGAAACTGCTGCCATTTGCACAGCTGCGACAGTACCTAGCCCTCCTTAGCCTCCGCTATCCGCTTGCAAGCAATGTCGAAGTAGTCCGGCTCAAGCTCGATGCCGATGAAGTCTCGCCCAGTCTGCACGCAACCAACACCGGTTGTTCCGCTACCCATGCAGAAATCCAATACGGTTTCGCCGGGGTTGGTATAGGTCTTGATTAGGTATTCCATTAAGGCAACGGGTTTTTGGGTTGGGTGCAAACCGCGTTCACGGTTAAACCTTTGAATGCTGCGTGGATAACGCATTTTCGGGTCGGCCTTGGAATTGTCATATCCACCATTTAAACCGCCGTAAACGTCATTACCATTACTAGCTTTTGATTTGACACCGGATTTGATCATGGCAGTACCAACAATAGATCTAGGTTGCATAATGGGATTATAAGTAACAGCCCCCTCACCGAACACTAAAACGTCTTCGTGTTCTTTCATGGGTTGATGCTTTACAACGCCAAAATTACTCCCTGCGTTTTTTTCCCACACCCAACAATATTTAAACTGCTTTTGATTACTGGCGATTGCTGTTGTAGTAAACGGCTGGCTGGCAGTCATCACAATAGCGCCGTTAGGCTTGATAACTCGCTTAAGCTCGCGCCACATTTCATCCAGCGGGATCACAGAATCCCACTTGCACGCGGTTGTTCCATAGGGCGGGTCAGCCAGTACCATATCCACGCTGCTAGGTTCAAGCGTCGGCATGATGTCCAGACAATCGCCACAGTGTAATTGAATCATGTTTTCTCAGCCTTCACACAATCACACACCAAATGCCCCGCGTACAGCTCAACGTCCTGCGCGATGATTTGGCGTTTGAGGGCGCCGTTTTTTAGTTAGATAAGATTAGCCAATGTCTCTAAGCTTGTCTTGCGCCTGCTCTAGCCTTTCCTTGGCTTTCTTCACGCTTTCAGCGGCTGATGCTTCCGCGTTGGCCAAGTTTTTCCGATGTGCGCCTATCACAATTTCCTCAATCCTGGCCATTTGCTCGGCTGTGAAATCAATGCCAGCCTTTTTACAAGTCTCGTAATCTTTCAAACTAAATTTGCCTTCAAATAGCTTTGATTCAACGAGTTTTTTAAAATAAGCCAGCGCGCTGTTCCAATCGGCAAACGGCTTAACAGAACGCCACTCGCTGCCGCTGCCATCGTTCCATCTGCTGACTGTAAATTGCGTGTTGCCGTCTGACTTGCCTAAAAAAGTAACCAGACTGACGCCATCAAAACGGCGTTCGTCGTAATGTCTGTCGTAGTAAAATATTTCTTCGTCGAACCGCTTGGGCGGCACCAACTCATATCTAGACGCAACGACCACATATTCAACCGAACCGGACATAAACATAGCTAGTTCTTCTAGTGTTTCTTCTGGTAACGTTTCGGCCAGTTTCTTAACCTGTTTAAACGTTTCTTGATAACCCTTTAGCTTTTGGCGTATGTCAATTATGCGTTTATTCTCTCGGTCTTGTTCTTGCTTGATTCGTTCAAGTGCCGCTTGGTGTTTTTCCTTCTGTTTTTCTGCCCAAGACTTAACCGGCTCATCATGCAGGCTTTTCGTTACAAACCGCTCACCGCTGGGTATTTCATCACCGCCAGGGGTGATGAACACTTCCTGCACAATGCTTTCAGTGTTATTGAGCTGGCCAATCACTACAACTTTGCGGCCGTCTGACAGGTATTTGTAATTTGACATGGTTCTCTCCCTCAGAGCCCTGATGTGTTGGATGTGGCTGCCGGTCAGGGAACCGGCCGGGCTGCAGACCCACTTGCCACACTTCCAGCTTAGCAAGCCAGGGCCAATCTTCAACCCCCACCCAAACCCTGCCGCCACTGGCAAAGGTGCGACAGTACCCACAACGCTTCGTCAGCCTCAATGATCCTGACCTCGACCGCCGCGCAGGTTAGTCAATCGCGGCACTTTCCCCAAACATTCCCCAACTTCCCCAAACATTTGTGCTACGGCTCGTTCACCTTGACGTACTCGCACACCAAATGGATAGCGTAAAGCTCGTCGTCAGCCTCAATGATCTTGGCCTCGACATCCTTCACCGTCTGCCGCGCACCAGTCGTGTACTGTGCCGCGTGACAGCTCCAGCTTTTCAGCAATTAATCGGTGTGTCATACCCTCATCAGACAACTGACGGCACAGTTCGACAAGCTCAGGCGAGTGTTTAGTGGCGTGATTATTCTGGCCAAACTTCATCAGGTGAATGTCGTGGCCGGTTCATCCCCGCAGGCGCGGGGAACACTTTTTGAGTAATAACACTAACTTGGCTAGTCGCTTAGTTTAGCTAGTGCTTATGTAACTGCAGTTTTTTGTCAATCGCCGTGCGCTTTCTTGTGGCAGTTTTCACAAAGCCCCACCAGTTCATACAGCAACTCATCGCCGACATGGTCATAGGTCAGGTGATGAACCTCGGTTGCCGGCCTGCCCGCGCAACCTTCACACTTGCCGTTGCACCTGGCCAGCACCAGGCGCCGCTTGAACCGCCAGGCTGGGGTGAGTAGGTAGTTTCTGTACCACAAATCGAATTCGGCTTTGTCGGCTGCTGGTGGCTTAGGCATGTTGATTTTTTATTGAGTAAGACCTGGCCTGCGCTTATAAAGTTGTTTTCTAGCACTTCTTAGCTTTTGAGACAGGGTTTTGTCAATTTTATCATCTGGAATCTGACCATGCTCAAAACGTGCTGAACGTGATTTTTTGATAGCTTCTTGCAATCTGTGTTCGTACATACCCCAAAAGTAATAGTTAATCATTAAAAGCCCCTTGTGTGGCTCGCAATGACAAATATCACCTAAATGAGTTTCTTGGCTTGCACCATGTGGTGTGTCAAAATCGCACCTTGAGCAACCAAGGTAAAATTCATCACCAGGTTTTTTTGGATAGTTCAAAGATTGATGAATATTTATCAATCCACATCTTGGGCAAGCGCTGTACTTTGATCCATCGTTAATTAATAAATTACCTGGGTCTCCAGGCAAGCAAACGCAGCTATCAGGCAAAACAGATCCGTTTTTTGTTAAGGTAACACCAGTGGGGTTTTTTAACTTCTTAATTTTTAAATTTGTTTCAACAAGAAAATTTGAAAATTGATAATATTTCTTATGAAAATCTTTTCCAAGTTGTTTTATTTTATTGTCGTCAACACTGTCTTTTGGCTTTATCTCATACCAAGTAGTAAATCCATGAATGCTTTTAACGCGAAAGTCTGGTAAGTACCACTGCCCGTTGCTTAGCTCAAAACCTTCTGGCTCATATTCCCAATCAAAACCAAGCGCTTCAAAAAACACAGCCCAACGCGCTTCAAGGCGGCTGCGGAATTTATAGCCCTTGTACTCGGTTTCAATCGCTTTGATGGTCTTTGGCATCATGCTCCCCTCTGAGCCCCTCTGTGTGATGGAACGTGGCTGCCGGTCAGAGGGAACCGGCCGGGAGCTACCCACTTGCCACCTGTTAAGCATGAGACACGCTTTGTTGTCAGTCAAGTCGATGGGTCGCCAGGCACCTCCCAAAGCTCTGCCGGCATGTACTGGTCCCAATGCGGATGCCAGACCGGGGGCATCGGCCCCACGAAGTCCCGCAGCGGGATCCCCCTAGGACACGGAAAGCGGTTCAGGATATGCCGCACCCGGCGCAGGTGCCAGCGAGCATAGCTCAGCTCTGCAAGTCGCTCTTCGAAGTTCATTAGATTTTCCTTATTTTATTACGATACGCATATACGCAAATACACGGGGTCTCTTTACACCCTTACACCTTCACGCGTGCGCCCCTATTTTCCCTATATTTTTATATATATATACCCCCCTTGTATTGTATGTATTATATATAAATATAGGGTTTTTATCCTTTAATATCAGCAACTTACGCAATACATTTTTTTCCGTTTTTGCTTGTACAAATACAATCACTGTTGTGTTTCCACCCACTGTATCGACTGACCGCGCCCTGTATCCGCTACAAAAATTTTTCCTTCGAGCTGCAGCCGCTCAAGTACGCTTTTTTGCTCCTGCGTAGTCAGCCGCCTAAAGTCTGCGCATAGTTGACTGAACCGGGAACGGGACACGGCGCCTGTCATCCTGGTGGCCTGAAAAATTCGCTTCTCAATCTTGGTAGCAGTCGATGCCTCAATGCTGGATCCTAGACCTCCCTCGCTTGACAGCATGCTGACAAAATTGGCGTGCAGTGCATGCCTGAGCTGCCAAGCCTGGTCAATCTGTGCGACGTCTATCTCTGGTTTGTTGGGGTTGATGCAAAGTGCAAGTAGGCTGGCGATCTTGATAACGTGTTCTGATAAGCGGTTAGCTATCTCTCCGCCTTCGTCATCGTCTTTCATAGGTTCAATACAACGCCTGTCAAGGTCAACCCAATAACTGAAAGCGCGCTCTGTCCAATTAACAACCCTATGCTTGTATCCTGAGATATCCCTAAGTGTCTGTATTTCCTCTCCCGTAAGTGATAATGGCGTTTCAACCATATTCCTATAGTTTTTTTCTGGACGTTTTCGCAATGTATAAAACAAAAAACGACCAGCAAGACCAGAGCCCGCGCTGTTATTACCTAACGCACGGATCATTTCGCCTGGCGTAGAAAATCCGATAAGATTGAAATGGCATTGGGTAATAGGTGGCAACGGATTGGCGATAGATTTGACACCTCTTAGCGCTTTCTTACTGCTGTATGCTTCCAAAAGCATGTCGCGTCTTTCTAATTTGTGCGGGCTCTTCTCGTCAACTTGCAAAATACTGTGGAATTCGTCGGCTACCATGACAGCTGTAATCGGTATCCCTTGACCGTCTTTTATTGCTTCCTCTGCCTTGTCTCTGGCATCATCACTAGACCACTGGTTATGCTTTATCAGATTTTCTATCTCAAGCGAATTAAGCTCCCTGTGCAGTGCCTGGCGGCTAGCCATTGGGCTCACAATTCGGTCATGAAATCGACACAGCTCCAATACATCAAAAACGCCGTCCTTTATCCGGTCCTTTCCAAACCCTGACGGCATGATAAATCCGGTATACAAATTCAGCTTAAGACCAGTCGGGCTGTAGTTTTGGTGCCCAGCAACTGCAGCAATGGCTGCAAGTGCGGCAATTGTGCATGCTCCATGGTCTGGATAGATCGAATTGTTATAAAGATGATCTGCTATCTTTCCGGCAATGCCGGGCAGGATGAGCGTAAGCGTGTGTTCTTGGTCTTGCAGTAGCGCACTGCTGTAGTTGCTGTGCGGCCGTGGGGCTGAGTTCGGGAAGGGACTGATGTTGTCTGTCATGGGGCTAGCCTCGCGGTTGGTAACCTAAAGCCTAGCTAGTTCATGTCGTTGACACTTGACGTAAGTCGTAATTGCCACTTACAGTAAAGACAGGTGCCAGCTACTTGTCCTAGCTGGTTTCCTAGACAACCCCGCCTGGACCGCGGGGTTTTCACTTTCTGAGTGTGTGCCAACCGCTTGCCGCGGTCAAAAAAAAAGCCCCGCCAGGTTGCCGCCCGGCGGGGTTCTTCGTTTTTGGTCGCCCGTATACAGCCAGTGTCTAGAATGGCTGCTTCCTGCAGTGTCCTGACCTCCCGACACGTGGGGAGCGGTCTCAAAGCCGGGCTTCTTCAGTGTGGGTCAGTTGGCTGGCTTGGTCAATTTCAAGTGTTTGGCAAATTCTTTGGCCAACATTTCTACCAAGTAACGCTTTGGCATGGCTTCAAGTGCCTCTTGGGTCATCGCGTAATTTATTTGATGCTGACCTAGTTTGACAACAAAACGCGCTCGCCAGTTGACAGCATCATGTATATAAGCAGTGGTCAATCTATGCGCGGTATGAATTGAATAACTTTCAGTCAATGGTGCGGCGTTTTCCAAAGCATAAAACCTTGGTTGAGATTGCTTTGCTATCCGCAAGTAATCTAAATCTGTTTCTATCTTAACCGGGCCTTCTGCTATTGCTCTTATAATATCCTCGCGCTGCAATTCTTCGTTAAAAATATCAAGAATGCAGCTCCAGTTTTTTTCGATAACTTCATTTTTTTTGCGTATGTGGTTAGCTAAACCTTCAGCCATGATCCGGGCTTGCCTTTCGTTCTCTTGCACCTGTTGAGCCCTGTCTCTGGCTTTTCTGGCGCGTGTTACCTTTTTGGTTTTGCTCATATTAACCTTAGCTTAGATCAAAAAGGCAACTGCAGCACTGGCTATCCATAGCCACAACGTCTTTGTTTGCGCTTGCCTGGAAGGGTGGCGCCCCTGGCTTTCGCCTATTTCGCCCACCTTGAGATAGCTTGTCGAATTGCGCAGACACGGCTGCGCTAAAGTCTTGAAATTTCATGTCGTGTCCTTCTAACACAGTGTTGTGAGTACCCGGCCCGACTCTAACGGGCTGTAACGGCTTGCTGGCGTGCCACACAAGGCGATAGCGGGCTTTTTCAGTGTGGGCCTATTCGCTACCAGAATTAACCAACCCTCCATTTTTCTAACGCTTCACTCTCTTTCAACTCCCGCCACCGTATAATATAAGCCTCGTTAATCGCCTGGTGATCTGCCGGGTTCTTCTCGTCGGCTAAATCCGCTTGCCGGTCTAGCGTTTCCTGTTTTCTGGCGTTTCTGAACTTGTTTAGATAATGCTCAACCTTGTGTTTCAACTTTCAAAACCTCGCCGGTTTCACGGTTAAACGCGGTCAACACGTAATCCCCGCGCTCGTTTTTCTCTGCCAGGCAATCAAGGCTAAACAGCTTTACTTGCTGCACTTCAACCTCAATAGACCCGCGCAGCACACCATAAGTAAAACCAGATTCCATGCTGGTACAAGCCAACAACACTAGACCGCTTACTAACATCATAATTACAACCTCAAATGAAAAGGGCGACTAAGCGCCCGCCTCCTTCAACCCCATTGCTTGGCCATAGCGTCTGCTATGCCTTGATATGTCTTACTTCTGATTTTCCATCTGTCTTTTCTCGGTGGCAGTTTGTTTTGCCCGCTGTCGGTCTGATTGGACCAGCGTTTTTTGCCATCAACTATTCGCGGTTCAATCAGTTTTGTAGGTTTCAGTCTTGGTAAGCCATTAAACCATAAACAAGTTGCCTTGCTGGCGTCATGGCCAAACTGGTAAGGCTGCACTATCTGATCAGGCTTGCGGTAATGCGTTGACATAATCCCTATCGGGTTTTCAATGGCCCACATGCAATCCAAATCAATAAACCGCATGAAAAACGCTTTAGCCTGCTCTGTTTGCCCTGCCCGCTCCGGTCGGCGCTTGTTCCAGTGTATGCCGCTGCTACACAGGTAGGTGCATGGCGGGTGCGCTATGACCAGATCCCAACCCAAATCAAGATGCCGCAACACATCACCCTGAATATGGTAATTTGAGCATTTATCAGCCGGCAACAGATCGCACGACCAAGCATCATGGCCGCGCTTTCTGAAAGCCTCTCTGACAGTGCCGCTTGACTCGCAAGCTATCAGAACTTTCATATCATGCCTTGGCCAGCAACTTGGCCTTGCATTCCTCCGCTACTGCCTGCAGCGTTCGCGACAGGTCGCCGCACTGGTTGGCCTGGTCCATATCGCCGGCCGCCTTCCAGTGCTTATACAGCTCGCGCAATCTACCGATGCCCTCATCATAGAACTGCTCCAGATCCTCGATACTGCCGGCCCCTTCCATCAGCTTGCTGTAAGTGTCAGCGACTACCATGGGATCGTGATTTTCCTCAATCGGTGTCGTGTCAGGGTGTACCGCCTGCGCCTTCTGCTTGGGTTGGGCCTGCTCTGCTGGCGCCGCCTGCATCAGCTGTTCAAGCTCTGCGGCTCGGCTTGTAGGCTTCGGTGGCGTAATGTCCTTGGGCTCTGGCGCTTCTGGCTGGTCGTCTTCTTTGTATTGCTCGTTATCATGATCCATTGCTGATTCTAGATAGCTCGACTTTGGCGCGTACTTGAGCACGTTCTTGATAGCGGTTTTGCGCCACCACTCACCAAAATGGATCCCCTGGCCAGGATCATACTGATGGGCGTTGCGTCCTGTGTTGGCGATGGCCATGACTCGCTGACGGGGTATCACGCTGACAATCTTCTCGTTGTCCTTGGTTGTCACCACGGCATACACGCCGACGGGTTCGCCCCGCTCACCAAACCAATCTGGCGCGTGCATGGGTTGCTCGTCTATCCCTGGACGGTATTGGAACTGGTCATTGCGATAAACGACTTCAGCGGTAATGCTCTTGATCTCGCCGCTTTGCCTAGCCAGTTTGACAAGACCCTGTACCATGGGCATATAGACGATCTCGGTCGTCTGCTTCTTCTTGGAGTAGAACGCGGTCAATACCGCTTCCTTGCCGTCAAGCATCAGCCCATCAGAAGCCGCCTTAAGACACGCATTAAATAGCGTCTGCCGGTCGGCATCCAGCAATTGGGCCGACTGCGCGTGCGTAGCGATACCGTTGACGACAACCCGCATAAAGCGGTGAAGCGGCAAGCCAGTGGGCAAAACAGACTGGATCTGCGTACTGCTCTGCGCCAGGTCTTTCGATAGTTGAGTGAGTGCTGTGCTCATGCTGTGATCCCTTCCCTGTACTGTTCAAGTTTCTTGCGCTCGTTATAGCCAGGTTCTACCTGCTCGTAAGCATGCTGCCACCACGGCCAATCGTCGTTATCCTCGCAATACTTAATTGTGCGGTATGCCTGCTGGCACTCAAGCGCCCCCAGCGCCGCTAACTCATCACTGCTATCACGCGGCCCGAGCGTTGGATGTGGTTTCTTTGTAGATACAAAAAAGAATGGATAGCGCTGTAGACCGGTCACGCGCAAGTAGTGCGATTCCTGCACATAATAAAGCAGGTTCCTGAATTGCCTGTCGACGTTCGCCGGGCTCGGCCATAAGCCGATAGTTTTGACGTCGCAGCCTAACTTCCCTTTTTCGTAGTCCGGCCGCGCTTTAAGTATCAGCCCGGTGTCTGGATCCCTGTACCAGTAGCTGACCTCTGCAGTCCCACCAATAAAGTACCGCTGGAACGCCCACAGAAACTCCGTGCGCATGGCCTGCGCTGCGTCGTGCTGGTCCTGTGTGATGATAGTCACGTCAGGGTTGTCGGCCTTGAACTGCTCCCACGCTTTACCGCTGCGGACCTTTATTTCTTTGGGGCGGATCACATAGTCTCGCTCGAACACTTCCGGTAGCAGCAGCCTGTCATGGCTCGCGCTACCCTGAACATACTTGTCTTCATCCCGCTCAATCACGCCATCAAGCTCTGCCCGCAGCAGTCCAGGACAGTTCTCGATCACCGTCTTTACCGCGCTGCTGCCGTAACCCATCGACTGGTGATAGACAGTTGCGGGAATATTCTCAAGCCGCAGCCGCTCCCCCACCCCCAGCGCCGCAATTTGCTGGTTAAGCTCGGCCACTTGGTCGTCTATAGTCTCTACAGACGCGGAAGGCGCCGGGTCATCCTGATACAGCTTATCCAGCTGCTCATGATGCCCGGGCTCAGCCTCTGCTACACTTGACTCAACCCCGGCCGGCTGACTAGTCAAAGCACTCTGATCATCGTCGGTCTGAGCGGCAGCGGTCGGGGTTCCCGCGACTTCCCTAGGTTTGCCGCGCTTGTAGTCGAGCAAGTCAAAACCCTCCATCGTCATCGACTCATCAGCACTGCGCCGTGCGGCGGTCGGGTTGGGCGAATCGGTGATTGTGTAACTGATATCAATACAGCCCCGGTTGCGCGCGGCTTTGTTTTTGGGGCTGTAATTTACTTTAAAATCAGGCATTTTTCTCCCTCCGTTTCTGTGCCTCGGCTAGCCACGCTTCGGCCATTTTAAAAGCAGCTTCGGCAATATCATCAGCGGAACAATCAACTTCGGTGTCTGATAAAAGTCCCTGCATCGCCGCCAGCGCCACACGCTCGCGGATTGTCAGGCCCGATAGCTGCTCCCTTACCTCTTCTATCCACTCATTTGCAGGCGGATAAGCTGGCATATCACCGATTTTCAATTTTCAATTCCTCCGCTTGTTTCCAAGCCAGTTTCGCTGCGGCCCAGCTCCTGGCTGCCACGCGCTTGAAGCCTCTGGCGTGCATGTACCGGGCGTAGGCTACGTTAAGGTCCATCTCGTTCAACCAGTCTTTTCGGGTTTGTGGGGTCATGTCGGGCTCCTTGCTTGTTGGTACAGTTTCAGTCTATGCTATGGTTACAAAGGTAGCAACTGTAACAGGCAAAAATGAGCACAAAGTCACATAGAAAATTGGTCGGATTCCACGCGCGTTACGGCAATCGAAGGGATGGCGCCATCATGGCAGAGATAGATGAAAGGATGCGCTACGGCGCCAGCAAAGCAGAAGCCTTCAGGCGCTTGTGTGAGGATGGTATACGCTATAGAAAGGAGCGCAAATAGTGAAAAATAAAACTGATTACCCTGAATACAGAGTTTGGGCTGGCATGAAAAGTAGATGTTTGAATGAAAATTCACAGAAATATCATCTTTATGGTGGGCGCGGAATTAAAATTTGTAAAGAATGGTTAGATTCTTTTTATAATTTTTATAATGATATGGGTCCACGACCAACTGACAAACATAGTATAGATAGAATAGATAGTGATGGAAATTACGAACCAAACAACTGCCGTTGGGCTACAGCAAAAGAACAAGCAAGCAATAGAAAAAAAAGGCCAGAATTAAAAAACCATAGAAAACATTTAGTTGTAGGTATAACGCTCAACGAGGGCAATACAACACATAAAAAGATCATTGACGCACTGGAAAATGGGCTACTGAAAGACCAGGGCTATGCCACCACGATGCGCCAGCTGGCGCTAGCCGGCGTGCGGGCAAAGAAGGAGCAAAGCTGATGCCAATTCACAGCACAGAAATTGAGATAGCCGGCATCCTGGTCGATGCTAGGATCGCCTACACTTACACGCCAGGCGACCCGGGGCAGTTCAGCGCGGTGCCGGAAGAGTGTCGGGAAGCGGTAGGAGAAGACTGGGAATGGACAGGTTTGTGACTAGATGCGGTTGGCGGTTATGAGCGCTGCGATTTGCTGCTACAGTTCATAGATGACGACGCGATTATTGACGAAATCAAGGCGGGAGATAATTAATGCAAACATGGAACAACATAAATTTCTGTGGATACAATAGGCTTAAAACATGGATTGAGAAACGCAAAAACGGTAGCTGGTCGGATGATCATTGGTATGGTTTCTATCTAAAACCGTTTCCGGCTGTCGTGCAACCGATTGTTGTCGAGGACATCGAGCCGATTGTGATGCAGACGGACGTTAGGCGGTGACTAAACCCCGCTTTATACTCGGCTGCGATCCGGATGCTGACAAACACGGCATCGCGGTCTACAAAGACGGCACGCTTATTGAGCTGAAGCAGCTACGGCTGATGGAGATAGTCTGTGAGTTGCAAAAGCCCTGGGTTGTGGATGTGCTGCACAATGACCAAGGCTTGCTATTCTCAATTGAGGATGTGTGTGCGAACAACTTTCCGTATGGTCGTAATGACAGCGGTGATAGAAAAGTGATGCATGAGAAAGGGCGATATTTAGGCAAAGTGCAACATTCACAAGTCGAGCTGATGCGGGTTTTAGAGTATTACAGTGTGCCGTATGAGCTGCATAAGCCAACTCGCGGGAACTGGGCCAAGCCGGCGATGAAAGCGCAGTTCGAGAAAGTCACCGGCTGGACCAAGCCCAGCAACCCCGACACCCGCAGCGCTGCTTATATGGGGTGGCTGGCAGTCCGTTAACGATGTGCTGGCGCTGGGCTGACTGCTTAACTTTCACTGCGCTTCATATTGTGTCGTCATGATCCAATCTGAATCGTTGGAAATATCAGCGTCAGTCATCGGGACACTACCACCTGATCCGGTGCTTTTTACTAAATCAAGGTTAAAAGTGCCTATGCCAATCTGGCTTCCCGCGTCATTGATCCCCGCAGCAAAATTGCTAACCTGCCTGAACGCTGAATAAGTCCTGTTCACACTGCTGCTTCTGTAAGGCAATGCGTTAACCTGTAAATTGCCTGTGTTTGTGCCTTTGGAAGTTAATGTTATTTGAATTTGCATGAACACTTGATTGCCAATTCTGGTAAACCTGCCCGATCTGTTTGCATATGTAATACCAGCGCCGCTGCCACCAATTGTTAACACTATGTTTAAATCACCAGATTCATACCAGTCTAACTTAAAATTTCCGCCAATAGACTTGTTTGGCAGTTTTATCACCGGGAGTTTTGAATCAGCACTGTTCGGATCTGTCTGCGTACCCGTATACATAAAAAAGTTTTCGGGGCCAGCTTCTGGTTTTATATTTGTGTCAATGCCGGACAATTCCCAGTAATTGTTGGTCCCGTTGTCAATGATCCTTGGCGCCGTGCCATCAGGAAAACCCGCGTTGACGTTTCTAAAATGATTACCCTGTGCCAAGGTGGTCAGCACAGCAGCATCAGCAGTGCCACCTTCACGCCTGGCCAGCCCTAATGTAGTGAACGCTAGATCGTCGCCTTCATCCATGTTCAAACCGGTGCCGTTTTCGTACGTTATTCTTGTATTGTTGAAACTCACAAAAGCAGGGTGATCCCCGCCGCCCGGGTTAGGCGTTTCGCCAATGTTAAAGGCAATACCGCTTGTTGAAGCCCACAAAGCAATGTTATCAAAAGAACAGTTAAAAACTGAATTAAGCCCCGTTATATCAGGCACAAATGCCGTCAAATCTAAACTGAAATTTCGCCCCCCATCCACCTTTAAAGATTCAAAACGGCAACCGTTACAATCTGGTATAAATAACCCAGTATCCGCTTCACCGTTTGGACCTGGACAGAAAAACTGCAAGTTCTTTAAGCCACCGCCTGATAGTGAAAATGGACTGGTAGTGTTGTCATCTACATAAAACTGGCACAATGTGCCACCGTCACTACCAAACCAAATCAGCGAAGTGCCATCCTTACGTTGCCCGTTAAAAATGTATGTGCCAAGGGATTCACCAATCAGCCATTGCCCATGTTTTTTAACCCAAACGGTGTTAGCTACATAATATTCACCTTTGGGCATGTAAACTTCACGGCCCACAAAATCATCCAACATCTGTTGAATTTGCGGCTGAGTATCGGTTTGCACGTTTCTTACTGCGCCATACATCAGCACATTTAGGTGTACTGATACCAGCTCCCACACCGCGCCATCAGCATCAGTTATGCCACCAGCGCCATACTGAACCGGATCTTGACTTGGCGTACCGGTGTTCCCGGTTTTACGCCACAACCCGGCCCCGCCGTCACCTTGGGTCGAGTAGCCCCGCGTTGTGACAGTTTCACCCACAGCAATTGTGTTGCTGTTGTTGATAATCGTCGTAGTGACATCAACCAGCGACTCTACGTCTTGTTGCTGCGCCAGTTCAAAAACTGGATCCCGTTCCCACTGCAAAACACGGATTTTAGTCCCGGTTTCCGGGTCCTTTCTGACCGACTTGAGAACCTGCTTGGCCGTGCCTGAGTAGAAGAAGAGCGGAAAAATGCCGGCACCGTTGGCCACAACCGGGTTCGATGTCTCTACGGTTTCAGCGTCGTCAAGGTACAGCCTTTTTTTAGTGGTGGTGCCGGTATCAAACACCGTTAGTTCAGCGCCAGGCAATGGGGTTCCGGTCTTGGAAAGAGCCTGAAACACAGGCGAGACAAAGCGAGTCATGGTAGCACCTACGGGCATAAGCGGGCGCACAAGGCGCGGGTAGTGGCTGCCTGTAGTATAGCGTGTGGGGGTAGTGAGTACTAACACACAAGCAAATGGTCATTCCATTGACAAGTACAACTATGTTGAATTCGTCTATCAGTTGTCGGTAGCCAGCAAGAGCAGGTTTGCCGACAGTCAAAATATTGACACATCAAGTTAGCAAACGCTCACGGTGACACGGGTCCGAAACTGTGTCACAGTGGGGTTAGACGTTTGGGGAGGTTGGTATGTTGGAAATTGCTGGTGGGATTATATTAGCCGTTTTGTTTTTTGTATTCTTGCGTGAAATTATAGTTTTGGCTTTGGGTGCTGTTGCAATATCTATCATTGGCGGCGCTGCATATTTTCTGTTCAATTTTAGCGAAGCTTTGTTTTGGTCAGCTATTGTCATCTTAGTGTTTATGGCAGCAGCTTACGTAGACAAACTTACTGCTCGCGCTAACTTTAACAAACTATAAGGAATTATCATGTATGCGTTGTTAGGTGGTTTCATTGCTTACGTGTTGGTAACAAACGGTCACATTGGCCTATGGCTGCTGTTCGTTGGTTACCTTGCTCTGCAGTTTGCCTACGAAGTCAAAACTGGGCAAATCAAGCTTTAATCTTCTGGCCTGGCGGCTTGCGCAGCCGCCTGCAGCGCTTCTGCTACTTCTCTCACAACCACATCATACCGGTCTGAACGCGGTGAAATTGTAGACAATCGCAACATCGCGTTGCGGACTGCTGGCGACTCGTAGATCCTGGCCAGTGTACCTACAGTTAAACCGGCCCCTAGTGTGCTAACAGGATCCACGACAACACCACCCAAACCAAGCCCGCTCAGCAGTGTTTGACCTGTCGGGGTCTGCACTGGTGCTTCTTGCGCTCTGCGTGTTGCATCTAAGAACCGTTGCAGTCCTTGCAGTTGTTCGCGCTCTTTGCCTTTGAAAAAGATGTTAACCGCATTGCTGGCCTTGTCCAGTTCAGTGGCAAAGCTGTTTGGCGTCAGACCACCGACGCGCCGTGATGCCTTTTCAACGATGTCGTTGAGTATGGTGACTCTGGCCGCTTTCCTGCCGTCAGTGTTGAGGCTGCGAAACAGTGCCTGCATCTCTGATGGCTTCTGGCTTATCAGCACATTGCGCACGGTTTCCGGCGCTACATCACCTTTATCTAATACAGTTTTGAGTCGTGTTTTCTTGAGCGTGTCTAACTCTTGGCCATAGAATCGCTTAGCATCCATAAAACGTGCGGCTGTGCGTGCGTCTATCCCTTCGGTGATGGCATCCGTCATATCATCGGTAAACGCTTGATAGACACGCTCCATTGCAGCATTTGAGCGAGTAGGAAGGCTTTGGCGCTCACCTTTGACGGACTCTCTAAAGTCACTGCGCAGCGTGTCTAACGTTTTGAATGTTTGGCCCTGTTCTAACGCCTCTTTGTATTCTTCCAAGGCTTTAATAGTTTGCGGATCTTTGACGCGACGCGGGTCACTCAAGGTTGCTATCTCATCATCGATAGCTTGTATGGCTTTGGGAGTGGGTATATCTCCAAACTGCTCCATGGTGTCTGCAACTTCTTCCAGGCGCTTACCGGCAGCCTGGCGCATCCCTGTGGTTTTCTTCTTGAGCGAATCAACGACCTGATCATACATCGGCACCAAGCCGCCTGTCTCACGTTCGACAGCGGCGATCCTGGCTTGCTGCTGTGCTGCCCTGGTTGCCCCTGTACCAGCAAATGGCACAGTTTCCCCGCTAACTCTGGCAAGTCTTCCGGCAAGTGTGTCAGGTGGTACGACATCAGTTGTAAGCACGGGTGCGCCTTCGGCTCTCCCGCGTGCTATCACTTCTTCAGCCTCAACTGGCATCGCGCCTCTTGTTGCTCTGGTTACGCCTGAAATCAACTCTTCGGCAGCTTTACCACCCGCGCCCAGCAATGCCGCTGTGCCTATGTCACCTGTGTCTATGCCCTCAGCGCCTGCGCCAGCGGCTATTGCTTGCAATCCGGCCTCGGTAGCGCCTGCGCCAATGGCCGCGCCAGGGATAGAAGTCGCTCGGCCTGCCGGCGTAAATGCCAGCCACTGCGCAACAAAACGCGCCAAATCCTGACCAGAAAAACCGGGCTTGTTCAGTACATACTCACCTGACGGCATCTTAACAATCACGTTGCCTTTGTCGTCTTTTCGTGCAGTAACATCGGGGATCTGTTGCCGGAGTATCTGCACGCCTTTTTCTTCGTCGCCAGTGGCCAGTAATCCCAATGAAGCGCGGAAGGCACCTAATGACAGCTCGTTAAGCTCGGGCGCGTTGCCTATCTCCTGCAAGCCTTCAATCTCTGGCGTCATCCGGTCGGCACCAGTAAACGCAGCCACGCCGCGTTCAAACAACGAACGACGCTCCTCCTCAGTTGCCGGCTGTGCAAACTGATCGAACTGGTCAAACACATTACCGGTTTGCTGTGGCTGTTGGTCGTCAAACTGGTCGAAGACGTTAGACATCAGAAGTCACCTGGCGCTGAGCCTGTATACGGTTGGAAGTTAGGCGGTAGCGTGCCGCCCATCATCTCTTGTTCTGTTGGAAGATAACCATATTTCTGCTGAAACTGCTCGGCAAGTTGCGGGTTCTGTCTCAGCATTTGAATAGCTTGTGGCGGCGCTTGCGTGCGCTGAGTCTGGCCAGTGGCGTCAGTTGTTGCTGTGGGTTGTTCAGGCTGACCAAAAATGTCTTGCTCTGTCAGCTTGTAACGCCTGCCAAGGTTAAGGATCTGTTGCCTGTCTTTGGCATTTTGCTCTGATGCTTTATCAAACAGCTTATTAGAACGGCCTAAGAAATCACTCCGCTGAGCATCTGCAAGCCTTTCACCTGTCAACACTCTGTTAAACAAGTTGCGGACTTGCGTAGGCACGCCTGCAGCATTCTGAGCGGTCGCGAATTCAGTCTCACGAACTACAGAACCAGGATCTAAAAGCTTCATGTAGTTGAAGATAAGCGCTAGATCACCGGCAGCGCTCGGGTCTTCTGCTGACGCTTGGATCCTGTTGAAAGCGTCACGTTGCGAGAAAAACTCTTTGCTACGTTTTGTGAACTCTCCGCGTAATTTCTCAGCACGTTGAAACGTTGTTTGCTCAGCTTCAAGCTCTTCTTCTGCTGCTTTGCGCCGCTCTTCTTCTAGGCGCTCAGCTTCTTTTGAGCCAATCGAGATCTCTTTTGTTTCGCCGGTTGATGTGTCTAAACGTAAAAACCCATCAGGTGTTTCGGAGAAACGGAAGCGCCCGACCTTCAAATCTGATTCCGGCACCTCCAACAACCCCAACTGCTGCCCCAGTTGCACGCCGCGCTCGATGCCCCGGTTGAGCGTGTCAAAGTCGCCGGCCTGTATCAGTGCTATGGCCTCGTCGGTATCACCTGTGGGTAAATTGTCTGCAGTTAACTGCGCTTTGCGTTGTAGTAAAAACGGCAGCTTCTGGTCATCAGGCAGCGCGGCCAGTTGCGCCGATGCGGTGACCATGGATTGCAGCCGCGCTTGCTCCCTAGCTTGCTGCAACTGCTGCTGACCGGTTTCAAGCTGTAGCCCCGCTTGCTGTACCTGCAGTGGTGCCAACTGTCGCTGAAGCCCTAGTTGCTGCAGCTGTCCGCGTGCCTGTAGCCCCTGTTGAATGGGGGTCAGCAGGTTCAGAGGTTGTAAGCCGTTTGCCATGTATCACCTCATGCCAGCATCATTGCAGGCGTCAAGCCACCAGCGCCGCCGCCAGCCACTGCGCCAGCAGCCGGCGTCCCGGTTCTGAACAAGCCACCGAGCACACCTTGCGGCCCAAACGCGCCGCCCAGTGCCGCTATACCCAGCCCCTGGCCCAACAGGTTTCTAAACGCCCCCGGTCCTGCCGCCAGTTCTTGCCCACGCAACTGCCCTTGCAGGTTTAGTAAGTTGGCCTGGTTTTGTGCTTGCTGCGCGCCAAAGCCACCTAAGCCGGTTGCAGCACTAAGCCCCGTTCCGGTCATGCCCGATGCAATACCCAACCGGTTCATAAAGTCGCGCTCTTGCTGCGCCTGCTGCTGTAGCCGTAACGCATCAGCGCGTTGTTGCTGTCGGGCAAAGTCTTGTGTTGCCAGTCCCTGACTTAATCGGGTTAATTCACGCAATCGTTGACCGGAGCCTAAGCCCCCAGTGGCAGCTAGCCGGCCTTCAAGCCCCGCTGTGCCCCGTTCACGCAAAAACTGTGTAGCCGGTGACTCCTGAAAACCTTCAACAAATTGCCGGTCCAAGTCCATCTGCTGAGCTTGGATTTCTTGTGGCGTCAGCCGTGGCCGCTGTGAAAGCTCCTCAAACAGCCCGCGCTGCAAACCCAGCCCTTCTATGCCCGCACCAATAAACGGTTGCAGCCCTGACGCGGTTTGCTGAAATTGCTCTGCCAGCAGTTGCTGACCTTCTCGGGCCGCTTCGCGTTGCGCTTTGGCCGCTTTGCGCTCAGCGCCGCCTAAGAAGACATCGCTAAAACCTTCGGCCAAATCACTGAAAAAACCCATTGTGGCCCCCTTAGCTGGACCCGGTGAAGTCGGTCACGGTAGAGACATAACTCACAACATTGCCCCCGGCGCCGCCGTCATTGGCCTGAATGCTGCCACCGGATTCCACCGACTGGCCAACCAGTTCTGGTGCGGTGTAGCTTTCTGCTGAAGCAATAGACCGGTTTATAACTTGGTTGCTGCTGTCTGGGCTGCCACCGTTTGGCACCACCCAAACTTGCAAGGTGATGTTAGCGCCCGACGTGTTGTGAAACGTGGCGGCGGTAATGTTGGAGCGCACCACACTGCCAGACGGTGAATATATACTGCCGGTTGCGTTGGGTACGTTAACACCGTCAACGTTGACGCCTGCTCTAATGGCCATTGGCTAGTTGCTCCACGTCATCCAGTCGTTTTGACAATTCATTAACAGCACTTTGTAGGTTTGACACTATCACCGCCAGCGCCCTAACATTTTCTATCTGGTCTTCTAAAACTTTAGTAAACGTCTGAACCTGCTGTGTTTGCAGTGTAAACGCTTCAACCTCTTGGTTGATAATGGTCGTCGTGGCGTTGGCGCTGGCTCTTATCTCTTCCAGATATTGCAGAAAACGCAGCGTGCCACGCCCTGTGACTGGATCGAAAAACTGCTCATCCCGCAACAGCGGGGTAACTAAACCGATATCAGACATTGTACCCCCTAGCCGCTGCTCGTTACTTCAGCGTTGGCGTAAACCGCCAGCATGTTAACACGCGCCGGATCTGTAACGCGCCAGCGCAATATCCGGTTGTTGGGTATCGCGGCCAACCGGGTCCATGTTGGCACAACTTCATACTTGCCCACAGGCCCAAACGAACGGGTTAACTCATTGCTCCACGACCGGCCTCCATCGTCAGAATAGTCAAACACCACTTGCGGATCTTCGATGTCGTCATTGCCTTGCCCTGCCTGCATTTGCAGTTCAATCTGGTGACTAAAGATGTTTTCAGCCAATTCAGTCAAAGGTTGCGTGCTGACAATGCGCTCTATCGGCTCGCCATATTCGGTATAAGTTTTATCATTCAGCGCCCCTATTTTGCCACTGCGGTCATCCCCCACGAAGATACGGCCGTAACTCAACACGCCATGAATTGCGCGCCAGGTGGCAAAGCTTTCACCCCGGGTAACACCGGTCTGCCGTTCATTCCATTGTGGACTGCCAGCCAAATTAGAAGCTGTCGCGTTGTATTCAAATGTGTGAGTGCCAACGGTGACCACTAAGAAAATGTCACCATCCACTGAATACGGAAACACACGCGCCCTGAAAATTTCCTCTTCGCTAGACTCGTGCATGAGCTGATCTATACTGCTGGTGGATAGCCGCTGTGTGCTCGAACCTATGACCTTCCAAATACTGGGTCGGTCGTTGATATCGCCGCCTATGAAGGTAAAGCCGGTGTCAAACTCAACTACAGAGTTAGGCGATACGCAGCCCCGTTGTATCTGCGCCCCGGTAATACGAGTAAACGGGAAGGCGTCTGGGTCTTCGGTGATGATGGTCTGAAAAACCTCAATCGTGTCACGGTTCAGGATATACAACTGGTTCTTATTGTTGTGAACCTTGATGATGTTATCGGGGCTGGATTCCGCGTCAGCGAAGTCAAGCGCGTTAAAGTTCTTGCCATCGTTTTCAGTTTTCAGGCTGGATACAAAGAAAAGCTGCAACGTGGTGAACACATAATAGCCATCCTTGAAAGCCACCGTTCGAGCCTGGCCAAATGACAAAAAATCGGCGCTGGTGATCTCTTCAAGCGTGTCAGTATCTGGGGCAAAAAAGTAGCTTTTGCCCTGCGGATCGACGATGCAAATGTTGATACCGTTGGTCGCCAGTGATACATCCGAGTCACCGGCAATGAAACCGTGATCTGTGATGGTTTCGTTTTCTGCAACACTGACCAGCCGGTTACCAATCACAAAGTAAGGCGTCCTGTCAGGAAAGCGAATAGAACCACGACTGTTACCTTTTGCTATCTCTGCAACCGGGTCAATGCCAGGCGAGCCAAACAGCGCCCGGTCATTCAATGCCCCGCTTTGCGGTATTTGCGGGTACATATTGACAATGCGCTTGTTGACCAGATCCTCACTTTTACTGACGTAAAAACCGGTTGCAAAAGGTACTTTAAGCCGTGGCATCAGCTGCGCCCCTGAAAATCGGGCTGAATGTTCAGGCTGTCAGGCTCTCGGTCATAGCCTAGCGCGTCATCCATCATCTGTTCAGCATCCAGCTTCAGCCGGTCCAGCCTGTCTTGCGGGATGCGGTACTCTGGACCGATGCGAGCGGCCAGCATGAACGACAGCGGATCAAACCACTCACTCGGAAAATCCGGCTGGTTAGCGGTTTCAGTGCTGACGTTTATCGGCCTGATGTAGGTAAACTTGCCAAACTGGTCGACATCGTTGGCCGTCTGCCAGATATACAACCGCCCGTTGTTTAGTTGCGGGCTGTAGTACCAGTTGTTTATCTGACCCTGGCTGCGCTTGTCAGGCTGTGCAAAGTACTCTTGCCTTGACCATTGAATCGTTTCAATCTCTTCACTGCCGCTGCCAAAACGGTCCCGGCGCAACTGCAATAGGCGCATTGGGCGCGGTACCAGGTCCGAGAACGTGAACACACTATTGTCAGTCGCTGCAGCGCCGGTTAACCCGTTGGTGATGCTGACCTGTGTGTCGCTCAAAACCTCGATAATCTTCTCCCACTGCCGGGAGTCGTCATCCAGACGCACGCCGTTAAAATCGCCCGTTGTGGTGTCCAGTAACTGTATATCACTGGTCAGCGTGTCATTGGTGCCGGCGGTGTCGCCGTTCTCAATGTCAAACGTCAGGCTGGTCTGTGTCGCGGTAAACTGGATTTTGCTGGTGCCGGCGCTGCTTAGTGTTTCAGTTCCAAGCACTGTCGAGCCATCAAGCACCGTGTATTTGACCGATGGCGACGAACCGCCGTCATAGACAGAGTTGACTTGATAAAGCCGCCCAACCTCTAAATCATCAAACGTTCGTTGCACTTGGCCTGCATTGCCGCCAGCGTTAGCTACCGTCAATACATTGCCGTCACTGCTCACAGTGCCGTTAACCACCGTCCAGCCCTGTGTACTATCAGTCGGGTCGCTGGGCAATACATCGTCAGCGCCTTCCATGCCCGCAGTCGATTCATAAGTCAGTATGGTGTCATTGGTGCTGGCATCAGACGCCAGTGTCGTCGGTATAAAGTCGTCAAGGTTAGCTACCTCGTCACCGTCGGGGCCTAATAGGTAGTCTGTTTTGCCGACCTGCAGAAACACGATGCCCTCGGTCTTGGTCCACAAGTGCAGGCCCTGAGACTGCAGGCTTTTGACCATGAAATTCAGGCTTTCAAGCGTGTCCTCGGTTTCCTCGGCACTGGGCGCGCTTTGATTGGCGTCAATCTGGCCTATTAGACGCAACGCTCTGATAGAGATGTTCAGTGCTGTGGTGTTGAGGACGGCGCTTGTCATAAGTCATCCCTTGTGGGCACAAAAAACTTGTCCGGCCCGCGCGGTCTGGACTCGGGAACCGCGATTTGTTCATCACGCCCGCGCACGTCTCGCTGTGGCTGTCGTGGCTCCCACTCGTTTTTATGCACAATCCAGCCCTGCCAAGTCTTTTTTGACTCGCTGGCCTTGATCTTCTGACCGCTGCGGTCAGAAATCATGTTCCAGTCACCAAGGACAGCCTTGTTTTTGCCGCGCTGACTGCGGCGCCGGCCCTTGGCCCCATTACCGCCCCGACTGGCTGCGCTGCGTTGGTTTCGTCGCATCAGCGCCCCCGTTTTCCGTTTTTGTACTTCATGCCCTTGGGCTTCATTTTCCGCTTAGGCCGGTCATAAACGGGATCGCTTGCGTGTACCCCAGCACCTTGCGGCAACTGACGGCCGGCTTCTTGTTCCAGTGTTTCGCGTACTCTGCTCATTAGCCTGCCTCGACTATGTTGACTGTGCCTGTTGCGGCGGCGGCGGCGGTGATCAGCCAAATGACATAGGGCTGTGTCAACGCGCCGTTTGCGCCTGCGGCAATCGTTAAAGCGCCTGACTCTGGCGCGGCATAGGTCGGCGTTTCGCCCCGGTTCGGATCTTCATTGGCAACAGTGATGGTAACGCTTTGATCAGTATCGTTAGCAATGGTTGCTGTGTAGTCAGATCCACGGCGGTGGTTTGTCTTGAACTCACGAGTTGTTTGGTTGTTAAACGTTACTTTTTTTCTGGCCATAACTGCCTCTATGGAGCAATTTGTACTGTGGGTGTAGTCAGTTCTTCAGAGCTGGTAATGCTTGAGCAAGTGACCTTTGCGCTAGGGGTTGTTTCCCAGCCTGCCGGCGTTGGGTCTTGCTGAAACAATCCACCGTTGTTGTTGCCGGTTGAATCGCGAATGATTTCAAAGGTAATGACTTGACCCGCACTAAGTGAACCGGACAAGGTAAGCACTGTTTGATAACCATCGTTTTGGTTGGTAATGGCGTTGAACAGTGATGCGCCTTCTTGATTGCCGTCTACCAGCAAGCGACCAAATAGCCTTACGGTGCCACTGGTTCCAGTGCGTCCAGATGTAAAAACAAACGTGAACACATACAGACCTGGCTGATTGATTGTAATGGTTCCGTTTGCTGCCAGACTTACTTGATCAGTGTTTTGCGCAGGACCAAATTCAATTTGTAACGCCGTATCAGTTGCTGACGGCTGTTGACTTGCGGCTGTGCTAGAGCCTGAAAAAATTTGCTTTTGAACAGTAAAGCCAGGTGAAACAGGTTCACCACCAAGCAGCAAAATTTCCTGCACGTTCAAGCGCGGATATTGGGTAAAGCCGGGTACGCCGTTGACGATTGCCATGGTTCCCCCTACGCATATCGGAAAAACTGCAGGCTGGCGCTGCTGCTTGGATTCCAGCCAATGGTAGACGTGAAGCTCGTCAACCCGCCGTTGTTTGCACCGCCGTTCTGACTGTCACGGTAAAGCTGAAACACGATAGTATCACCTTGGTTCAACTGCGCATTGGCAACAAACTGCAACGGCACAGTTTCATCGCCGTCATCATAGACACCGGCAATGCTGTTCAAGGTTTGCGTGCCATTCAATGTACCGCGTATGAAAATGTACGCTTCGCCACCGCCTGTATCACGTGTCACTGAAAACAGTGCAATAATCTGATAACCGCCAGCTTGGTTGACTGTCACTGTGCCATTGGCGTCAATCTGTACCGGGTCGCTGGGTCCACCTTGCGCCGCGCCAAACTCAATTTGTATCGGGGTATCCAGTGCAGTCGGGTTTTGAGTTGCTGTGCTTTGTGCGGATAGCACGCCGACCGGCACGTTACCGCCTGGCAGAATCGGCACGCCCTGCAGTGTCAGCTTTTCAGTCAGGTTAAGCTTTGGGTACTGTGTGAACCCCGGTTCGCCGTTAACAATAGCCATCAGCTGCTCCGCACTTGTGACCGCGCTTCCTGATAAAACAGATGAATATCCGCTTTCAGTTCGGCAAAGTCGGCGCTGCCTGGCGTCCAGTTGACAGTAGCACCGCCCAGCACAACCGAGATTTCAGCGCCCGTGGCGACATCAGCACCAACACCAGAATCTACCGTAAATGTATCGCCAAGCGTTGGCCCAGTTTTCGATACAGTCGCTTTGACTAAGCCGTTACTGGCAACGCTAATTTCTTTGGCGATTTCCTGCCCACTGCCGCCACTGATGCCTACATCAATCGTTTTGGTTGTACCAGTCGCTTCCAACGCACGGACAAAAAGCACGACAACCGGCCACACAATCGCGTTTGCTGGAAACGTGAAACTGGTGTTGGTGGCCGTTGTGCCTTGGGAAAAGTCAATAGGGATGCTGATTTGCCTGATAGGCGCTTCGGTAATCAAACCAGTCGGCCCGGCCCAGATGCCGGACGTTAAGCGGGTAGGGCTTGCCATGTTGTGTCACCACGTTAGTCGTTGCTAACGGCGCAAAGCGCGCCGTGGTTGGGGTAAGTGTAGCCCACGGCGCTGGCAAGGAAAAGCCCGTAAAGCGCGGGCTGGCAGGTTAGTGGCTGTTTAGGTAGTCAATGGCGGCTTGTAGAAGAGCGGGGGAGTCTTTGAAATGACCCAGACCCGAGTTGCACGCGCGGCACAATACGCCCCTAAGCTCGCCTGTTTCGTGGTCGTGGTCAATGCAAAGTGTTTTTCGCTCTGTTCCGGTCACAGGGCAGTCATTGTTGCTTGTGTCAGTGCCGCATATTTCGCAGCAATGATTTACTTTAAGTAATAGTTGCTCTCTTTCTTCTCTAGATACCTTTGCTCTTTTTCTGTCTGACACAGACCTTTTAAAATTGTTAGCCATTTGCCGACTAGCTTCTGTTAGTCCTTCAACCCAACGCCAGTTGCCAGGGCCAAGCAACTGATTGACATCAACGGCACGCAAAAAATGATTTTTGCTAGGTCTTTCTTTTACGCAATCAACAAATGACCAGAAATCATTTTTCCATTCTTCGCAAATGTTGAGAGTTTCACGGCGTTTTGTGTCACTCCAATAATGATACAATGGATGCTTTTGACGTTCTCCCCAGTCACTTGGTCGGTGATTTATCTTGCCGTGCCGCTCCATTGATTTTCTATGTTTATCGCACAATCCATTAGAAACAACACGGTCAGTACAACCTTCAACACTGCATATGTTTATTTTTCCTTTGCGTTGATATTCTAGTGAACCGGTTTTATTTAAACGGTAATAACAAGCCCGGCATAGGCCTTTGGCAGCTATCTTCTTTACTTGCTTGCAATGTATGCACTCTTTTTCTTTGTACTTTCGGTTACGCTCCTCGCCCCAGCCTTCCGGCCTGTTAACTGCAAATCTGCCGGTTTTCTCCCAGCGCTTAAAATGTGTTTCACAAATGCGCTTTGACCTGTTATCAGGGAAAACGCGATCACCTTTTCGGTTGCAACCTTCAACATCACACTTTCTATCAGACATAAATATGGACACCTCATGTTTAACACTTAGTGTCCATATTAAACTGTATCTTTACTATTTTCAAGCTAGCTATAACTGCTTGTTTTACAACGACTTAACTGCCTGCTGAGCCAAAACTGCCTCTCGCGTCTGACCATCCAAAGCTATACCGCTCATCCGCTTTCATGCGCATGTTGCCACTGGTAAACGCATTGTCCTCACCGAATTCAACTTCTTGACGGTTAAATGCCTTCATCCCGTTATCGACATTGGTGATAAGAAACCACGCATCCCGGTCGGTCAGGTAGTGGTTGGTGTACCGCCCATCCTGCACGCTGCCCAAGTCGCGAATTGCGTTGGTGGCATTGTTGCCGGTGTCGTTCTGCAACACTGAGCCCATGATCCGCTGTGCTTCAAATTCAAGCGCCATCGGGTGCACCAGACGAATCGCACGCAAGGCGATCTGTTTGCCCCGAGCGTCCACCGCTTCACCAATCTGTATCAGCAATTCTTCCAAGGAAGTTTCTGCCAGGTCAGCATCGACGGCCAGCTTATTGCTGTAGGTGCCACCGGACGGCCCGAGCGGGTGCGCGGTGCTAAACAGTGGCTGGCCGTCACCGTCAATCATGGTAAATGAACTGTTAAAACCACGGTTGAACACGTTGGCGCCAACGACTTCCTTGGTTTGCCGCATGGAAAATGCTAGTGAGCGCGCACGACTAGTAAACTGGTCGTACAATTCATCTGCCATGGCTTCTTTGGTCAGAATAAACCCTTTGGCGTAGGTGATACTCGGATATTTCGGGGTAAAACCCTGACGAACCGAATCAAAACTCACCTCGTCGCCTTCAGGCTTTGCAGGTGCCAGGCCAAAGCCTTCCAACTGCGTATCGACCTCAAAGTTCTTGCGGCTGTCATAGGACATAAACAGCTTGTCCCATTCAACCGGATGCTCGTCGTAAGCATTACCAAAAACCCGGTGTAACCCTTCTTGCAATAGGCGAGGTATATTACCTGTTGTGATTGTGCCGGCCATGATTACACCCCCGTTGCGCCAGGCTGTGATGTAGATGCGTTGAAGCGAACTAAAACGCGATCTCCCAAAGTGCCGCTGTCGCCTTCCAGCAAACCGACAATGCGGTATGGCAAAGTGGAGGTAGTGGCAATGGTAGCGGTATCAATCTGCATATTAGAAACCGTTAAACCACCGGTTTTGGTGGCTGCGGTGTTCTGAATGCCGGCATTCTGGCCGACCTGGGCAGCAGTGACGGTTGCGGATGCGGGTACGCTGAACAGACCATTTTGGTCAATCGCAACGCGGGCTTTGCCGGCTTTGTTTGCGGGCAGCCCGGTTTCGGTCAGGTTCTCGCCTTCATACTCAACCTCGAAGGCAACAACAATTCCGGTGTTGGCAGTCGTGGTGTTACCGGTATCAACTTCGCTGATACCTTCGGCGTTGGCGTTGCCCTGGATAACAACGGCATCGCCCGGGGCAAGTAGTGTGGAATGGCTTGCGTTAACGGCATAGGTTTTAACAACACCAGCCGTCTGTGCTGAGCCATCCCGGTTTACATAAGTAAAACCAGCCATGATAGCCTCATTTCAAACGGTTTAGTTATAACCCTGGTCGCCTAACGCCTTGCTAACGTGGAACAGGTTGGCGCGCCCGCGCCTTGTCTATGTGTGGTCTTTCTGCGCGTAAGTATTACAGCAACGGGTCAAAATCACCATCTTTTTGAACAACATGGCTTCGGCCGTCTGGAATATACTCATCCTGCTTTAACTTTGATTCGTGCTTGATGGTTTCGATCACCCGCTCTTGTTTTTCTGCTTCGTCTTCAAGTCGGTACTTCATCGGCAGGCGCATCAGGTGCAGCGGGTACGGACCACTTTGGCGGAAAATCTCCTGGCCCTTGTCGTCTTTAACCGGCCCATACCAGGCTTCTTTGGCCATTTGCAGCTTGCCGTCCCGGTTTTGTATCCAGCGATAATAGTAGTTCGGGTCTTGCTGGATAAATTCCAGCTTTTTGCGGGCCTGCATCGCCACGCGACGCGGCCTCGGCGGGTCGTTTTTGTCTTCGCGCGGCTGCTCGATGGCAACGCGACTGGTCTGCATTTCAGCTTTGGTCATGCCCTTGGGTGGCCGGCCTCGGCTTTTAGGTGGTTGTGTTTGTTCTGTCATTATCAGTCTCCCAGTAACTGCCGCCGCCAAACTCTATCGGCTTTAAATTTTCATCAGGATTGCGCGGAACAACGCCGACAGATTGCATCCCATCGTAAACCACGGAGAAAAAAACATGGCGATCAGACCAAGCTATAAAAGGCTTACCGCATGGATGCCCAAATCCTTTAGTAAATGGCTCTATCTGTTCGGCGTTAGACAAACTGATATAGACCATAGGCACAAGGTCTAGGCCCATTTGCAGTATTTTTTCGCTTATCAACTCATGCCAGCAAGTTGTCTCTGGCTCTTTTCCGCCTTCAACCTCGACAGTCTGTCCTTCTGGTTTCTGAGGCGCCAGCCCAAACCCGTCTATGTTCAAACTTTAGCCCTCGAATCTTTAACTGATTGCAGAAACGCTTTCTTGTCGCCGCCAAATGCGGTTTTGCCCATGGCATTCCAGACGTTGACCTCATCGCGGGTCAGCTGGTGCCACTGCAGCTGGGTTTCCCGCTGCTTTCCACGCGGGGACGGCTGCGGGCTTTCGCTGGTCGACGGCTCATCGCGGCGCGGGTTTTGCGGTGGATACTGCCGGTTGACCTGCTGTTGCATCCGGTCAATGGCTGCTTGCGCGCTCATGCCCTGGCTGCCGTATTGAGCAAACAGGAACTTGGCATAGTTGGCCTTTTCGCTGTCCTCGAATATCCACGGGTTGGCCGCGTTCCAATCGTTGATCGCCTGCGCATCGTCGGGTTTAACGCCGGGTTCATTTGCTGGCGGCTCGGGCTGCTGCAGTGTGTCAATCTGTTTCTGAACAGAGTTGAACTTGTCAACGTCTGCTGATTCCACCGCTTCTTGGCGCTTGGCCTCCAACTCCTTAATGGTCTGCTCTTGCTGCGCCTGCATGAACTTGCGCTGGTTTTCCAGCCGTTCGTTAAATTGTCGGTTCTCTTCGCGCAACTGCTTAAGCTGCCCTATCATGTCGCCGCGCTCATTGAACTTCTTGGCACTTACCCAGTCATCGGGGTCGCCCTGCCATTCGTCCTTCGGTTTCCAGCCATCGCGCGTTGCCTTCTCTTCCTCCGCTGAAAGTTGTTTCGGCGCCGGCTCTTGCTCAGTTGCTGCGCCTTTTTCGTCAGTTTCTTGCTCTGGTGCAGATGTATTCGGCTCGTTTTCATCACCTGGCAAACTGTCTATAAAGTCTTGTAACCCTTGGCTTTGCTCGGCCATAGATTAGCCCTCTATCACTGATATTAAGTGCTGGTCCTGTACCAGCCGGTAATGCTCGCCCACTTTCTCTTGCAAGCCTTTGCCGTCATATCTGTTAAATATTACCCGGTCGCCTACTTTGCAACCCCAGTATTCCGCGCGGTTCTCTGCGCTTAGCGTCATGCCGTCTACCTTCTCCGGTATACCGGCGACACCATGAAAAGCAGTCGGACCAAAAGCAACTATCACGCCTTCGTCAATGCCGCCCTGTTCACGCTCTACGTGATTGGTGGGCAGCAAAATCCCGCTTTCGGTTTTGTCCTCGATCACTTCTTCTTTCAGCAATATGTAATAACCTGTCGGTCTAACTTTCATCGGCTCCCCTTTCGATTTCGTCTGGCTTCCATTCCAGCAGATCTTGAATCAACTCTCGCTCAGCGGCATAGGCCGCACACTGGTTCGACATCTCCTGTGGCGTTTTGTGTTTGCCTAACTCGTCAGCACTGCCCAGCAACGCCACTTCAAAATCAACAAACAAGCGCTGCGTTACCGGGTTATCCAACCAGGCGTGGTACTGCTCCTGGCTGATTGGATGGTCCAGCCGGTGTTGCTCCACCTGCTCTATCAGTTTCTCTATCAGCACGTTCTTGCTCTATCTCCGTTACGGTGTTTTGAATGGCTTCTCGAATGCCCTGAAGCTCAGCGGTGTAAACAGAAATCTGGTTCTGTGTTTCCTCTGTTTCAGCTTTTTCTAATGTTAGCAAAGTATCAGCCAGTTTCTTTTGAATATCCGCTTCATCGGTGCGCAGTTTGCTGATGGTTTCTAACCGGTCATTCTCGGCGCGAATACTGTCATTGAACGCAATCTGTTTTTGCGTGTCGATTTGCTGTTGCACTTGGTCAATCTGTAGTAGTACCAGTTGCCGCTGCTCGGCCTGTTGCTGCTTGATGTCGGCAATCCTAGCGGCTTGTTCTTCCTCAACCTCTGCCGGATCTGGGAATATGCCAGCCATCAGTTCATCGGCACCCAGTGATTCTAGCCAAAACTCGATAACCGGCTGCACATCACCGCCCGCCTGCGCGATGCGTTCAATATGCTGGAACACGGCCTCGCCCAGCTGAATGCGCTGAATTCTGCTGCTCATCTCCGGGTTGGCTGTGGGCTTGATGTTCATTGATTCCTGATTAAAATCGGCGGCAAAGTTGGCGTTTGGGTCGTCAACGATGTTCTGATACTGCAGCGGCTCGGTAAATTTGCTGTCCAACACAAACAGCTTTTGAAACTCGTCAGATTCTGCCATGGTGATGCGCTGCAAAATGGCGCTGGTGGGCAACATGGCTTCCTGAATTAAGCCCAGCGTAGTAGTCGCCGGCGCATTCGGTGCCAGCACGCCCTTCAGGTCCAGATTCAGCGACATTTCTTTTACGGTCGCCGTCAGTCGTTCATTCAAGTTCAGCAAAGTTGGGCTCGGCTCTTTAAACTTCCACGGCTGCACGCCTGCTGCCAAGTCTTGCGCGCTGATGTCGGTCGAATTCCACGCGCCAGGCTTGGTCTTGAGGTTGCCCATTTTCTTGCGGAACCCCTTGGCCAGGAAACCTCCCTGCAGGTTTGACAGTGTACCGGCGTCCAGCAACTGATTGGTGCTGGAGTTGATCCCCTTACACATCGCCGCCAGCAGATGATAGTAGCCAATATCTAAGAAGCGGCCATCGAGATCAGGGATAAACCCGTACTTGGTGATATTGGTCAGCGGTTGAATGCGTACTAGGCTGACGCCCTCGGCGCCTTCGCCGGGGAACATAGGCCGAATTTGTCCGGTCAAGTTGTCGCGCACGATGATCTGGGGTTCTTCATAGCGCGCAACAATCCTGACCACCGTGTAGGTTTCTTTTTGTACCGTGGCTACATAGGGCTCTGCGTAGCCGTCATCGTCCAAGTCGAGGAAGCAAACCTGCTCCAAAAACTGCTCCGGGTTGTCGTAAGCAAAATCAACCTCCTCCTCTTCGTTGCTGCCGCTGTCCGGGTCACTGTTCTGCGGGTACAACGGCACATCCAACCACACGCCGCCGCGCTGTTTCTCCATCGCCTCGTTGCGACTGATAGCCATGATATGGGTAAAGCTCTTGGCTTCGTCGATAGTGCAGGTCGCTTGATTGACAGCGAAGTCAGGATAGGAGATTTTAACAATCTTGTTCTTGCCTTCAAGGCTGTCAAAATAGGTCTTCTTGAAACAGCAACCGCCGGCAGACAGCTCATAGAACAGTCTTCCCTGCTGCTCACGCCAGTTCTTGATCTGGTGATTGATTTGCCAGTTCATGTACTCGGTGACGCGAGTGGTGGCATTTTCTTTCTGCCCGTCATCGTCGCGGCCAATCACTTCTCCTTTGACCAATTTGTTACCGCGTAACAGCTCTGTCTGCGCCCGGTTGCCGAAACTGATAGAAGCGTCAAGAATCGCTGGCGTCTTAAAATTGCTCGCGCCCTCCCAAGGTTCAGACTTGGCTTGCGTCTCTTGGCGCGCAATGTCCTGACCCTCTTCGAACCCGTCAGCCCAGTCGGCCATTGAATCTTGATCGCGCTCGAAGTCTTCAACCACTTGGCGGCCAACCTGGCGCAGCGTGTCTTCGTCAAGCAGCTCGGCGCAATTGGGGTTGCGGATGAATTGAAGCAGGTCTGAAACGGCCATCAGTCGAGACTCTCTCGTTGACTTTTGATTTCAATTAATAGTAAATCTCGTCGCAACCGTAGTAAACGTAAACGTCAGAACCATCAGTGCCCAGCCTTGCAAATGCCATTTACCAATACCCCGTGCCAGTGTGTCTGTCGTCGTACTCGTCGTAATCAGATTCTAGTGACGAATCCACCACATAGCCACCAGCGAAGCCTAGGCACAGGTATTGAATGCAATCTTGTGGCTCTGACCAGGGACCGCCCTTGTCAGGTACATCCCTAAACCTTTCCTCACTGCCGCCGACTGAAATTCGCTTGTAACAGTACTGGCCGTTGAAGCCTTTGCGTGAGTACTCGCAACGCTTGTCAATGACAAAACCGGGCTCTCCATGCCCGACCAGCTTGTTCAGGAAAGATTTGACGGCATCAAGGCGCCGGGTAATGTCATTGGTTGGCGCTGGCTCAGTCGAAAAACCCATATCAAGCCGGTCTAGGTCGTTCACGCCGGGTACGATGTAGTCATCATTGAGGATCCCGATTGCAGATTTTCCTTCGCCTTCGCCGCGTATGTTGCCGCTTGGGTCAGCTAAGCTGAATCCGATTTCACAGTGTGAGAATTTGGTCTGTAAAAACGGCTTGACCACATCTCTGGCAAACTGACGAACGTCCATATCTTCAGATAACAGTTCGCAAATGATCCGGGCTTGTCCCGTCGATGTCAGCTGACCTATAACCACGCATGGCGTCAATCCAAAATCCCAACCCAGGCAAATCGGCAAACCTTCAATTGGTAAAAAGTGCTTTTCGGCAACGTGTATCCGGTCGTTGAAACTGGGGTAAACCGGTTTGCCGTCCTTGATCGTGCCGTAATTGCCCAGCACTTGAACGTTGATCTGGTCCTCGTCGTTTCCGGCGATCATGTCGCGATAGTACTGATAACCGCCGTCCAAGTGGCGTATGTTTTCGGCTTTTGGGTTGTTGCTGTAGGTGCCATCGCCGTTATCAATCAGCGGCGCCGGTCCTCTGAAGAAGTCAAAGATCTCGGCAGTTTCTTTGCGCGCTTCCTGCTTGTGCTCGGCTTTACGCAGGCATCCTTCCTCTGCCAGCTGATACCACCAGCTGTCCTCATCCGGCGGGTTGGTGTCCATGAGCATCACTTTGCGCCGACACGGCTTGTAGATGGGCTCGCCGTCCTCGTCAAATAGGTCATTGCCCTGACTGTCTTTCTCTTTGGGCGCGTTATAAATCAGCTTGCCGTTTTCGTACACATCGGTGTAACCGTCAATGTCAGCCGGGTAACGGCCCAAACGCTCACGGGCGCTTTTAACCACGGCAAATGGCAATTCCCGCGCTTCATTGAGAAAAACGCCGGATAGCTCGATGCCTAGCAGCTTTTTGACATCCTTGGGCTTGTCCAAGCCCAAGAAATAGACTTCCATCTGTAAAGTGGTACCGTCCGACTTGATAGGCTGTATTAGCTTGGTGGTGATGATGGGATTCATAACAACGGGGCTAATGCGCTCGGGCACCCACTGTTTCCAAGTGTTCAGGGTTGTGCTCATCAGTTCGGCTCGGGTGTTTCTGACCACGGCCCAGCGGGTTTTGCGGACGCCCTTGTCATTGGGCCACTGCTCCATCGCCAGGCGTAACATCTCCATAATGCAAGCAACTGACTTGCCGTTACCGACCGGACCCATAAACCCGCGTATCAGCTTTGGCGAAGCATGAAACTGTGCGGCCGTGGGCTCGGCGGTGTAGTTGATGTTCATTTTTTGCCGGGTTTGGCTTTACCGCTAAAGTTCATGTTAAACACAATCCCCTCGCCGTTGCTGGTTAAGTCCTGCTTCGATTCGTTGATATAACCGTGTTTAGCCAGCAACAGCTTGCAGAGATTAGCGTTATACTCTTGCCTCATCCCTTTCCACCAGCAAACAAGCTCCTGTTTGGCGAGTAAACGGTCAAGCACATCGGCAAATTCGGGATGTTTTAAAGTGTCGTCAGGGTTTTTAAGCGTCTTCCAGTATTTGATTGTGGCGCGGTTAATCTTCAGTACTTCGCTAAGGCCGGTTTCACTCGGAAAAGCGTGCTCGTACTTTTCAAACTCGTCTATGTACTTTTCAACTTTCTTCACGATTGCTTGTGAATAAGCGTTTCTCTTTCCTGCCATAGTTATCCATGCAACTTACACAGCATGTCCTCTCGTCGCTTTCTAGCGTCCTGCGTCATGGTCCTGTCACGGGCTTTGACTATGCCATGCTGTTTGGTCTTGATGATGTAATCACCTTTAGCCATACCTTCGGCCATCGAATCAAAGAACCAGTCAGGTTTCTGGCCGTGGCCAATTCTGTAGAAGGGTTTGTCCATCAGCAATCCCACTTGCGCAGCGCTTTGTTAATGCGGCTATTTGGGTCTCTAACCGTCTTGGCGCTGGTTTGTTTCTTCTTCATGCCTTCCATGCGGGCACAGAATGACTTACGCCTAGCGGCTGCTTTGGGGCTTTTCTTGGCCTGTTTTGCGCTGACCGGGGCTTTCAAGTTTCCACCTGTGGCCCGGTTGTATTTTGCGCGGCCTTTGGCGCTCAGGCCGCCTTCTGGGTTCTTGTCGGCCTTGGTCATCTTGACCTGTTTTTTGCGCTTTGCGGGCTTTTTTGCTGCTGGTCTCTTCCTGGCTGTGGCCATCACTTGCCCCGCTTAGGCTTCACGCCGCGCTCAGACATCGACACCGCGTTAACCTGGCGCTCTGCGGCGCGTGGTGTCTTGTGCCCCCCGCCGTCCATGGCTGTCCCGCCCCGGTTCTTGGCAATGCGGCCATTTTGGTCAAGAATGCGGTACTTGTCGCCGCGCTTAGCTACCTTGTAAGGCATTACTTCTTGCGCCCTGACTTCTTCTTCATACCGCCGCCGTAGTGGCCTGGATTGCTTTTCTTCTTCTTGCCTTTCATCATGCCGTTTTTCATCTTCTTTGTGCGGGAAACCCCGCCCTTCTAAGGCGGGGAGGGATAGCACTTGCCGCTGTGCAGCAACCTGTACCCGCTCTCCTTTTGTCTAATGGCTATCTATCCAGTTAATGACTATGGTAAACCTGTCTTTTGCAGACCTACGGCGGGGCTCGCCGAATGTTAAGCCTGCGGAGACTGGGTGAGACCTGTGGAGATATACGGTTGCTTCGTTAGCGTAAAATCTCCAACCGGAGATTTTGTGCGATAACCAAGCCTTTTCCATGGGCACCGGTCTGTGAAACAGGAACCTGTAAACCGCGCGAGCGGCTTACGCCTCTAACGAGGAATCCCCTTCCTTCAGGGGGGGGGAGGATGTCAACGCGTTGGCCTTCGCCCGTACAGTCGATGGTGCCTGTCAAATTAACAAGGCATTGTTTGTCGCTCATCGTTCAACCTATTTGTCTCGGCCAGTTCTGGCCAGGTGTAATGCTCGAATTGCCGTTCGATAATGTCCTTGAGAATGCCTTGTTTATCGGCTTCTTCGTCTTCGTCGAAGAAATAAACGCCACACAAACCTTCAATTTTGTTCGGGCTCCAAGCAAAAGCAATGATGGTGTTCTCATCGGCCACCATCTTGCGGGCTTCGATGTGTTCACGGATACAAGACTCGATATTTATCAGCCTGTCATCCCAGCCATTTTTCGGAACCACAAAAATAAATTCTTGCATTAATCACCTATCAATAGTTGCCAAAAGCCAGATACCAATAAACCCAGCAGACGGCGGCCAGCAGTAGCCAAAATGGTATGTAATTAGCGAGTCTCATACGCCACCTTCGTGTTCATCATGCTGGGCTTGTTCGCGTTGGTCCCGGCGACGCAGGTAGTACCAGTAGACCAGCAGGACGCCGACAGAAGCAGCAGCGCTTATCATCGCGGCCCAGTCTTTCGCGGACCAAGCGCCCAGCCCAGTGGCCGACAGGCAGAGGCTGAATGCCCCTATAAGCCCCTTCTCGGCGCCGTTCATCAGTCAAGTTCGTAGTGACTGGCGAACTCCGTTCCGCTTTCAACTGTCCAGCTATCCGGGCTGAGCTTCTTGACGAAATCGCCAGCTAGGGCAATCAGCTTGTTGCCGTTGCAGTCAGTGACGTATAGCGAGCCATTCGGCCCAAACGTGCAGAAGCCCTGTGCTGCATTGATAATCTGGCGCTGGCTTTCAACACTGCCGTCGAACTCGAAAGCCTCAATTCTCTCACCGATTCTGTGATACCTGGCCATGCTGAAATGCTACCGCTCTAAGCAGCTAAGCTCATATCCGTAGTTAAGACCTACTTACCTGTCAAGTCAAATTCCACGGCTGTTAGCCTCAGAACTTCACTATCCGACCGCTTCAAAATGACAAAAAACTGAATAAATGTATTGCGCTTTACCGGGTAAAGCGCAATACTTAAATCACAGGTTGAGCACAGGGCACGACCGGCACGGAGAGCAGATTATGACCAACATCGTTAACGGCGAAACAGTAACCATCGAAATCATCTCTGAAATCGTTGACCGCTTTGAATATGCCGACGAGCAGCAGCGCAAGGCGGCTATCGACAAAGTAAACAACAGTATTTTTTCGGAGGTAGATCTTGATGAACTGGCAAACATAGCCGAGACATACAGCAATAACCGAACTGAAGCCTGGATTGCCTCGATGCGCTTGGATGGCCTGAGTGACTACGATATCGCTGCTGGTCTGGGTAACGGTGATATTGAAATGCCTGAGTGGTTAGCAATTGCTGAATCGACAGACCACATCAAGCTGTGGGACACCGAGGACGGCTGTTCTTCCATGCAAATGGGATTTAGCTCGCTGCGGTTTGACTAATAATGGCTAGACCCAAACTTGACCCGTCGAAAAAGCGGCGGGTGATCTCACCCCGCATACGTCCTGACCTCATTGAATGGATGCAATCCCAGCCTGAGAGTCAGGGGCAACTGATAGAGGAGGCGCTGGGGCTGTTGAAACAGCAGCGCAACCAACGCTAGCAGAGATCGGACAAGTCGAGCTAATAGCAATGCTCGGCGGTTAGCGTTTACATTGACAGTTTGCAAAACAACTAAAACCAAGCCCGCGCACAGCGGGCTTTTCTTCAATACGTCCGATTCTTCCGCGCCCGCTTGTGACGCTGCTTGCGGGCATCGCGGGCGGCTTTGCGCCGCTTCTTACGCCGCTTGGCCTCGTTCGCTGCCGGTTGCTTGTTGGTGTGCTTGCTGAGCTCGTCCTTTGCGTTGCTCAACTCCTGCTCGAAGTGCAGGCGCATCTCGTCGTCGCTGGGGGCTCGGGCTCGGGCTCAATGTGATGGCTCAGGATGGGTCCGGCCTGGGCGGAGGTGGCCAGCTTGACATCCTCCCCTCCCTGAAGGAAGGGGATTCCTCGTTAGAGGTGTAAACCGCTCGCGCGGTGTACTGGTTCCTGTTTCACAGACCGGCGCCCGAGGGGTAGCTTGGTTATCGCAAAAAAATCCCCAGGTGGGGACTTTTACGGCTGCGAACCAACTCATGCCCCCCAGGACTCACCCAGTCTCCGCAGGCTTAACATTTCCGGTGTCCCCGGATAGGTCTGCAGGAGACAGGTTAACCGTAGTCGTTAACTGGATAGATAGCCATAGGTGCCGTCTAGGTCACAGAGTATTTTTTCATCACGCCGCCCCGTCCGCAACCTGGCGCGGGGTCCAGCGCACTGTGACATCGCCGCTGATAGTATCTGTCATGCTAGTAAAATGGTAATCCGGGTCGTACTTCAGCAAAAAGCAACCGCTAATCGGTGCGCCTTTTTCCCGAAGCATAGCCAAGAATAACTGATTGGTCGCGCCGTTGTGCGTTTTAGCGCTGAAAAGTTCGTTTTTCAGGATTGTGCATTGTCCCATTAAACCAGCTCCAAATGCGTATTGAAATAAACCGGGTTAACATACCACTGGTCTTTAAAATCACGGTCTTTTTCAGTCTCGGCATAAACTTCCGTGTAGTTATCCGTTCCGATTTCAACTTTTCGCATAGTTTATCTCCGTTTAATATCAATCAACTTCCCATTACAGCCATCCGGCCATAAAACAGCCATCGGTCTCAACATAGTGGTTTTCCCCAGTTCACGGATACAAACCCAATTCCGCTGGTGCTGGTACAGCGCATGCGGCCTGCCGGTGACGTGTGCGCGGTGATTGGCTTCGTAAAGGGCTTGGTTAATCATCGCAAACCAATCCCGCCAAGCATCCCCAATAAGCCAGAGCTTTGCGCTTGACCCATCCCTTGAATGGCTCTTGACTGCTGCTGAGCCAAATCATAAAGCGCCATTCTGCTGCGTTGCTCCGCTGCGTCATGCTCGCCTATCTTTTCAAGTGAAGTTAAAATTTCATCAATCGCTGGGTCATCATCAACCAGCATTTGCGCAACCTGGTACTTGAGTTTGTAGCCTTTGTACTCGCGCAATTCTTTTTCGAGCTGCTCGACGCGCTCTTTATAAATCAACACCTCTTTTTCAAGCGCATTTAGCTTATCGTGGTTGAACAGGTTGTAAAAGAATTTAATCATCATTTGACATTCCAAAATCTGTAACAAATTTTAGCTTTGCCAATTCCAGCAAGCCAACGCATTCGAGCCCCATAACACCTGCCTTGTAGTAATCAACACCTAGCTCACCGACTTCTTTATTTTCACTAGGCACGATGACAATGATTTGTTTTGCACCGCTCTTTTTGATGTCGCTTAAGACCATTTGAAGCAATTCTTCCGGCTTCACCAGCATGCAGTCATCGCGATGGTTGGCCATGTTTTCAATTGTCATTCGTTCTCCCACCAGTGCCGCGTTTGCAGCTCAATCATCACTGAATCCACTGTCGCTATCGCCAGGGCCTCTAAAATTTTGACGTGATACCCGCACAGTCTCACTCCGTGCTGTAGCGCCTGGTCTCGGAGCTGGGTTCTGTCACGGCTCGTCAGCAGGTCTTTGCTCATGCGCCAGGTCGGTTGTCGTGTCTTGCTCGCCATGGCCGCTACTCCGGCCGTGCACCATACTGTCAGTCTAGCTCATCGTCAGGCTGCAAAGGATACCGGCCAACTTCCTGGTCAAAGCTGGAATCTCCCTCTAATTTGAACGCCGGGAAAGCGCGAATATCGCCAGTGATGGGATGCTGGCACAGACAAACAAATTCAATGTTGCCGTCGTTGTCTTTTGCAAACTGAATGGCGACGATTTCGAACAATTCTTCGCGTATCAACTCGCCATTTTTGTATGTGCTGTGAGTCACTATTTCACCGATACCGAATGGGCATTCAAATTTCATCTTTTCCTCGCGATGGATACTCCACCCGACGAAGGGTGGAGGGGAAATCGCGGCCCACGCTCAAAATTAAAACGAGAGCCAGTTAAGTTCCCGGTCACGCAGCGTAAGGCACTAGCGCCCGGTTGCGGGTGTTGTTACCGACACCGCCCGCTGGTCGGTTATGGCAGTTACCTGCCGTTCTCGGCTCAAAGGCCGGTAAAGTGCGCCTCGCCCGGTTATCCGAAGGTTTTAAATCCAAGCCGCACTGTCCGCCTCCACCGCGTCCTGTTTAACGACTTGGCTTAGAGCCTGGAGCTGGCGCTACGCACCCCAGGGTAACTATCTATTCTTCGGTAACGTCTACTGGCTACTTGCGTTGCCAGTGGGCTGGTCAGCTACAGAGACAAGCTTCCAGCCTTACGCCTAGAAGCAACGGTCCGCCGATGCGGCTCCATCTGACTATCGCGGAGCGAAGTCAGGTGGAGAAGCTGACCATTCCTCCGGCGGCGTTGTCAGCGGCTCAACAAATGGCTGCCAGTGTGTGGGGTAAATCAATGTCTCCGGCAGGTCGAACAAAAAGCCCTCGTCTGGATAAAAACCAGACTCCATATAATTGGGATCGTCGTATTCTTTCAAAAAGTAATCCCTATCGAGATAAGTTGCAGGACAGGGAAGCAGCCAAGCCTGCCTAAAAACCATGACAGTTTTACCAGTTGGTGGTAATTTCTCACTCACCGATACCCACCGCCGCGCGTCTTCCAACTGCCGGTTTTCTTCTTCAATCTTGGTGTTCAAATCCTGCCAGTTGCAACACTCTAATTTCCAGAATTTCACGTCTTTTTTAAGATTAACAACCTGGTCAATCAGCGCCATATCCGATTCAGCCGCACAAACCGCCAAGCGTAGGCGTTCGTTTTCTAGTTCCTCTGTTAGCTCGGCTATCTTGTCGGCGGCGTATAAAACACCTTGTACATATTTACGCCGCATGTGTGGATATTCACCAATAGCGGCAGAATCTACAACAAACTGCCAATCCACTTTCGCTTGCTCTTTCGCTTGCTCTTTGTCCATTATTCCACCTTTTCCGCCCGCGCCTCGGCCAAATCCTGCTCCAACTCCCGAATCAACTTCTGGCTGGTCCGAATCGTGACCTCTTTGGACAGAAGCTGGCGCTCCAGTGCGGCAATCCGGCCTTCAACGTGGAGCATAAGCTTTTCATTCGGCGTGAGCTTGCCGCCGCGCTTCTTTGCACGTTCGGCCAGGTTCAGTAATCTGGCGTATTCTTTTTCGACTTCCAGCATATTTTATCCAAATGGCGCCCAGAAAGGCGCGTTAATTTATTCCGCTTTTGCTTCCGATAAAAACGGTATCTTATTGTCAAAACCGCCTACGACTTCGATAAGCACACCAATCATGCACCGTGCCAATGGGTACTTCCATTTTCTCAGCTATCAACCAGTGCGGCATTCCACTGTCAGCCAGTTCGCGGCATAGCTCCACGGTTTCGGCGGCGTATTTGGTACGGTGATTTGATTTAGGAAAGCCAATCAGCGGCACGTCATGGCCTTTGCTGCGCAGGTAACATGCGTGGGAGTTTATCGACGGGACGGAGCGGTTAAGTATTTCGGATAATTCGAGCGCCGTTTTCTCGCGGCAAAGGTTTTTTAATATCCTGTCTTCTTCGTAGGTCCAGCGTTTGCCTTTCATATCACCCTCCGCAAGTGATTATCTCCGATGTGTGTTGGGCTGCGGCACCTGGCCGGAGTACCAGGCCGGAAGCTATCCGTTGCCGCATGACTGGTTAACAGAACTTGGCAAAACCATTTTCAGAAGCAGCCTCGAAAACCTGCTTTAGCTGAAAATAGCTTGTTCTGTCATGATCTTCTAATTCATCAGCTTTGCCAGCAAACTCGGCAAAGTCTTGCGCCAGTTTCTTGCAATACTCTGTGCCTATGTAGCCTTCACAATCGCTAAAATATATAAGCTCAAAAAACGGCCCTTGCTTTAGCGTGTTGACTTGCGCAACGCGTGGATGATTGTAAAAATAACTCTTATCTAAATAGTCATCATCTGAATAACTGGGTTTTTTGATAATCAGTGGTTTATAGCCTGCCAGCTTCGCAAGCACTTCCCTGAAAGCGCTATAAGATCCGTAACTGCGCCGGTAATGGGCGTCGGTTTCTTCGGCTTTGTAATATTCACCATCAACTAAGGCGCACAAATGATCTGTAAAACCGTTGTCAAAAACGTGATGTAATTCCTCTTTGTCGTCTTCGCTCAAGCTCTCGGCGTCAACTAGCTCCGCGTTTTTGTAAGCGTAAACATCTAAACCCATGACAATCTCCAGGCATGGCGCTCCCTCCCCGAATCTCGGCCTGGAAGCGAGATGGACAGTGTGTCGGTTTGGGAGCATTGAATCGGTTTCCAGGCCGTCACAATCACTATAGCACGACTAGCCAGAGCCAGAGCCAGAGCCAGAGCCATCGCCATAGCCAGAGCCATCGCCATAGCCATCGCCAAAGCCAAAGCCAGAGCCAGAGCCAGAGCCATCGCCATAGCCATAGCCATCGCCATAGCCATCGCCAGAGCCAGAGCCAGAGCCAGAGCCATAGCCATAGCCAGAGCCAGAGCCAGAGCCATAGCCATAGTTATAGCCAGAGCCATAGCCATAGTTATAGCCAGAGCCAGAGCCAGAGCCATTATTTTCAGGTTTATTGAGCTTCGGCATGTGGCGCGGTTTCCAAGCTGATTATCGACGTATCAGAACACGGTATAATTTCGATTGCTTCAAGCCACACGCTAGAAACCGCCTCTATTATTTTGCTATTGTCCTGTTTAATACCGTACAAAGCTACAGCGCTCAAACTGATTGATTCAGCCGCCCACCAGCGCCACATTCTACGCGCATCTTTCAAAATAACTTCGCTGCCGTCTTTTTGATCAAGCGTGCCAAACCACACGCCAGCTGAATACGTGCGGATGATGACTTTTTGTCCGATCATAGTGTTGAGTGTCATTTTTACCTCGCGTGAAACCCCGTCCGTTTAGGGCGGGGAGGAATAGCGAGCAGCCACCAGGCTGCCGTAGTGGCCGGATCACGCGGTGTAGGAATTTGCGCTCCGGTTGCGGGTGTTGTTACCGACACCGCCCGCTGGTCGGT
>JAAUXZ010048211.1_pt1 | contig 43272 bp, 45 predicted proteins | sample 7278131 | NCBI WGS metagenome assembly JAAUXZ01 (sample SAMN14350119, study PRJNA611818) | marine sediment metagenome | isolation source: surface marine sediment (3m) | place: French Polynesia: Moorea | collected 2018-08 | reverse complement strand
GACGGTGCGCGGCCGGGCCGGCTCACTGCCCAGGGCAGGCATGAAGATGGGCGAATCGATCACGGCGAGCGCAGGCTGGCCGAAACGCGCCGTGTACCCGGGTCTCGAAGACGTTTCGGCGGCGCTGGGCCAGGACGTGCAGCCTTTCGTGTTGTTGTTGGATCACGAGGAGGCCAATGGCTTCTACCGCCACTGGGTACCGAGCGAGTTTGGACCCGGGAAGCACTTCGGCTACGCTCTGCAATGGTTCGCGATGGCGGCGGTGCTGTCGGGGCTCCTCGCCTGGAATTACCGCAAAAAGCGATTCGACGCATGACCCGGGAGAAAGACGTCAAAGGCCGGCTGCAGCTAGCGTTAATGGCGCTGGTGTTCTTCGGGCCTCTGATCCTCGCCGCATGGATGTACTTCGGTGGCGGCGATATGCGCCCGGAAGGCCGCACCAATCACGGCATCCTGCTCGAGCCGATCATCAATATCCCGGCTGAGCTGCCGGACTCCCCCGTAAACCCGCACAACGATGGTTACTGGCTGTTGCTCTACGCCAATGATGCGATGTGCGACGAGGCTTGCGAATTCGCGCTGTATTCGCTGCGGCAATCGCGGCTGATGCTCGGCAAGGAGATGGATCGCCTCCGGCGCGTGTTCTTGCACGGCGAATCCGCGCCCGATAAAGTGCTTCTAGCCGATCAGCACACGGGCCTGATCACCGTGGAAGACAGCGCTCTAAGCGCCCTTCTCAAAACTAAGAAACCCGCGGAGCTGGAGGCTGGTGGCTATTTCCTCGTCGATCCGCTCGGAAACCTCGTTATGTACTTCCGGCCGGATATCGACCCGAGCGACATGGTTGAGGACATCAAGCGACTATTGAAGCACTCTCGCATTGGCTGACGCTACATGACCACGACGGTTGAGACGTACACAGACTGGCGCGACTACTACGAGCTGACGAAGCCGCGAGTCGTGATGCTGATCGTGTTCACGGCGATCGTCGGCATGTTCGTCTCGGTGCCGGGCTGGCCCGGCCTCGTGCCGCTGGCTTTCGGCACCATCGGGATCGGGCTCGCGTCGTCTTCCGCGGCAGTTTTCAATCACGTGCTGGATGCACGCATCGATATCCAGATGATGCGGACCCGCGGCCGCCCGCTGCCGCAGGGCAAGCTGACCGAAAGAGCCGCGCTGACGTTCGCGTCCGGGCTCTGCGTCATCTCGATGATCATCCTCTGGTTCCTGGTGAACCCGCTGACGGCCGTGCTGACCTTCTTCTCACTGATCGGCTACGCGGTCGTCTATACCGCCTGGCTGAAGCGCGCTACGCCCCAGAACATCGTCATCGGCGGCGCGGCTGGCGCTGCACCCCCGGTACTCGGCTGGACGGCGGTCACCAACGAAATCCACAGTGGCGCGCTGCTGCTGTTCCTGATCGTGTTCGTCTGGACACCGCCGCATTTCTGGGCACTCGCGATCGCCCGCAAGGACGAATACGCCAAGGTCGACATACCGATGCTCCCCGTGACTCACGGTGAGGCCTACACGCGGCTCAATATCCTTCTGTACACGATCCTGCTGGTGCTGGTCACGGTACTGCCTTACCTCATCGGCATGAGCGGCATTATCTACCTGCTGTCGGCGCTGGTCCTCGACGCGGTCTTCCTCTACTACGCGGTTCAAATGTACCGGGTACCCGATGACGCCGAGCTACCGATGAAGACCTTCAAGTTCTCCATCACCTATCTCGGCTTCCTTTTCGCGGCGATACTCATCGACCACTACCTGCTGTTCCATATCAGCATTTGACGATGCTCCTCAAAGCCGGCAAATGGATCGTTACGGTACTCGTCGTGCTGTTCCTGACGATCTATTTCGTACGGGCGTTCGATTCGCGGAACAAGCCGGAGCCGGCGGCAGAGCATCGTGCCGAGTTCGAGCACGAATTCGTCACCTCCCTGGAAGACGACACGGACTGGTCCGACTACCTCGCGATCGAGCAAAAACTGGAAGAGGAACTGGCCGAGCTTATCGCCGCGACGCCACGTGAGCCGAGCCGGGCCGATCGCTACACGAAGGGCAGCCTGACTTCGCCGGACAGCTTCCCGAACAACTGGAATCGCTCCTACGAAGTAACGGTGCCGTCGCCTCGCGGCGTAGCCGTCATGCTGCATGGGCTGAGTGATTCGCCCTATTCGATGCTCGCGACCGCCCAGACGCTCGCCGGGGCCGGGTACAACGTCGTCGTGCCGCGCATGCCCGGACACGGTTTCGCCGTCGGCGGCCTGCGCCATGTCACCTGGGAAGACTGGACGGCGGCGGTGCGTGTTGCAATCCGGCACGCGATGTCGCTGCCCGGCGCCGATGGCGGACTGGTATTGGTAGGCTATTCGAACGGCGGCCTGCTCGCCGTCGACTATGGGCTGACTTGCACAGACTTCGAAGACCTGACGTGTCCGAAGGCCATCGTATTGCTGTCCCCGGCAATATCGGTATCGCCTTTCGCCGCCGTCGCGAACCTGCATTCGGCAGTGTCCTGGATGCCGTATTTCGAGCGCTTCCAGTGGGACTCGCTGCTGCCCGAAGTGGATCCGTTCAAGTACACGTCGTTCCCGAAGCATGCCGGCTGGGAGATCCACAAGATGTCGAAGGCCACGCACCGGTTGCTGAATCAGCCGGGTGCCGCCGATCGCCTGCCCCCGATCCTGGCTTTCCAGTCGGTCGTCGACAAGACGATCAACGCCAGGGCGCTGGTCGATATCCTGTTCAGCAAATTGCCGGACAACGGCAGCGAACTCGTAGCCTACGACGTCAACCGCAGCAGCCAGATGGTCCACCTGATGAAATCGGCGCCCGGTGACGTTATTGCCGCGTTCGAGGGCATAGCGCCGATGGACTACTCGGTGACCGTGCTCGGGAATCACGATGCCTCGAGCAGCGAGCTCGAAGCATGGCGCCTCACCGCAGGGGCAGCGTCCGGGGACATGTCGTCGACGAGCTTCAGGTGGCCCGGCGAGATCTATTCGCTGTCCCACATCGCCGTGCCGTTTCGTCCGGACGACCCGGTTTACGGCGATGGCTCGGCGCTGGAAGGCGGCACCGGAATTGTGCTCGGTGCACTGTCGCCCCGGGGCGAGAGGGGTATGCTGCGGCTCAGCGCTGACTATTTCATGCGCGCCCGTTACAACCCGTTCTTCGCCTACCAGGCAAATCGCCTTATCGCGTGGCTGGAGGCGCTTTGAAGACCTGCAGGAGACCGTCATCGCCGAACATCGCGACACTTTCGAGCGCATTGTCCGGCCGCACTTCGACCGGCTGTACAGGCTCGCCTGGCGACTGACGGGCCACAAGGCCGAAGCCGAGGACCTGTTCCAGGAACTCCTTATAAAGGCCTTCGGAAAAATCGACGACCTCGTAAAGATCGACGAGCCGGGATCGTGGCTCTGCCGCGTCATGTACAACCTCTTTATCGACGACCGACGGCGCTTCGCGCGACGCCGCTTGCATACGGTCGACGAAGGTGTACTGCCGGGCGACGGTCTCGAGGGCTTCGCCGGCAGCGATGATCCGGTCCTCGATAAAGAGCGATTTGACAAAATACGGATGCTCGACGAAGCCCTCAAGCAACTCAGCGACGAACACCGCCTGATCGTGCTCCTGCACGATACCGAAGGCTACAAACTGACAGAAATTCAGGAACTTATGGGCATTCCGGTCGGCACGGTCAAGTCGCGTCTGCACCGCGCGAGAGCGCGTCTGCGGGAAATTCTCGTGGCGCGTGGAACCTTTTTCTAGCGCCCATCGTGTAAGGGACCAAGCAGGACGAAAAACCATGAATAGCGACGAGACATCGAGACAGGATCAGGAGATCCAGGCGTTATTGAAGGACTATCCCATGCCCGAAGCGACGACAGCGTTTTATGACCAGGCACTGGTACGTGCCACCCACGAAGGCACGCGCCGGCAGCGCAATCGCTGGTTGATGACGGGCTTCGGCGGCGCCCTGGCAGCAGGCCTGGTCCTGTGGCTGATCGGCGGGTTATTCCTGACGACCCCGAACCTGCCGGCCACGGATCCGGAGATCCCGGGCATTGCGATGACGCTCGAGGAGCCCCGCACCGTGAACTTCGTGTTCGCGTCGAAGACCGCGCTGGACTCCGCCACGCTGACCGTCATCCTTCCGGAAGGCATCGAACTCGCCGGCTTTCCGGGTCAGCGCGAGATCGCCTGGGAGACCAGCCTCAAGGAAGGCAAGAATTACCTGCCGCTCGAGCTAATCGCCGTATCGCCCGTCAGTGGCGAAGTGCTCGCGCGACTGGAACATGACAATCGCAACCGCACATTCCGGTTGCGCGTAGAAGTTAGTTAACGGACTAAGAAAGCCTAACGGAGTAGAACGATGAAACAGCTTAATCTCTTGCTGGCCATCCTTGCACTGACCGTGTTTGCGTTTTTTCCTGCAGCCACGCTCGCCCAGGATGACCTGAGTGACCTCGAAGGCGTCACGATGGAAGTGCTCGACGACATCAACGATCTTGACGAGTCGATTTCCGAGATGCGCGGTCCCGACGACAGCGATGTCGACGAGGAAGACTGGGAAGACCACGGTGAGTCCGACGACGAGCGTGACGAACAGCGTGCGCGCGAAGAAGAGGAACAGCAGCGTCGCGAGCGCGAGGAAGAAGAGGCCGACGAAGAGGCCGAGCTCGAGGAAGAGATCGAGAACGACGAGGATTCCGATTCCGACGAGTTCGAGGAAGACCACGACTTCGAAGAAGACGTCATGGAAGGCGAGGACGACTTCGAGGAAGGCGAGGACATCGACGACGACGAGATCGACTCTGACGGCGATAGCGACAGCGACGGCGAGATGGAAGAGGAAATGGACGACGTCAATGAAAGTGACGAAGTCAGCGACCTCGACGAGCTGGACGAGCTCGACTCCGAAGACAGCGCCGACGAGATGGACGAGCTCGAGTCCGATAGCGCCGACGAAATGGACGAGCTGGACTCCAGCGACAGCGTCGACGAGATGGAGGACCTCGAAAGTGACAGTAACGTCGATGAGGGCACGGACGAGCCCGTAAGCGACGATGCCATCTGACGAGACTGGCCAGGTAAGGCCAAAACGTGCCTGACCGCACAAATCCCCCCGTTTGGTACCCATTCGGGGGGATTTTCTTGCGCCACGTCATAGTTTTGCCCGGCCTGATGCCGTTAATCTCTTCACCTGACATAACCCGCAGTGTTCGCTTGATGGCAACAAGAACTCTTCTCTACTGCATTTTGCTGCTTCTGGCAGCCCTGGCACCGGTGCGCCCGGCGGCCGCGATGACCGCCGAACAGTACTTCGCCGACGGCAACCGACTGTTCCGCGACGATCTCTACTGGGCAGCGCTGCTCCGCTACCGGCAGGCCGCCGACGAGGGCATGGACAGCGCTTTGTTGCACTACAACTCCGGCATCGCGCACTACAAGTCCGGCCAGCACATTCGCGCACGCGACTCCTTGCTCCGGGCGGTCCAGAGCCCGTCTCTGCGTATCGCAGCGCAGTACAACCTCGGGCTCAACGCGTTCGCCGCCGGCGATAACGATGAGGCGTTACGCTGGTTCCGCCTGGTCCGTGACCAGGAGCAGGACAAGATATTGCAGCGCTACGCCGTCGTTGCGATCTCGCGGATTCGCGACATCCGGGATGTGCCCACCGAATTCGAGGTCCGGGTTGCCAAGCAGAAGAAGAAGGAAAAGCGCGCGTTCGCCGACCTCGAGTTCCGCGCTCGCGTAAGTTTCGGCCAGGACGACAACGTGTTCCGCGCGCCGAGCCAGCCTTACGTCGACTTCTCGGACCCCAATCAGCCGGTCGTCACGCCCACGGTTCAGAGCGGCGTATACATTCCGGTCAGCATGTCCGCGAAGTACACGATCAACAGCCTGCCGTTCGAGGGCTTCTACGCGGCCTACCGGCTCGCTGGCCGCTATTACCAGGACAAGGAACTCGAGAACGGCAACGAGTACCACCAGGAACTCGCCGTCGGCAGCGAGTACCGGCGCCAGGAAGAATCCCGGCGGCGCGTTATCCAGAGTGCGTTCAAAGTGGCGCAGCATCGGGAGACGTACTACGACCCGGACGACGGCACCTCCCGTTCCTCGGGTGGCGTCGTCATCGACAAGCGAATGAACTACCTGCGCTACGGTCCCGAGCTGTATCTTCGCCAGTCGCACAACCGTTTCGCAATCGCCGCCGTCTTCCGCGGGCAACTCTGGGATTACGAGGACATCGAGATACTGCCGGAGTACGACCACGAGTATTTCCTGACGCGCCTGTACGCGCAGTACAAGTTCACCGAGACGTCGCTGATCCGTCTGACCGGCGAGGTCTACAGCCGCCGCTACAGCGACCGGCCATCTTACGACCTCGACGGCGCGCAGCGCCTGGGCAACCCGAACGTACGCTACGACTACATTGCTGCCAGCGTGCGCGCCAGGCAACGTATCACCGATTCAATGTGGTTCGGCTTCGATGTTGGCCGCACCGAGCGCACCGACAAGTACGTCGGCTACAACGACTACACGCGGGACGATTACGCCGCGGAATTCCACTGGTCGCCCGGTGAGCGCTTCGATTTCGAGGTCGCCGGCATCTACCGGCTCTACGACTATCCGAACGCCTTCGCCTTCCACGAGCCCCTGGCCGGCATCAAGGACCAGGAGTCGACAGACATCAATATCCTGGGCACCTACCGCATGACCCGAAGCCTGAGCCTGATCGGGGAGGCGCGTTTCACCGAGACCGTGTCCAGCGACATCCGTATCCAGTATGACCGCTGGGAGTACCTCCTGGGAGTACGCTGGCAGCTGTAAATCTCTGCTAGAATTGCGCGCTGCTTTCAGCCCTACGGCGACCTTCGATGGACGTCACCCCTATACTCGCAGATCTCAATGACGCGCAGCGCCAGGCGGTAACTGCGCCGTCCGACCCGACCCTTGTTATCGCCGGTGCAGGCAGCGGCAAGACCCGTGTGCTCGTGCACCGCGCGGCATGGCTCATCGACGTCGAAAACGTCTCGCCGCAGAGCCTGCTCGCCGTGACCTTCACCAACAAGGCAGCGGCGGAGATGCGCGGCCGAATCGAGTCGCTGCTCAACCTGCCGGTCAGGCACCTCTGGATCGGCACGTTCCACGGGCTCGCGCACCGTATGCTGCGCCGGCACTGGCGCGAAGCCGCGCTGCCGCAGAACTTCCAGATCATCGATGCCGACGACCAGCTGCGCCTGATCAAGCGACTGGTGAAAAACCTCGAACTCGACGACGGCCGCTGGGTGCCGAAGGAGATCCAGTGGTTCATCAACGCTCAGAAAGACGAGGGCCTCCGGCCGCAGCACATCGACGACGAGGGCGATACGGATCGCCGGCAAATGATCTCCCTGTACGCCTCCTACGAGGAGCTCTGCCAGCGCGGCGGCCTCGTTGATTTCGCCGAGCTGCTGCTGCGGGCGCACGAGCTGCTGCGCGACAACGCGGAGCTGCTATCCCATTACCAGCGTCGCTTCCGTCATCTGCTGGTCGACGAGTTCCAGGACACCAACGCTATCCAGTACGCGTGGCTCAGGTTGCTGGCGGGCGCAAGCGGCGTGCCGTTCGTCGTCGGCGACGACGACCAGTCGATCTACCGCTGGCGTGGCGCGCGTGTCGAGCACATCCATCGCTTCCAGAAAGACTTCCCGGACACGCTGGTGGTCAAGCTCGAACAGAATTACCGCTCGACCGCGACGATCCTCAATGCTGCCAATGCCGTCATCGCCAACAACGCTTCCAGGCTCGGCAAGAACCTCTGGACCGAAGGTGTCGAAGGCGAGGCTATCAGGGTGTACTCGGCCTACAACGAACGCGACGAAGCCGATTTCGTCATCGGCCGGTTACGTGACTGGATCGACCAGGGCAACGTTCGTGCCGATGCGGCGATCCTGTACCGGTCCAACGCGCAGTCCCGCGTCCTCGAGGAAGGACTCATCAATGCCGGCATCCCGTACCGCGTCTATGGCGGCCTGCGGTTCTTCGAACGTGCCGAGATCAAGGACGCGCTCGCCTACCTGCGGCTCGTCGCCAATCGCGACGACGACAGTTCCTTCGAACGCGTCGTCAACAAGCCGACGCGCGGCATCGGCGCGCGCACCGTCGACCTCGTGCGCTCGTATGCCCGTGCCAACGCCTGTTCGCTGTGGCGTGCCGCCGGCGCCATCGCCAGCGACGATCTCAACGGACGCGCCGCAAATGCGGTCAGTGCCTTCATGTCGCTCATCGAACGCATCGCGCGCGAGTGCCGCGGCCTGGAACTTCACGACAAGGTCGATCACGTCATCTACCAGAGTGGCCTGGTCGACTTCTTCAAGAAGGACAAGGGAGAGAAGGGCGAGACGCGCGTCGAGAACCTGCTCGAACTCGTCAGCGCGGCCAAGAGCTTCGAGCCCGACCCCGCCGAGGAGATGGCGCCGCTCGACGAGTTCCTGTCACACGCCGCGCTGGAAGCCGGCGAGGGGCAGGCCGACGAGTGGGAAGACTGTGTGCAGCTCATGACGATGCACTCGGCCAAGGGCCTCGAGTTCCCGTTGGTTTTCATCTGCGGCATGGAAGACGGCCTGTTTCCGCACCAGCGTTCGATCGCGGATCCGAACGGGCTGGAGGAAGAACGCCGCCTCTGCTATGTCGGCATCACGCGCGCGATGCAGACGCTGTACGTTACCTACGCCGAGCAACGGCGCCTGCACGGCATCGACAACTACTCCCAGCCGTCGCGCTTCATTGCAGAAATTCCGGACGAGCACGTCGAGGAAGTTCGTCCGCGCGTCCAGGTGTCGCGGCCGATGCACACGATGCGCCCGCGGCGAAAAGGCGGTGGCTCTTTAAAGCCGGGTGCGGATGCCGGCATCCGTCTCGGCCAGCGTGTCCGTCACAAGAAATTTGGTGACGGCGTGATCCTTAATTGCGAAGGCCAGGGCGCGCACATGCAGGTACATGTCAACTTTGAGACGGAAGGCACAAAAATACTCGTCTACCAGTATGCCAATCTTGAACTGATGTAAACTACGGGCCCTGAGGCGGCGGGAGTGCCGTGCTCACAAGGTTCCAGACGAACGATGAAAATTCTCATACTCGGCGCTGGCCAGGTCGGCTCCTCCGCGGCATACCACCTGTCGCGTGAAGAGGCCAACGAAGTCACCGTCGTCGACCGTCGACCCGAGGTCTTGAGGGAGCTGCAGGACCGCCTCGACATCCGCACCGTCGTCGGTCACGCTGCATACCCCGACGTTCTCGAGCGCGCCGGCGCCAACGACGCCGACATCGTCGTCGCACTGACCGACATGGACGAGACCAACATGGTCGCTTGCCAGGTCGCGTATACGCAATTCCGCACGCCGACAAAGATCGCCCGCATCCGATCCGCCGAGTACATGAACGCCAACAAGCTGTTCACGCAGGACTCGATACCGATCGACGTGCGCATCAGTCCGGAACAGCTGGTCTGCTCCTACGTCGAGCAGCTCATCCTCTATCCCGGCTCGTCCCAGGTGCTCGAATTCGCGGATGGCCGTGTACGCCTGGTCGGCGTCAAGGCAGATCGTGACGGCCTGCTCGTCGGGCAGCGCATCGCGACTCTGAAGGACCATATACCAAACACCGAGGCGCGCATCGCCGCCATCTACCGGCACGGCAAGGCGATGCTGCCGGACGGTGACACCGTCATCCAGGAAGGCGACGAAGTGTTCTTCATTGCCGACCGCAAGGACATACGCGTGTTCATGAGCGAGATGCGCCGCCTCGAGGACCCGGTGCGCAGGGTCGTCATCGCCGGCGGTGGCAACATCGGCGTGCGGCTGGCGCTCGCTCTCGAGCAGACCAACCAGGTCAAGATCATCGAGCGCGATCAGCGACGCGCCCGCGATATCTCCGAGCAGCTCAACAAGGCGATCGTGCTGGTCGGCGACGCCGCCGACGAGGAGCTGCTGCTCGAGGAGAACATCGACAACGTCGACGTCTTCTGCGCGCTGACGAACTCCGAGGAAGCCAACATCCTGAGCTCGATGCTCTCCAAGCGACTTGGCGCCCACAAGGTCATGGCACTCATCAATCGCGCGGCGTACGTTGACCTGGTCGAGGCCGGGAGCATCGACATCGCGATCTCGCCACAGCAGGTGACGATCGGTTCGCTGCTTGCGCATGTGCGGCGCGGCGACGTCGTGAAGGTGCACTCGTTGCGGCGGGGCGCTGCCGAAGCCATGGAGGCGATCGCCCATGGCAGCGAGGAAAATTCCAAGGTCGTCGGCCGGGCCATCGAGGACATCGACCTGCCGAAAGGGACTGCCATCATCGCCATCGTGCGCGGCGACCAGGTCATCATCGCGCATCACGATACCGTCGTAGAGGCTGATGACCACGTCATCCTGTTCATGACGGATCGGCGCAAGATCGAGCGCCTCGAGAGTCTCTTCCAGGTAGGCGTCTCCTTCGTTTAATGAACTGGACGGCCGTACAACGCATCCTCGGGCTGTTGCTGATGCTGTTCAGCCTGACGATGCTGCCGCCGATCGGTTTCAGCATCTGGTACGACGACCACTCCTGGCTACCGTTCGTCGAAGGCTTCGGGCTGACGCTGGTGGCCGGCTTCATCTGCTGGGCACCCGTTCACCGCTCGAAAAAGGACCTGCGGCTGCGCGACGGCTTCCTGGTCGTCGCGGCGTTCTGGACGGTCCTCGGCAGTTTCGGTGCGGCGCCACTGTACTTCTCCGACAGCCTCAACATGAGCCTGACCGATGCGATCTTCGAGTCGATGTCGGGGCTGACGACCACCGGCGCGACGGTGCTCACCGGCCTGGACGCGCTGCCGGTCTCTATCCTCTATTACCGGCAGCAGCTACAGTGGCTCGGCGGCATGGGCATCATCGTTCTTGCCGTCGCCGTACTGCCGATGCTCGGCGTCGGCGGCATGCAGCTCTACCGGGCAGAGACGCCGGGGCCGGTCAAGGACACGAAGCTGACGCCGCGCATTACCGAGACCGCGAAGGCGCTGTGGTACGTCTACCTGGCGTTCACGATTACCTGCATGGTCGGTTACATGCTTGCCGGGATGGGCTGGTTCGACGCGCTTTGTCACGCCTTCTCTACGGTCGCTATTGGCGGGTTCTCGACTCACGATGCCAGCATCGGCCATTTCAACAGCCCGGCGATCGACCTGATTGCCGTGTTCTTCATGTTCGTCGCCGGCATCAATTTCTCGCTGCACTTCTTTGCCTGGCGATACGTGTCGATCAAGCACTACTTCCAGGACCCGGAGTTTCGTGCCTACACCTTCGTGCTCATCTTCGTCTCGGTCTCGGTTATCGGCTCTCTTCACTATTACCGGGACTACGAGGACTTCGGCTCGACCTTTATCAACGGCCTGTTCCAGGCCGTGTCGATCGCGACAACCACCGGGTTCACTACCGAGAACTTCGCCGCGTGGCCCGCGGCCATACCGGTGCTGCTGATCTTCGCGAGCTTCGTTGGCGGCTCCGCCGGCTCGACGGCCGGCGGCATCAAGGTCGTACGCTGGCTGCTCGTATACAAGCAGGGCGTTCGAGAGATCGTGCGCCTCGTGCATCCCAGCGCGGAGATCCCGGTCAAGCTCGGCAACAAGGCCGTGCCGTATCGGGTCGTCGATGCCGTCTGGGGCTTCTTCTCGGTCTACATCATCGTGTTCGGCGTGATGTTGCTCGCCATGATGTCCACCGGACTCGACCAGGTAACGGCATTCTCGGCGGTTGCGGCAGCGCTGAACAACCTGGGACCGGGCCTGGGAGACGTTGCGTCCGGTTTCATGTCGGTGAGCGATACGGCCAAGTGGATTGCGATTGCCGGCATGCTCCTGGGACGCCTCGAGATCTTCACCCTGCTCGTGCTCATCACGCCGACCTTCTGGCGCCACTAGCGTGATCGATCGCATCAGCACTGCCCTGGGCAAGGCTGCCTCGTGGCTGACCTTGTTCATGGTCCTCGTCACGTTTGTCGTCGTTGTCATGCGCTACGTGTTCGATGCCGGGCTGATCTGGGTGCAGGAATCCGTTACCTGGATGCACGCCGTGGTGTTCATGGTCGGTGCCGCTTACACGCTGCAGCAGGAAGATCACGTCCGGGTTGACGTCTTCTACCGTGCGATGAGTGCGACGAGGAAAGCCTGGGTGGACGCGATCGGCGTCGTGTTGTTCGTCCTGCCGCTGTGCGCGTTCCTTGCCTGGAAGTCCTACGACTTCGTCGCGATATCGTGGAGCATTCGCGAGGCGTCTCGCGAGTCGGGCGGGCTGCCGTACCCGATGGTGCCGCTGCTGAAGAGCGTGCTGTTGCTGATGCCGGCGGCGGTCGCACTGCAGGGCGTGTCCCTGTTGATGCGGTCGGTCAGCACGATCCGGGAAGGTGACTGATGGAGTGGGTTGCCGGACTCCTGTTCGTCACGGTCATCCTCGTGCTGCTGGCCGGTTTCCCGGTCGCCTTCACGCTGGGCGGCACCGCGCTGATCTTCGCGGCAATCGGCGTTATCGGAGGCGGCTTCAACGAAGCGCTGCTGTCGGGACTGCCGAATCGCATTTTCGGCATCATGTCCAACGAGACGCTTGTCGCCGTGCCGCTGTTCGTATTCATGGGTGTGACGCTCGAGCGGGCGCGCATCGCAGAAGAACTGCTGGAAACGCTGGGCGCACTGTTCAGCCGTTTACGCGGTGGCTTAGGTGTAGCGGTAACGCTGGTCGGCATGCTGCTGGCCGCCAGCACCGGCATAGTCGGCGCCACCGTCGTCACTATGGGACTACTGTCGTTGCCAACGATGCTGAAGCGCGGCTACTCCGCCGAGATCGCCACGGGCACGATCAGCGCGTCCGGCACATTGGGACAGATCATCCCGCCGTCGATCATCCTCGTGATGCTCGGGGACGTCATGACGACTGCGTACCAGCAGGCACAACTCGAGATGGGCATCTATTCACCGAAGACCGTGTCGGTCGGCGACCTGTTCGCCGGCGCACTGATACCCGGCCTGCTGCTCGTCTTGTTGTACGTCCTCTACATCCTCGGCGTTGCCTTTTTCCGGCCTGCCGCCATGCCGGCACACAGCGATACCGATAAGGTGTCTTTCGCACAGATCATTCGTGCCCTGTTGCCGCCGCTGTTGCTGATCCTCGCGGTGCTCGGTTCGATCCTCGCCGGACTGGCGACACCGACCGAGGCAGCCGGCGTTGGCGGTATGGGTGCACTGCTGCTGGCGCTGTTGCGGCGCGAGCTCAACCTGGCTCGGTTGCGCGAGGTCATGCAGACAACGCTCAAGATCAGCAGCATGGTGTTCCTGATCCTTATCGGCGCTTCGATCTTCTCGCTCGTGTTCCGCGGCTACGGCGGCGACGACGGGGTGCGCGCCGTGCTCGACGCGCTGCCCGGCGGCGTCGTTGGCGCCGTCATCCTCGTCATGCTCGTCATGTTCCTGCTGGGCTTCGTCCTCGACTTCATCGAGATCACGTTCGTGGTCGTGCCGATCGTCGGGCCCGTATTGCTTGCAATGGGTCTCGACCCGGTCTGGCTCGGCATCATGATCGCCATCAACCTGCAGACGTCGTTCCTGACGCCGCCGTTCGGCTTCGCGCTGTTCTACCTGCGCGGCGTTGCGCCGCCGTCGGTGACGACGTCGCAGATCTACCGTGGCGCCATACCTTTCGTTGCGATCCAGGTGTTCGCACTGTTGCTGCTCGCCCTGTTCCCGGATCTCGTAACGTGGCTGCCGGCCAGGATCTACGGCGGTTAAGCGGCAGGTAATGCAGCGTTGATGGCTTCGGTGAGCTTGCCCACGAGCTCGCCGGCGTGTGCGTTGGACAATATGTAGGGCGGTGCGATCAGCACGTGATCGCCGTCGCGGCCGTCGATCGTCCCTCCCATGCCATAGACCATCAGGCCATTCTCGAAGGCGTGCCGCTGCACGACATTGTGTGTTTTCCTCTCGGCATCGAGTGGCGCCTTCGTTTCGCGATCGGCGACGAACTCGACACCGATGAACATTCCACGGCCGCGGATTTCGCCCACGTTCGGGTGGTCCTGCAGAGATTCACGCAACATCGCGCGTATGGCGCGACCCTGGTCCATGACGTTCTGCAGCAGGTGTTCCTCCTCGATCACCTTTAGCGTCGCCAGGGATGCAGCCACCGCCGTTGCGTGTCCCATGAAGGTGTGGCCGTGCTGGAAGAAGCCGCTGCCCTCACGGATGGTGTCGGTGATCTCGCGGCGGCACAGCAGCGCGCCGATCGGCTGGTAGCCGGCGGCGAGCCCTTTGGCCATCGTTACGAGGTCCGGGAAGATGCCTTCCTGCTCGTAGGCCATCATCGTCCCGGTTCGGCCGGTGCCGCACATCACTTCGTCGAGTATCAGGTGTATGCCGTGTGCGTCGCAGATCTCACGAATGCGCCTGAAGTAGCCCGGCACTGCGGGGACCGCCCCCGCGGTCGCACCAACCACCGTCTCGGCGACGAACGCCGCAACCTTAGCGGGCCCCAGCTCCTGGATCTTGCGCTCGAGTTCCAGGGCGACGCGTTCGCCGTAGGCATCTTCCGTCTCGCCAGGCTGCATGCCCCGGTACGCGATGCACGGCGAAATGTGGTTGCCGGGCACCATCAGCGGCGCGAAATGTCGCCGTCGCCACTCGTTGCCGCCGACCGCCAGCGCGCCCAGCGTGTTGCCGTGATAGCTCTGGCGGCGCGCGATAAAAAGGTGCCGATCGGGTTCGCCGGCTTCGACGAAGTACTGGCGCGACAGTTTCAGCGCCGCCTCTATGGCTTCGGAACCGCCACTGATCAACAGCACCTTGTCCATTCCCGGTGCCCGCCCGACGAGCTCCTCGGCCAGTTCCTCCATGACGTCGGTCGTGAAGAAAGACGTGTGTGCGTAGGGCAGGGTTTCGACCTGCCGATGCATCGCGGCAATGATCGCCGGGTGATTGTGGCCGAGGCAGGAGACGGCAGCGCCGCCGCAACCATCGAGGTAGCGCTTGCCGCGCGCGTCGACGACGTACACGCCCTCGCCACTGCGTGCCCGCGGCGGGCGGTGTTGCAAATGCCTGTGTAACACGTAGCTCATGGCTCACCAGTATGCGCTGATGCGCGACAGTTGTTTCTCCGCCTCTTCGGCGATCCTCACCGCGTCGTCGCCGCTCCTGGCGACCATCAGCGTAATCAGTACCTGGATCACCGCGAGCGCGCCGGTGAACGAATGGTAGAAGGACGCGGAGCGATTCTGCGCGATGATCGTGTGCTTCGCCTGCGTGGCAGCGGGAGACAACACGCTGTCGGTGACCGCGATCACCTGCGTACTCGCCTCTGCCGCGTATTCCACGGCGTCGATCGTGAGTTGCGTATAGGGTGGAAACGAAATGACAAGCAGGCTATCGCGCTGATCGATGCCGCGTAACTGGTCGGCGAAGATCCCGGCCGTCGTGTCGAGTAACTGGCTGTTGTCACGGAACAGTTGGTACGCGTAATGGAACAGAAACGCTGGCGCGTAGGCGCCGCGCAGTCCGAGCACGTAGACGCGCCGGCTGTCCAGCAGGGTCTCGGCAGCCGCCGTGATGACGGCGCGGTTCTCGTCGGACAGGGTCGAGCCCACGTTCTCGAGCTCCTGTTTCCGGAAATCGTCGAACAGTGGGTCATCTCGACCAATGCTGCGAGATTGCAGGTCCTGCATACGTGCCGCGAACTCCGGCTCGCTTTTGCGAAGCCGTTGCCGGAACGGTTCCCGGAGTTCGCCATAGCCGTCGAATCCCAGCACCTTGCCGAGCCGGCTCACCGTCGCTGGCTTGACGCCGGCGTCGCTGGCCACCGTGCGCATCGAGTTGAGCCCGACCTCCTCGGGGTTTTCCAGCATGTAGCGCGCCGCTTTCTTGAGCTGTGGCGTGAGCTGCGGAAACGCGTCGATCAGTCGTCGAATCGTGTCTGAATACGCGGGGTCCATAATCATCGATGAAACAAATGAATCATCCATTCACTATACTGATTCATTCGTTGCATTAACAGGATCGATCGGATAACTTGATTCCTGAATTTATGAGACAAGACGACACGCTGAGTGTCACAGCAACTGACAAGTCTTATTACGGGGGGAAAGTTCAATGACCAGAAAGACCTTTACGCTGGGCGCATTATCGGCAGCCGTCGCGGCAGCCCTGCTCGCGCCGTTGCCTGCGATGGCACAAGAGGGCGAGGAACTGATCGAGGAGATCGTGACCACGGGCACGAGAAGTGCCAAACAACGATCCGCCGGCGACTCGCCGGTACCTGTCGACGTCATCAATGCCCGCGACTTCACGGCCATGGGCAACACGGCCGATCTGACCGACAACATCAAGGCGCTGGTGCCATCCTACACGGCGACGCCAGCAACCGGCGATGGCAGCGCTTTCGTGCGGCCTACGTCACTGCGTGGCACCGCGCCCGACCAGGTACTCGTACTCGTCAACGGCAAGCGCCGCCATCGCACGGCGCTCGTGCAGTTCTTCGCTCCAGCCGCCGGTAACGGTGCACACGGCGTCGATATCGGCATGATCCCGGGGCTCGCCATCAAGCGCGTTGAAGTACTGCGCGACGGTGCATCGTCACAGTACGGCTCCGATGCCATCGCTGGCGTCATCAACTTTATCCTCAAGGACGATGACGAGGGCGGTGCCGTTCAGGCGCAATACGGCCAGTTCTTCGATGACGAAGATAGCCTTCATCTCGGTGCGAACGCCGGCTTTGCCATAGGCGACAGCGGTTTCGTCAATGCGACGATCGAGTACGTCGATAACGAAGGGCTGTCACGCGGTATCCAGCGTCCCGACGCGCAGGCGCTGATCGACGGTGGCAATACCGCCGTCGGCCAGGATGCGGTCTTCGGTGACGCGCCGCTCGCGCAGTCCTGGGGTCGGCCGGAAACAGAAGGCACGCGCTTCTTCGTCAACTCCGGTTACGAACTCAGCGGCAGTTCCGAGCTGTACGCTCGATTCAGCCTCGCCGAGACCGAGGGTCGCTATCGCTTCTTCTACCGGCCACCGGATCACTCCAGCCTGACCCAGCACCGCGCTGACGGCTATACCGGTCTGCCCGGCGGCTTCACGCCTTTCCTCGACGGCGACCAGGACGACGCGAGCATCTCGCTCGGCGTCACCGGTGAGTTCGAAAGCGGCATGCTCTACGACTTCAGCTATACGTGGGGCAAGAACGAGCTGGATTACTTCCTGAACAACACCGTCAACCCGGACGTGGCCCTCGTCGGCACCTGCCCGGCCTGCGAGATCCCGCAGATGGGCTTCGACGTCGGCGGCTACGCGCAGGAGGAATACAACCTCAACGCCGACTTCTCGATTGCGATGCGCGACAACATCAACCTCGCGTTCGGCGTCGAGGCCCGCGAGGAGACCTTCACGGCGTTCGCCGGCGAGCCCAACTCATTCCTGGGCGCCGGTTCCAGCGGTTTCCGCGGCGTCGAACCGGCCAACGCCGGTGACTTCGATCGCGACAACGTCGCAATCTATGCCGACATCGAGCATGACGTCACCGACCAGTTCCTGCTGCAGTACGCCGCGCGCTAAGAGAACTTCTCGGACTTCGGTAACTCGCTGTACGGCATGGTGGCCGCACGCTTCCGCGTCAATGATGCACTTGCGAGTCGCGGCGCAGTATCGACGGGCTTCCATGCACCGACGCCGGGCCAGTCGAACGTCAGCACGATCATCACGACCCTCGACGGCACGACCGGCCTGCAGGTCGAGGAAGGCCTGTTCCCGGTTAGCAACCCGGACGTGATTGCCGCGGGCGGCCGGCCGCTGGTCGAAGAGGAGTCGCTCAACATCAGCGCCGGTTTCACGGCAGATATCAGCGACTACCTGTCGGTAACGGCCGATATCTACAAGATCGAGGTCGACGACCGCATCTACCGTACCGGCGACATCCCCGTGCCGCCCTCCCCGAGCGATCCACCCAACGCGCCCGCACGTTCGATCTCCTTCTACACGAACGCGCTCGACGTTGAGCATGAGGGTATCGAGGTCGTGGCAACGTCACGGTTGGATCTCGGCGCCACGGTCGCTGCGGACTTCTCGCTTGCCTACGCCTACAGCAACATCGAGGTGACCGGCAACAGGCTGATCCAGGATATACAGGTAGTGAACGATGGTCTCGTCGAGGACATCGAGAACAACTATCCGGAGCATCGTTGGGTTCTGACCGGCAACTTCGCCATCGGCGAGCAGCTCGACATCATGACGCGCATCAATTACTTCGGTGAGCACTATGACGAGCGCGGCCGCATCGGTGCGGCTACGGATCCGTCGGCGAAGATCGACGGCATCTTCTACGTCGACCTGGAGGCCGGCTGGCAGTTCAACGAGAACTGGCGTGCGGTGCTCGGTGGCGCGAACATCTTCGACGAGTACGTTGACGAAATCGGTCCGCCGAACGCCAACCGCCTGAGCGTCGGCCTGCAGTATCCGCGCCGCACCGTAGCCAACTACGAAGGCGGTTCGTGGTACCTGAAGGGTATCTATTCCTGGTAGGATTTGGGGATAACAGGGGAGCGGCTGACGCATCAGCCGTTAAAAGGGCCGGTCGTACGCGACCGGCCTTTTTCTTGGCTCAGAGCAAGCCCTTGTTGCTGACCTGCTGCAGCGACCTTATCAGCTCGACATCGTCGTAGCGTGCGAGGCTCAACGCTTTCGCGTAGTCGGGCAGCTCACTGCCGGCGATCCACGCGGCACAAAGGTCGCCCGCCGCGCAGGCGGACATGCTGCCGAAGCCGGATAGGGCGCCGACCAGGTACGCGCCATCGGCCCCTGCAGGACCGATCAGCGGCCAGTTCTCGTCCGTCATCGTGTAGTAGCCACCGTACTGCGTGAACCGCGCCGGCGGCGACTCGATGTACGGCTCGAGTGACGGTATGAACGCGGCCGCACCGCGTATCGCGATCTCGGGGAACTGCGGGTCTAAAGCCTGCTCGTTGGCGAGATCCTGCTGCGGCTCGCTCGGTCGGTCGTTGTAGGCCCAGCCGAGCTTGACCCATTTGCCACCGCCGTCCGGCCGGCAGTGGGTGCCGCCCGGCATGGGCTGCGCAAGCCATGCGAGCTCATCGTCTGCTTCGAGCAGCGCCCGCTCCTCGTCGGTCCAGCCAAGCGACTTGCTGTCGAGGTCAATCGAGAACGGCATGTCGCGTGGTATCGCCCCGAGCACGTCCTCGAAGGCCACCTTCTGTTGGAAAACGTTCCTGACCGGCAGCTCGTGCCCCAACATCGCGGCGATGTCGTTGATGAACGGCCCCGCCGCGTTGACAATGACGTCGGCGCGCACGGTCTGCCGGTCGCCGTCAGCCTCTACGTCGAGGTCGTACGGGCCCGCCGCATCGATACCGATCACCTCTCCCTGCAGCCGCTTGCCCCCGGCGTCACGAAAACGCTCGAGCATGTAGTTGCCGAGAAGTTGGCCGCTGATGTCGCCGCCGGTTCGCGTGTGGATGACGTGTTCGATATCGCGAGAAAGCGCAGGGTATGAGTTCGCGACATTAGCCTTCCCGTTGCAGACGTCGACTTCGATTCCTTCCGGCAATTCGGCGAGCATGGCATCGACATCGGGCCGACGGGTCGCGAGTACGTAGCCTCGGCTCGTCATGTTGAACACGTCGTCGCTCGCTCTCGACAATGCCCGCATGCGCTCGATGCTGTCATTCGTAAACGCAGCCATCGTCGCGTGCGGCCACCAGTTGCGGTAGTTGTCGCCGGACTGCGCGCTCGTGAAACTCATCGGCTGCCGTGGATCGATCAGCAGCACCGAGGTCGTGCCGTGCGCGCAGGCGAGGTAATAGGCAGTCGCGATGCCGGCGATGCCGGCACCGATGATCGCGATCTCCGCCTGCCGGTCAGCCGGCACGGGTGTTCAGGTAGGCGCGCTCCGAGATATCGGAGTTCGCCGAGACGTCCTCGAGGTAGCTGAAATAGGAATCCCCGATCTTTTTCGACGCCGGGTCGTTTGCCATCAGCTCAGCGACAATCTCCTTCGTTGCCGCGCGGAGCGCAGCCAGCACCTCTTCCGGGAAGGGCCGGATCTCGATATTCGGGTCTTGCTTCAGCGCCTTCAGCGACGTGGCGTTACCGTGCGTGTACTCGGCCGTCACGTCGGTGACGATCGCCTGGCAGGTGATACGAACGATTTCCTGGAGGTCGGGCGGCAGTGAGTCCCAGGCTTCCTTGTTGACGATCGTCTCCAGCCCCGGACCTGGTTCCTGCCAGCCCGGGTAGTAGTAGTACTTCGCCGCCTTGTGCAAGCCGAACGATGCATCGTTGTAGGGACCTACCCACTCCGTCGCATCGATTGCGCCCGTCTGAAGCGCCGTGAAGATCTCGGAACCGGGCAGGGTTACGGGTGTACCTCCCGCACGCCGCAGCACGTCGCCACCAAGACCGGGGATGCGCATCTTGAGCCCCTTGAGATCGTCGACCGAGTTGATTTCCTTGTTGAACCATCCGCCCATCTGCGGGCCGGTGCTGCCTGCCGGCAGCGGCACGAGGTTGAACGGCGCATACAGCTCCTCCCACAGTTCCAGCCCGCCGCCGTAGTACAGCCACGCGTACATCTCGACGTTGTTCATGCCGAACGGAATCGCTGCGAAGAACTGCGCGGCCGGTAGTTTGCCCTTGTGGTAGTAGGCTGCATCGTGGCCCATCTCCACGGTCCCGCGGCTGACAGCGTCGAGAACCTCGAACGCAGGCACGAGTTCGCCGCCCCCGTAGACTTTGATCTTCAGCCTGCCGTTCGACGCCGCTTCGATGCGCTCCGCCATGTTTTCGGGCGCCATGCCGAGCCCCGGGAATTTGGGTGGCCAGGACGTGACGCAGGACCATTCGAAGGTCTCCTGGCTAATTGCACCGCCGCTGGCGCAGTCCTTGTTTTCGCTGGCGCAGGCAGCCAGCCCTGCGGCGGCCGCGAGGCCGCCGACGAATTGTCGTCTTTTCATTCCAGGACCCCGATCGGGAGATTTCGGGCTAGTCTATTGCCGCCCCGGCGCAAAGCCAACACCGCAAAAGTGGGATGGCAAAGAGCGTTTATTTTCCCACTCCGAGAATTTTTTTGCCATTTTCAGAGCATTCACGGCCCACTCGGGCGGCACTTGAGCCCCGGCGCGGAGGCCGGGGCTCCTTCTTCCCTGATCCGGCAGCGGACTCCCGGTCTTTACGCCCTCCATAGCAGGGCCGGTGCGCCCGAATGGCGGGCACGCGTCCCACTTCCCGGCCAATCCAGTCTGGCACCAGGACCTGGCGCAAGGGGTTTGCGATTCTGACGATTGCGTCTATAAAGGCGTTTCCGTCACTAAATCGGTTAATCCAGGCCTGAAATGATAGGACTCCTGCAGCGTGTCAGCGAAGCCTCTGTCAGCGTCGACGGCAAGGTCATCGGCGAGATCGGCCGGGGGCTGATGGTCCTCGTCGCCGTTCATCGCGACGATACGGAGCGCGACGTGGCGCGGCTCGCCGAGCGGATAACAGGCTACCGCGTGTTCCCGGACGACGAAGGACGCATGAATCGTAGTGTTCGGGACGAGGGTGCCGGGCTGCTGCTGGTACCGCAGTTCACGCTTGCCGCCGATACCAGGAAGGGGACGCGAGCGAGCTTCACCCGGGCGGCGGAGCCCGCGAAGGGGGCCGCCTTTTTCGATGAACTGGTCGCCGCGTGCAGACGGACGCTCGAAACCGTTGAAACGGGGGAGTTCGGGGCCCACATGCAGGTCAAACTCATTAATGACGGCCCCGTTACGTTCTGGCTGGAGACCTAGCCACGCTGTGACATTGGCACGGTTTTGTTGCCCGGGCGGGGGTATCATGAACATAATTCGCAGCCGGCTATTGCCGGCCGTTTCGACTTGCAAGCGGGGCACGACCCCAGGAGTTACGACATGGGCCTTGGAGGCATCAGTGTATGGCAGTTGTTGATCATCCTCGTGATCGTGCTGGCCATTTTCGGTACCAAGCGGTTGCGCTCGCTGGGCTCAGACCTGGGCGGCGCCGTGAAGGGTTTCCGCTCGGCGATGACCGAAGCCGAGGAGACGACCGAACAGCTCAGCGACTCGTCCAACGACGCCGATTTCGACAACACGCCGGCCGAAGAACCGCGTAAAGAAAAAGACGCCTGATCCGGTTCCACCATGTCCGGGATTGGCGGTTCAGAATTCCTGCTGCTCTGCATTATCGGGCTCCTGATCCTGGGGCCCGAGAGGCTGCCGCGAGTGGCGCGCCAGCTGGGCAGCTGGGTCGGCAAGGCCCGGCAAATGACTCGCAGCCTGCAGCGCCAGCTCGAGGAAGAACTCGACGTCGAGAAGAACCTCGGTTTCGACCCCAAGGAGCTCAATCCTCAAGACATGTTCATCCCGAATGACGACGACACGTACTCGCCCATGCACGACGAGAAGGACGAGGAAGAAGCCGTCGCTGCCGCAGAAGACGACGAAAAGGCCCCCGAGGAAAAGGCGACCTGATGTCCGAAGCCGCGGACAAGGAGGAGCTTGCAGAAGGCACGTTGATGTCGCACCTGGTCGAGCTGCGCAGCCGGCTGTTCAAGGTATTCGGTGCGGTCTTCTGTATCTTCGTGATTCTTCTGCCGTTCGCGAGGCAGTTGTTCAACGTTGCGGCCGAGCCGCTCATCAAGGTCGTTCCGGGCGGCCAGCTCATCGCACTGAGTCCCGTATCGCCACTCACTGCGACGATCATGCTCGCCTTCTACGTCGCCCTGTTTATCGCGATGCCGGTCGTGCTGTACCAGGCATGGGCATTCGTCGCTCCGGGGCTCTACCGGCGTGAAAAGCGATTTGCATTCCCGCTGCTGGCAACCAGCATCGTGCTGTTCTACGCCGGCATGGCGTTCGCCTATTTCGTCGTCTTTCCCCTGATATTCGGTTTCGTCTCCGGTTTCACGCCGGACGGCGTCGAGTACCAGCCCGATATGGCCGAATACGTGAGCTTCATCATGTTGATCGTGCTCGTGTTCGGCCTCGCGTTCGAGACACCGATCGCGACCGTGTTGACGGTCTGGACCGGGCTCACGACGCCAGACAAGCTGGCCAAGGCACGTCCCTATGTGTTCCTGGGCGCATTCGTCGTCGGCATGTTACTGACACCGCCCGATGTCATCAGCCAGACCGTGCTGGCCGTCCCGGTGTACCTGCTGTACGAGCTCGGCATACAGATGTCGCGATTTTTCAAATCCGACAACAAATAGTGTTTAATGGCTAGCCTTGCCGCATAACAGGGCCGGCCGGTACGTGCAGCCGCCGGGATAACAATATGACAGATGGTGTTGCCGCGACCGCGGAGGACTATTCTCACGACGCAGACCTCTGGGGTCACCCGAAAGGGCTGTACGTCTGCTTTACGACCGAGCTTTGGGAGCGCTTTTCATTCTACGGAATGAAATACCTGCTGCTGCTCTACCTGACCAAGTATCACCTGTTCACTGACGAGATGGGCTTCGAGGTGCTCGGCGCCTATGCGGGCCTCGTCTACGCGTTGCCGCTGATCGGCGGCATGATCGCGGATCGCTTCCTCGGCATGCGCAAGTCCGTCCTGTTCGGCGGAATCCTGCTTTCGCTCGGCCATATCCTGATGGCCGTGGAGGGCTACCAGGCGATCTTCTACGCGGCCGGCACGACACTCACCGAGGACCTGGCGCTGGCAAGCGGAGAGGTCCTGGCCGCCGGCACGGTCCTCGCTGAAGACATCACGATGCGAGATACGGCCGCACTCAAGGTCTTCTACCTCGCGCTCGCGCTCATTGTCATGGGTGTCGGTTACCTGAAGCCGAACATCTCGACGATCGTCGGCAAGCTGTACTCCAAGGAGGATCCGCGCCGCGACTCCGGATTCACGATCTTCTACATGGGCATCAACATCGGTTCTTTTGTCGCGACGATACTCTGCGGGTGGCTCGGGGAAACCTACGGCTGGAAGTACGGTTTCGGTGCAGCCGGCATCGGCATGATCATCGGGCTGTTCACATTCACATACGGCCAGAAATTCCTGATGGGCCATGCCGAACCAGCCGAACCGGAGAAGCTGAAGAAGAGCTTCTTAGGCCCGATCAACGTCGAATGGTCGATCTACCTGCTGAGCCTGCCGGTACTCGGTGTTCTCTGGTATCTCGTGCAGGAAGAGCCGGTTGTACTGCTCACGCAGAACATATTCCTGATCATCGCGATCGTCGGCCTGATCCTGTACTCGATGATCCACAAGCGCCAGGACCAGAACAACAGCGTTGCGTACATCATCGCGGCAATTGCCGTCCTGTTTGGCATCCTTGCGGTCTTCTCGAACCTGCATCCACCGAGCTGGATGGAGGCCTTTTCCGCCGCGTACGCCGAGGAAGTCATGTACCTGTCGATACTGCTCATCATCGGCTTCGTTATTTATGGCTTCGTAACGCATTACACGGACGAGTTCGGGCGCACCGTCGTTCTGATGATCCTCGTCCTGTCGACGATCGTGTTCTGGGCGCTGTTCGAACAATCGGCCGGCTCGATGACGCTGTATGCCGATCGCGTGGTCGACCGGACATGGGGCAACGTCACCTTCACCGCGGCGCAGTTCGGTTCGCTGAACGCTGGCTTCATCATGCTGCTGGCGATACCGTTCGCGGCACTCTGGACGTGGCTCGCGAAGAAGAACCTCGAGCCCTCGACGCCGGTGAAGTTTGGCCTGGGAATCCTGCAGGCGGGACTGGGATTCGGCGCACTGGTGTTCGGCGCGCAGTTCCCGGACCAATCCGGCCAGGTCGCAATGATCTGGCTGGTGCTCGCGTACCTGCTGCACACGACGGGCGAGCTCTGCCTGTCGCCGGTGGGACTGTCCGCAGTGACGAAGCTGTCCATCCCTAACGTCGTCGGCGTCAGTATGGGCACCTGGTTTCTCGCGACCGCGCTGTCCGAGACGGTGGCCCAACGCATCGGCAAGATGGCGGCTATGGCTTCGCAGGGGGGTGAGGTCACCGACTCGGCATCGGCGCTGTCGACCTACACCGAGCTCTTCGAGTTCCTGATGTGGTTCGGCGTCGGCATGGGCGTATTCATGATCGTCATTTCGCCGATACTACGTCGCTGGATGCACGGCATACACTGAAGCGAGGCGCGCCCGGCCCGCTTGCGCGCGCGACGGCGGCGGCCCGATTGAGTACACTCTGCTGCAAACAAGAATCAGGGGGCTCCCATGTCAGAATCCAAACCTGCTGCCGTGAACGGCGGCTTCCTCGGTACTGTCGAGCGCGTCGGCAACAAGCTGCCCGACCCGGCCGTTCTGTTCATCGCGCTTTTGTTCATCGTCTGGGTACTGTCGTGGCTGCTCTCCTACGTCACGTTCAGCTACGTCGATCCGCGCACCGAAGCGCCGATCGTCGTCGCCAACCAGCTGACCGGCTCGGCGATCACGGCATTCATGACCGGCTTCGTCACGAATTTCGTGACGTTTGGGCCGATTGGCACCGTGCTGGTCGCCATGCTCGGCATCGGCGTTGCCGAACATTCCGGTTTCATCACGACCGGCATTCGCGCGCTGTTGAACGTCACGGCCAAGTGGTTGCTCACGCCGATGGTCATCCTCGTCGGCATCATGAGCCATTCCGCTGTCGATGCCGGCTACGTGCTCGTCATCCCGATCGGTGGCGTAATCTTCTATGCGGCGGGACGCCATCCGCTTGCCGGTATCGCGGCGGCATTCGCCGGAGTGTCCGGCGGATTCTCGGCGAACTTTCTGCCAGCCGCACTCGACCCACTGCTGCAGGGTCTGACGCAGGGCGGCGCACAGCTGCTCGACCCGGCTATCGAAGTCAATACGCTCAATAACTACTTCTTCACCGCGTCATCGTCGTTCCTGATCATCGGCCTCGGCTGGTGGATAACCGACAGGATCGTCGAACCGCGCGTCTCAAACGTCGAGATTGACGGAGACGCCGAGGACCTGCCCGAGCTTCACGACCTGAAACCCGAAGAGCGCAAAGGCCTGCGGTGGGCACTGTTCGCTATGCTGCTCGGCATCGCGATCCTTGTTGCGACACTGGTGCCCGATACGTCTCCGTGGCGGGATGCGAACGGCGAACTCGTGACCTTCCAGGCACCGATCATGCGTTCTATCGTCGCGCTGATCTTCTTCCTGTTCCTGATTCCGGGCATGGTATTCGGCTACGTCGCAGGCACGCTCAAGGGCATCAAGGACGTCATCGATGGCATGACGCACTCGATGCACCAGATGGCGTACTACCTCGTCATCATGTTCTTCATCGCCCAGTTCGTGTACTCGTTCGGCGCGTCAAACCTCGGCACACTGCTCGCACTAGCGGGGGCCGAAGCGTTGAAGAGCCTGGAGAATTTTCCCTCGGTTCTGATCGTCGGCATCGTGTTGCTGACAGGCTTTGTGAACCTTTTCGTTGGTTCCGCAAGCGCCAAATGGGGCCTGTTGGCGCCGATCTTCGTGCCGATGCTGATGACGCTCGGCGTCTCGCCCGACCTGACGCAGGCGGCTTACCGTGTCGGCGACTCCAGCACGAACATCATCACGCCGCTGATGCCGTACTTCCCGCTCGTCGTCGTTTACTGTCAGCGCTACGTGAAGTCGACCGGAATCGGCACGCTGGCGGCGATGATGCTGCCGTACACGATTTGGTTCCTCATAACCTGGACGATCTTCCTGCTGCTGTACTATGCGGCCGGAATCCCGCTCGGGTTCGCTGCGAGCTACACGTATCCGCCAAGCTAAGGGCACACCATGCTCGACTTCGAGAAGCTCGGCGCTTTCTATCTCGGCAAGCGCTACAACAGCGAGGCCGACAAGCTCACGGACGGGCCTGGCATGGCTGCCATACACCGTTGACGACAAAGGGCGGTTACGCCCTGCCTGGTAGGCGCTGGTGCTCACATACCTGCTTGTCACATCGGTGCTGGTCAGTGTCGTGGCGCTGCTTCATGCGCGATGGGAGTACCGCAGGCGCGGCAAGCTAAGCCCGGTGGGTTTACTCCTTCTCGTGGCGATGTTGTTCACACCGAACCTCGTTCTCGACTACGCGACCACATACCAGCTGCCGAGCACTGCCCTGGATTACGTCGGACTCGCAATCGGCATCCTCGGCCTGGCGCTATGCCTGGTCGGCATGACCGTCTTTCGATCGGTTCCGAAAGTCCTGTGCCTGGACGTGGGAAACCTGAGCACTGCGGGGCCTTACCGCTACAGCCGGAACCCGCAGTACCTCGGTTACCTCGCGTTTCTTCTCGGTTTCGCGCTCAACGACTGGTCACTATGGTGTCTCGCGGCATTGCTCGTCGTTGGAGTCAGCCTACACCTGCTGGTGCTCGTGGAGGAGGAACACCTGTTTCGGACTTTCGGCGAGCCGTATGCCGGGTTCTGCCGCGACACCCCCCGATATATCGGCCGACCGCGAGCTGGCGCCTGATCCCGGGAAGCGGTGACAATAGGCGGCGGCCCTACGTTCGTCGCCCGGGAGTTAACAATGCGTTTCGGCTTTTCTCTCTTATTGCTGGGTATCGTGTTGATGCACGCCGCAAATTCGGAGGAACTTACGGCAGAGGAGCGGGCAGTTTGGGCCCTCGAAATTGAGTACTACGAGTTTGCCCGGAAGAACGATCCCGAAGGTTACCTGAGCCTCTTCAACGATTCCGTCATCGGCTGGCCAACGATGGACCCACTGCCGAAAGGTAAGGACAAGGTCAGCCAGTGGATAGCGCTGGTTCATTCGAATCCGGCAGAGATCTGGCAATACGAAGTGGAGCGTCTCGCGATACAGTCCTACGAAGACGTCGTCGTCGTTCATTACCGCCTGCGAGATTACTTCGTCTCGGCCGCAACAGGAGAGGAGATTCGATCGCAGAGCTTTCGTATTACCCATACCTGGCTAAAGAGCGACGACCGCTGGCAGATCATCGCCGGCATGGGCGGGAAGTTCAACTAGGTATCGGCTGGCAAATTGGCCGCGTGTCTCGTCAACTCCACGACGGAGAATGCAGTACGGAGGCTCCTGAATACCGGGTAGTCCGGGCGATGCCTTTCGATCAGTCACCGATGCAAGCGCCGGCGTACGCTTTGGTGACCCCAGCGTTGTCGAGCTGGCAATCGTTGTCGTAGGTCACGCCGTCCATGCCGCACACCGGCGAGTAGTCTCGCGGACAATTGCGGCCGAGGTTCTCACAGACGCCAGCGTACTCGATGCGCACGCCGCGTCGCTCCGCCTGGCAGGCATTGCTGTAGGTCATGTCATCGGATCCGCAGACGGGCACGAACAGGTTCGGGCACGGCCGCAGGCCGCAGATGCCCTCGGTGAAGGTCTGAACGCCGGCGCGTTCCGCGTGACAGGCGTTATCGTAGGTTTCACCGTCGTCGCCACAGACCGGCGCGAAGACCTTCGGGCAGTTGGCGGGGTCGCAGCGATCCTTGCGCTGAACCGGCACTCGCTCCGCATCGGCCTCGCAACGATTGATGAAGGTACGGCCGTTCATGCCGCATACCGGCTCGACGATCGAGGGGCATCCCTTCGCCGTGCACGCACCGAGCCCGGCAACCTCGACTTGCGACTTCGCCGCGAAACACTCGTTGATGTAGGTGTTTCCGTCGATGCCGCACACCGGGTCGAACGTCTCCGGGCAGTCGCTCGACTCCTCGGGACAAATCCCCTGGCTGACGATCTCGACATTCGCAGCACTCGCTACGCATTCATTGCTATAGGTCTGTCCGTCGGCGCCGCAAACGGGTGCGTACTCCTGCGTGCAGGCAACCGGGTCCTGGGCCCAGGCCGAAGCAAACAGCAACACGGCTGCCGCCAGCATGACGGTATTGCGCAACGAGGTCTGCATCATGGATTGAAAGCGTCCTGTCTTCTTTCCTTAGAGGGCCTGGTCCCGGCCCGGTTCAACGGATTCTTGCCGCTCCCCAGTAGTTGTAGCTCAAGGCGCGGACCCCGGGGATGTACATGCGTTCGTCGTCCTCGATCACGAATCCGCCGTCCTCGATCAGCGCCGGGATATCGCGATTCATATTGCAGCCGCCGGACAGCCTTTTCCACCCCGGGTTTAGGCGATCCTGCCATTTGTGCACATTCGCATCGGGTGCTTTGCCATGCTCGCAGTAAAGCAGTCGTCCGTCGGGCTTGAGCACCCGTCGCATACCCGCCAGCGCCGGCGAAACATCGTCGATCGAACACAGCGTATAGGTCACCAGCACCGTATCCACGCTATCGTCTTCGAGTGGAATCTCTTCGCCCGGGAGGCCGATGGTCTCGACGTCGAGATCAGACTCCGCGATGTTCTTGCGTGCCAGCCGAAGCATGCCCTCCGACGGTTCGAGGCCGAAGACGTGCCTGACTTTCGATCGATCGTAGTAGGGAAGGTTGAGGCCACTACCGAAACCGATCTCGAGCACGTCACCGCGGGCACGCGGCACGATCTTCTCTCGTTGTTTGCGCGCCGGTTTCACCCCGCAGGCGACGTTGATCAGCCGCGGCAGCACCCGCTCCTGGTACCAGCTCATCGCACCAGCTCGCGAACCCGGACAAGCTCGAAGCCCTCCTGCTCGAGTTCGGGCAGCCGCTCCTCGAGAAGCTCGAGTGTCGCCGGGTACGGGTGCCCGATCGCGACGACCTGTCCCCGACGAACTGCCAGGCGTTTCATGCGCTCGAACTCGCGCGCTACGGTTTCCGGGTCACGGTCCGGATCGAGAAAAACGTCCCGCTTGACGGCCTGCACGCCGGTCTCCGCAGCGATGCGGAGCGCAACGCTATGATGCGTCGTATAGCTGTCGACGAAATAGAGACCTTTGCGTGCCTTGATCTCTTCCATGAGCCAGCGCATATGACCGGGGTGACGCGTCAGCAGGCTGCCGCGGTGGTTGTTGATACCGGACGCGTACGGCACCGACCGAAGCGCGCGCTCGAATTCCGAGACGACCTGCTCACGGGTCATGTCGAGTTCGATTCGGACGGGTTCCTCGACCTGTTCATCGGCGTTCGCCTGCAGTGGCAGGTGCACGAGTACCTCCTTGCCCTGCTCGTGCGCGTATTGCGCGAGCTGCTGCGACCGTGGCGACCCGGGTATGACGGCCAGTGCCAGCGGGCCGGGCAGCGTGATCGCACGGCGGCCTGCTTTCATCTGGTAGCCGAGGTCGTCGATGATGATTGCTATTCGCGCGTGGACGCCCGCGCCGGTATGCGACGCGAACAGCAACAGGAGTGCAGCGAGAGCGGACTTGCGCGCCGTCATTCGGCCTTGCTTTGCATCACCGAGCGCGGCTTCAGGTACTCGATCGCCTCGGCGAGTTGCGTGTCCGCTTCGTGATCGAGATTGCCGGACAGGCTGAGATCCGGGAAGCCTGGGGTGTCATCGACGAAGACGTCCGGCGTAATGCCGACGTCGTGGATCGAATCGCCGGATGGTGTGTAGTACCGCGATGTCGTCAGCTTGATTGCCCGTCCTTTCGACAGCGGCATGACGGTCTGCACGAGCCCCTTGCCGAAGGTCCCGGTGCCGACGACGAGCGCGCGGTTGTGATCCTGCAGTGCGCCGGCAACGATTTCCGATGCGGATGCCGAACCCCTGTTCACCAGCACGACCAGGTTCGCGCCGTCGAGGATATCGCCGCGGTGCGCCGAGCGTGTGAAGCGGGAATCCGTCGAACGGCCGTCGGCGGAAACGATAACGCCCGAGTCGAGAAACAGGTCCGATACGTCGACCGCAGCATCGAGCACGCCGCCCGGGTTGTTGCGCAGATCCAGCACCAGGCCCTCCAGCAGCCCGTCACTCTCGTCCTGTAGATCGTCGACGGCGCGACCGAGGTCTCGTGCGGTGTTTTCACTGAACTGGCTGAGGCGAATGTAGCCGTACGACGGGCCGATGAGCTCCCTGTGGACGCTCGCGACTCGGATGACCTGGCGGCGCATCTCGTGGTCGATCGCCACATCGTCACGAAGCACGGTCACCGTCACCTTCGATCCGGCGTGCCCGCGCAGCTGCCCGATGGTCTGCTGCAGGTTGTGGCTCTCGACGGCAACGCCGTCCACCGCGATGATCTGGTCGCCACTGCGAATCCCGGCTCGCGCCGCAGGTGAGCCGGCAATGGGGGTAACGACGGTGACCGCGCCACCGACTTCACTGACCTCGATACCGATCCCCGTATAGCTCCCGGTGGTGCTGATGCGAATGTCGCGGTATTCCTCGGCGTCGAGATACTGCGAGTGAGCATCGAGGTCGCTGACCATGCCGCGGATCGCGCTCTCGAGCAGCTCCGCGTCGTCGATCGGTTCGACATAATCGCGCTTCACGCGCTCCAGAACCTCGGCAAACAGGCGTGCCTGCTCCCAGGCCAGCTCTTCCTTGTCAGGTGACTTGCCGTTGCCCAGCAACCCGCCTCCGACGGACAGGCTGATACCCAGCACCAGGCCGATGATGACAACGAGAATTGCGCGAACTTTCAGTGACATAGTGTGTTTCAGGCGCCCGGACATAAGTCCCGTTTGGCACGATCATCGACCTTAGCATAGCGACGCGCATTAATGTGCGCATACCATCAAGAATACGGGCTCGCGCTTCGCAGACCTTTTCGAATGCACGGTGCCGTTGGTCTCGATGCGCCGCGGGCCCAGCTCAACCGCCGGGCCGCCGCGTCACCCACTGTTGGGGATTGACCGGGCGTGTGCCGCGGCGCAGCTCGAAATAGAGACCTACCTGCGATTGTCCACCGCTGTCGCCGACCGTTGCGATGACGTCCCCGGGGGCTACCCAGTCGCCGGCCTTCTTGAGCAGGGTTTCGTTGTAACCGTAAAGCGTCAGGTAACCCTCACCATGGTCGACAATGACCAGCAAGCCCATGCCGGCGAGCCAGTCGGCGAAGGCGACCCGGCCGTGGTACACCGCGCGGACCTCCCTTCCTCGCTGTGCACCCAGTACTACACCGTTCCATTTCAGTTGGCCGCCCGCTCTCGGTTGACCGAAGTCGTGGAGCAGCGCACCTGCCACGGGCCAGGTCAGCCTGCCCTTGTGGGCACTGAACGGCTGCTCCGAGCTGATCGGGTAATCCGACAGAATCGTCGACAGCTCGGCAATCAGCCGCGTCAGGTCCTTCTCCTGCTGCGCCAGTCGCTCGACCTCCTCGCCCTCGTCGGCGATCCTCTGCCGCAGCCTCGTGAGCAGCGCCGTGCGGCTTTCCTGTGACTGGTTGAGCCGCGTCAGTTCTGCGTATCGCGATTTGCCGAGCTCTGCCAGGCGTGCCTGCTCCGCCGCGATCTTCGCGTGCAGCGCTTCCAGCTCGCGAATCTGCTTGATGACCGCCTCGATGTTCCCGGCCCGGTAGTCGTTCAGATAGCGATAATAGGCAATGAGCCGACCCAGCGTCGCGGGATCACGCTGGTTGAGCAGCAGGCGGATCTTCTCCTGGCTGCCGCTCATGTACGCCGCGCGTACCTGCGCCGCCAGCGCCGCGGATTCCTCGTCCAGAGAGGCCTCGCGCTGCTCGAGCTCGCGGTCGAGTGCCGCCTTCTTGTTTGCGGTGTATTGCTGTTGCCGCTCGATCTCCTTGATGCGCATCCGTTGCTCGGCTATCGCCACCTCGATGTCCTGCAGCTCACCGGTCAGCCGATCGCGCTCCTCTGCGCTCTCGTCCATGCTTTCCTTGAGCTCACTGATCCGCTGGCGGACGGCTTCGAGCTCGCCTTCCTTGATCTTCGTCAGGTCTTCCTGCTGCGCCGCCGCCGTCAGTGTGACCAGCAGCAGTGCCGGGAAAAAGCCGAATCGCCGATTCATGGCCGCGAGTGTAGTTTCTTTAGGCTTTGACCGCCCGCGAATCCGCGTATAATCCCGGGTTTTGGTTTCTTCCTGGCGCGAGCCCCCGCGCCGAAGCTATTGATTCATGGACAAAATCCTCGAATTCACGGGCAATCACGTGCTGCTCGTGACCGCGCTGATGGTCAGCTTTTTCCTGCTGGTGTTCTCGGAGCTGCGCCGCAAGGCGAGTGGACTGATCAACGTCGAGTCCGGTGACGCCGTCAAGCTCATCAACAACGACGCCGTAGTAATCGATATCCGCAGTGCCGATGCGTATGCGCGCGGCCACATCGTCAATGCGAAGAACATCCCGTCCGACGAGCTCGACGCCCGCCTGGATCAGCTCAAGAAGCACAAAAGCACGCCGATCATCGCCGTCTGCGACAACGGCATCACGTCGACACGCGCCGTCAATACGCTCCGCGGTGCCGGCTTCGAAAGTGTCTATGGCCTGAAGGGCGGCATGAACGGCTGGAGCCAGTCGGGCCTGCCGGTCGTTACCGCCAAGAAGACTAGACCCAAGTCAGGCAAGAAGCGCTGATGACCGCGCGGGTCGTCATCTACGGCAACGCGACCTGCCCGTTCTGCGGTGCGGCACGCATGCTGCTCACGAAGAAGGGCGTCGATTACGAAGACGTCTCGGTCAGCAGCGATCCGTCGGTCATGGCGGAGATGCAGGAGCGAAGCGGCCGCCAGACGGTGCCGCAAGTATTCATTGGTGAGACCCACGTCGGTGGGTTTGACGAACTGTATGCTCTCGATCAAAGTGGAGAGCTGGACAAGCTGCTGGCCGACTGAACGGCCACGCTGTAACTCTTAAGAAACAGGAAAGAAGATGGCAGAACAGGATCAAGTCGCTGACAAGCGCATGACGATCAACAAGATCTACGTGAAAGACTTTTCGTTCGAGTCGCCGCAGTCCCCGGGTATATTCAGCAGGTCCGGCTGGCAGCCGAAAACGAACCTCAACCTGCGCAGCACGCATACGCCGCAGGATGACGACCATCACGAGATCGTGCTGACGATCACGGTCGAGGCGAAGGAAGAAGACAAGACCTGCTTCCTCGTCGAGCTGCAGCAGGCCGGGCTGTTCGAGATCGTCGGTTACGAGGGCGATGAGCTCAAGGCTATTGCCGGCAGCTTCTGCCCCAATATCCTTTTCCCGTATGCCCGTGAAGCGATTGCAACGATGATCCAGAAGGGCGGGTTCCCCGAGTTCGTCCTGCAACCGATCAACTTCGACGCCCTTTTTATGCAGGCCCAGCAACAAGCAGCGCAGCAGGGCGCTGAAGGCGCAGTGGAGGCACACTGATCAACAGCGATGCGCCGCACACCGTTGCCGTAATCGGTGCCGGTTCCTGGGGAACCGCGCTGGCGCTGCAGTTTGCGCGTAGCGGCAGCAACGTCCGGCTTGGTGGTGTCGTTGAGCTCGACCTGCTGGAGAAGATGGTCGTTGATCGCGAGAACGTGCAGTACCTGCCGGATGTCGCGTTCCCTTACAACCTCGCCGCCAACCCGAATCTCGAGCAATGCCTCGATGGCGCGCACACGGTGCTGGTCGCGGTGCCCAGCCATGGCCTGCGACAGACCCTGGAGTCGATCAAGCCCCTGCTGGGCCCGGGCTCGCGCGTCTGCTGGGCCACCAAGGGCTTCGAGCTGAAGACCGGCAAGCTGCCTCACCAGGTTGCTCTCGAGGTGCTCGGTCCCGACCATCCCATCGCCGTGCTGTCCGGGCCGACCTTTGCCAAGGAGGTAGGCGCCGGGCTGCCGACCGCGATGACGATTGCCTCGAATGACGGCGACTTCGCGAACGACCTTGCGGTAGCAATCTCCGACGGCAACTTCCGCGCCTACACATCGGACGACATCATCGGCGTCGAGGTGGGCGGTGCGGTCAAGAACGTGCTCGCCATCGGCGCGGGAATGTGTGACGGTCTCGGCTTCGGCGCCAACACACGCATCGCGTTGATCAATCGGGGGCTCGTCGAGCTGATGCGGCTCGGCGTCGCGCTCGGCGCACGGCAGGAGACCTTCATGGGGCTCGCCGGTATGGGCGACCTGGTGCTCACCTGCACCGACAACCTGTCCCGCAACCGCCGCACGGGTCTCGCGCTGGCGGCCGGCAAGACCGTCGACGAAGCGCAGGAAGAAATCCAGCAGGTCGTCGAAGGCGTGCTCGCCGCCAAAGCCGTGCACGAAGTGGCCGAAGAGATGGGCATCGAGATGCCGATCTGTCACCAGGTATATCGCATACTCTACGAAGGTGCGTCGCCGCGCGAAGCGGTTGGAACGCTGATGCGCCGCGAGCTGAAGTCCGAGTCCGATCACGGCTGATCCCGCCGGGGCGGCGCTGTCCGAACTTCCCCCTTCCGGCGTGCCGCACTGGCAATTCCCCCACGAGCAACTACGCTTGTTGAATAACACGAACAAGTGGGGGCAACCATGGACAGACGGAGTTTCTGCAAGACCACGCTGGCGGCCAGTATCGCCGCTTCTCTGCCGGTCCTATCCGCGTGCGGCGAGAAAGAGAAAGTCGCAACCGAGGCGGATACGAGCCTCCGTGGCGTTTCTCTCGACGGCGCCGAGGTCGAACTCGGGAAATCGGCTATCAAGGAACTCGGCGATGCGATGACGGGACCGGTCATCCTGTCCGGGCATCCCGACTACGACGGCGCTCGCCGGATCTGGAACGGCATGCACGACAAGCGCCCGGCGCTCATCGCACGCTGCCTGTCGAGCACTGATGTCGCTCATGCGGTCAACTTCGCGCGCGACCATGACCTGCTTACCGCGATCCGCGGCGGCGGCCATAGCTGGCCCGGCAAGTCCGTTTGCGACGACGGCATTATGATCGACCTCTCCCAAATGCATAACGTCGAGATCGACACCGAGGCCAACGTCGCTTTCACGGCGGGCGGCGCGCTGCTCGGCCACCTCGACGATGCCACGCTGGCGGAGGGTCTCGTCACGACAGCGGGCGTCGTGTCGCACACCGGTGTCGGCGGATACACGACCGGCGGCGGCTTCGGTCGCCTCAATCGCAAATACGGGCTGACCATCGACAACCTGGTCGGGGCCGAAGTTGTGACAGCGGACGGCAAGATCCGCAGGGCCAGCGCCGAGGAAGAGCCAGACCTGTTCTGGGCGATCCGCGGTGGGGGCGGCAACTTCGGTGTGGTCACACAATTCGATTTCCAGCTGCACCCGTTCGATCGCAACGTGCTGTCGGGAATGATCGTCTGGCCGATCGAACAGGCGCGTGACGTGCTCGAGTTCTACGCCGAGTGGCAAAACGGTTTATCTCGCGACCTGTACACCGGTCCCGCGATGCTGACGCATCCCGAGGCCGGTAACGTGATCGCGATGGAGGTTGTCTACGACGGCGACCCGGCAAAAGGCGAGAAGGAACTTGCGCCGCTACGCGCGATAGGTTCGCCGATCGATGACGGCATCAAGGTGCAGGATTACAAGGTGATGCAGACGCAGGAAGATGCGGCCCTGGCACACGGCATTCGTTCCTATGCGAAGAACGCAATGGTCGGGGAATTCTCCCAGGGCCTGGTCGACGACATGATCGACGCGTACGTCGCCGATCCGCGCGCGGCGTTCTTTACGCACACCTGTGGCGGCGCCGTTGCCGATGTCGGCGAAAGCGATACGGCGTTCCCACACAGGAACGCGGAGACGATGTTCGTGTTCTTCACCGGGTGGATGGATCCGGCGGAGGACGAGGAGGGCCGGCAGATCTGTCGCAACTGGTATGCCGCGCTCGAAGAGCATGCCGGTGGGTATTACGACAATATCGAATGGGAAGGCGATACCGGGGTCGCCCGCAACTTCGGACCGAACTACGCCCGGCTGCGTGAGATCAAGGCGAAGTACGATCCGGGCAACCAGTTCCGCATGAACAGCAACATAGAGCCGGCTTAAGCTCCGTCAGCGAAATCGAGCTGCCGCCAGGCCTCGTAGACGACGACCGCCGCCGCGTTCGACAGGTTGAGGCTTCGATTCCCTTCCCGCATCGGCAGCCGCAAGCGCTGATCGTGTGGCAGCCCGTCCAGGATTTCCTGCGGCAAACCGCGAGTCTCCGGCCCGAACAGGAACGCGTCGCCGGCGCGGAAGATCGCCTGGTCGTAGCGCATCGAATTGCGCGTTGACAATGCGAAGAGGCGCGGCCAGTCGAGCACCTCGAGACAGTCGTCCAGCGAGGCGTGCGTCGCGACGCTGGCGAACTCGCGATAATCCAGCCCGGCCCGCTTCAGCCGCGGCTCATCGAGCTCGAAACCGAGCGGCTCGATGAGGTGCAGGCCGACGCCGGTGTTGGCGCACAGCCGGATGATGTTGCCGGTATTCGGCGGAATCTCGGGCTCGAACAGGATGACGGAGAACACCCTCGAATTGTAGGAGCCTGCCCCGGCGCGCGACAACTCATGTAGAATCGCGCCCCGATGGCCAACAATCCGCTACAAACCAATATCTGCGGGCTAGAGATGGCGTCACCGATCGTGCTGCTGTCGGGCTGCGTCGGTTTCGGCGAGGAGTACACACGGGTAGAGGGTTTCTCCAATCGCGACGTCGGTGCGGTGGTCCTCAAGGGCACGACCGGCGACATGCGCCTCGGCAATCCGCCGCACCGCGTCTACGAAACACCGGACGGCATGCTGAACGCGATCGGCCTGCAGAACCCCGGCGTCGACAAGGTCGTGGACGACATCCTCCCCGGCCTCGATTTCTCCGAGACCCGCTTCATCGCCAACGTGTCCGGCTCGACCGTTGAGGAATACGAAAGGGTCACGAAGCGCTTCGACGATTCGCCGATCGATGCGATCGAGATCAACATTTCGTGCCCGAACGTCAAGGAAGGCGGTGTCGCTTTCGGCAACGACCCGGAAATGTCTGCGCGGGTGGTCGCCGCGTGCCGTGCGAATACCTCGAAACCACTGATCACCAAGCTGTCGCCGAACCAGACGGATATTCGTCACAACGCGAGACTTTGCATCGACGCCGGGACCGACGGTTTCGCCGTCATCAACACGCTGATGGGAATGGCCATCGACGCAGAAAGCCGCCGGCCGGTTATCGGTAACGTCCAGGGCGGGCTGTCGGGCCCGGCGATCAAGCCGATCGCGCTACTCAAGGTCCACCAGGTTTACGAAGTTGCGAAAGAACACGACGTTCCCATCATCGGGCAGGGCGGCATCACCTCGGCGACCGACGCAATCGAGTTCATGGTCGCTGGCGCCGCCGCGGTCGGTGTCGGCACCGCCTTGTTCTACGACCCCCTCGTCTGTACGAAGATCAACGCCGGCATCGCCGATTACCTGCGGCGCCATGGCATGTCGTCGGTCAGCGAGCTCGTCGGCACGCTTGAGGCCTGACGGTGATAAGCTGCGTCCGGGCCGAATCCATGGAGCACCGCACCAATGCCTGAGCAACGAAAATGGCCGTGGCCCATGTGGGTCCTGGCGCTTGATATCGTCGGCACACTGTTCCTGGTCGCGGGCCTGCTCGGTCATTTCATGGTGGATGACCTGCCTGGCGGGGAGCAGCTCGGCCCGCTTGCGATACCGCTGATCATTCTCGGCGTAGTGATGATGATTCCACTCGTCGTTTTCTCGATCCGAAGCGCCCGGTCGCCGAAACGATGAATACTGTGCGACGCTTCGTCTCAAACGCTGTGCTCCTGCTGATTGCGGCTGGTGCGTACGCGGACGATGCTGCCCTTGCCCACGGCGCCGAACTGCTCGGCCCGTTCAAGATGAACCTCAAGTCGGCCCTGGTCGAGGGCATGCAGCAGGGACCCGCGGCGGCGATCAGCGCCTGCCGCGAGCAGGCGCCGGAGATTGCGGAATCACTGAGCGTCGACGGCGTGACGGTCGGGCGCAGCAGCCATCGACTGCGCAATGCCGACAATGTTGCACCGGAGTGGGCGGCGCCGTTACTACAGGCATACCTCGACAACGACGACGACCGCGCCCCGCGTGCTGTCGCGATATCCGACGGCCGCTGGGGCTATGTCGAGGCGATCGTGTTGCAGCCGCTGTGCGTTACCTGCCATGGCGAAAGCCTCGCGCCAGAAATCCGAACCCGTATCGAGGAACTCTATCCCGAGGACAGGGCGACGGGCTTCGCCGTCGGTGACTTCCGCGGTATCTTCTGGGCCGAGTTCCCTGTTCAGGAGTAGTCGGAAATGAGGCCGGCTGCGGCAGGCCTGATAGTCGTTGGCTGCCTGGTATTCTCGGCTCTCGTGGCCGACATCGGCCGCGACAGCGCGAACCAGACCTTCGGCTCGATGCGCCTGGTGCCAGGCGCGACCTTCCGGATGGGCAGCGATGCCGATGAGCTGCCGGGGATCCAGGAGGCGGTCGGGCTGCGTTATATCGAACCGCTTTTGCCGGAAGTGCCGGCGCTCGACGCGACCGTCGCCGATTTCTACATGGACGTCTTCGACGTCACTAACGGCGAATTTGCCCGCTTCGTCGCTGCCGTTCCCCAGTGGGGCAAGGAAGACGCGGACACCTCGCTGCACAACGGCAGGTACCTGGAACACTGGAAGACCGGGTCGCCCAATCGCGAATTGCTCGATCATCCCGTGACTTTCATTACCTGGCACGCGGCGGTGGCTTACTGTGAATGGGCAGGCAAACGCCTGCCCACCGAAGCCGAGTACGAGTGGGCGTCGCAGGACCCTGGTCGCCCTTCGCTGTATCCGTGGGGTAATGCGCCGCCGGATGACGAGCGTGTTAGCTGGGGCGGCAACGGTATCAATGGCACTGTCCCGGTTGGCAGCTATCCACCGAACGCGCGGGGGCTCTACGATATGTCCGGCAACGTCTGGCACTTCACGGCCGACCCCTGGTTCGGCGCCTACGGTGACGTGCCGGCGGATGCCGAAGAGGTTCGGCGCTCGGCCGAAGACCCGCGCATCCGCAGGGTCGTGCGTGGCGGTAGCTGGGGTGCCAACGCGGCAAACCTGAGGATTCGCTACCGCGACAGTCACAGGCCCTACGATGCCCGGGGAATGGTCGGCTTCCGATGCGCAAAGGACGCGGACGAGTGAGCGTTCGCTACGCAGCGTTCGGCTCCAACCTGCACCCGCTGCGGCTCGGCAAACGGCTTGCATCGGCAAGGCTCCGCGGCACTGCGTTCCTGCCGGACTGGTCGCTCGAGTTTCACAAGCGCAGCGAGGATGGTTCGGGCAAGTGCAGTATTCGTCGCGGCAGCAGTGGCGTACACCTCGCCATCTATGACATGGTCGATGCGGATCGCCTCTTGCTCGACCGCATCGAGGGGCTAGGCGCCGGGTATGACGGGATCAGCCTCGAAATCCCGGGGTTCGGCCGGTGTTTTTCCTATGCGGCAGCGGCCACGCATGTCGACGAATCGCTGGCGCCATACGACTGGTATTCCGGGCTGGTGCTCGCCGGGGCACGATTGCACGGTTTTCCGGATGACTACCTGTCTCGCATCAGGTCTGTCGCGACGACGCGCGACCCCGACGCGGAACGGCACCGATCGATGTGGGACCTCGTCGAATCAATCGAGGTGCAGGGCCTTCATCTTGCGGGCGAGGGTATTGCGCCCCCAGCCGAGTAGCTTTGCCGCTTCCTGCCGGTGGCCGTTGGTCTGCGACATCGCTATCTCGATGAGCGTCTTCTCGAACTCCGGCAGCGCCGCATCCAGGAGCGGCGTTTCGTTGTTGTGCAGCTGACGCTCCGCCCACGATGCGAGCACGCGTGTCCATTCCCTGGCCGCCTGTTTCGGCGTCTCGTCACCGCCCAGGTCGACCGGGATGTCTTCCGCGGTGATGACCGAGCCGGGTGCGGTCACGGTAAGGCGCCGCGTCGCGTTTACGAGTTGCCGTACGTTGCCCGGCCAGGAGAAAGCCTGTAGCGCATCGACCGCATCCGCGTCGAGCGTCTTTGCCGTCGTGCCCAGTTCGCGCGCCGCCTCGTCGAGATAGTGGTTGAGCAGCATCGGTATGTCGTCGCGCCGCTGCCGCAACGGCGGCGTGTTGATGCGGATAACGTTCAGCCGATGGTAAAGGTCTTCGCGGAAGCGGGCTTCCTTGACCGCGCGGGCGAGATCCTGGTTGGTCGCTGCGATGACGCGGACGTCGACCCGAATCGGTGTTTGCCCGCCGACGCGGTAGAACTCGCTCTCCGCGAGCACGCGCAACAGCCGGGTCTGCAGGGCCGGCGACATGTCGCCGATCTCGTCGAGAAACAGCGTGCCTCCATTGGCCTGTTCGAAGCGCCCGATGCGCCGGGAGTCGGCGCCGGTGAACGCGCCTTTCTCATGACCGAACAGTTCGGATTCGAGCAGCTCGGAGGCGATCGCCGACGTGTTCAGGGCGACGAACGGTTTGTCGGACCGCGGGCTGTGGTCGTGAAGCGCGCGCGCCACGAGCTCCTTGCCCGTTCCGGATTCGCCGGTAATCAACACCGTCATGCTCGAGCCGGCCAGTCGCCCGATCGAGCGGAACACCTCCTGCATCGCCGGCGCCTGCCCGATCATCGAGGCCATTGCGTCGGGCTTGCGACGCTCTTCGTCTTCGCCCTTGCCGTTTGCGCGCGCGGCCTTCTGCACCAGCGCGATGGCTTCGTCGATGTCGAAGGGCTTCGGCAGGTACTCGAACGCGCCACCCTTGTACGCGGCGACGGCGTTCTCGAGATCGGAATGGGCCGTGATGACGATGATGGGCAGGTTCGGGCGCGTGCCGTGCAGGCGGTCGAGCAGGGCGATGCCGCTCATCCCCGGCATGCGCACATCGGTAATCAGGACGTCCGGCTCTTCGTCCGCGATCGCATCGAGCAGGTGTTCCGCCCGCTCGAAGCTGCGCGGCGCCATGTCGGCCTGCTTGAGCGCCTTCTCGAGCACCCACCTCACCGACTGATCGTCATCGACGACCCAGACGTTCAGCGTTTCCCCGGTCATGTCGGCTGCTCCAGCGGAATGCGGACATAGAACACGGTGCGTCCGGGCCGGCTCTCGAACTCGATCAGGCCGCCGTGGCGACTCAGGAGTTCCTGCGCCGCCGGCAGGCCAAGGCCGGTGCCATCCGGCCGGCTGGTCACTAGCGGGTAGAACACCGTGTCCTGTAGCTCCTGCGGGATACCCGGTCCATCGTCTTCTATTTCGACAGACGCAATAACGCGATGGCGAATATCGCCGATTGTGAAATTGGTGACGGCGCGGCTTCTCAGCGTCACTGTGCCGTGGCCGTCGAGGGCCGCTGCTGCATTACGCAACAGGTTCAGGAACGCCTGGATCATCTGGTCACGGTCGAGATCGATCAGCGGCAGGCCCGGATCGTAATCGCGCTGCACCGTCAGCTGCCGTTCGTCTTCGGTCTCGATGAGCCTGACCACGTACTCGAGCAGTTCGTGGATGTTGACCGGCCGTTTCATTGGCGGCCCGCCCGGGCCAAGCAGCGTATCGACCAGGGCGGCAAGGCGGTCTGTTTCGCTAATGACCACGTCGGTGTATTCACGAAGGTCGGCATTTTCGAGCTGCCGTTCGAGCAGCTGCGCTGCACCGCGGATGCCGCCGAGCGGGTTCTTTATCTCGTGCGCGAGCTGCCGGATCATCTGCCGTCCCGCGCCGTGCTGAATCAGCAGGGCATTCTCGCGCGTGATCTGCGACCGGCGGGTAACGTCCGAGATCTCGATCAGGAGTCGCGCGCTGTCGATATGCACCGGTGATACCCGGCAGTCGACCACGCGCTCTTCGGCGTGGACTTCGTTCGGAGCCAGGTGCATCTCGTTGGCATAGTGGTCCCCGGTATGCACCACGCGCGTCAGGATGTCGCGCATCTCGGGCTCGTCGTCGACCAGTTGCAGCAGCGATCGGCCGATCGCTCTTTGTTCGCTGATCCCCAAGATGTTCTCGGCGGCCGGGTTCAAGCCCACAATCAGCAGCGAGTCATCGAGCAGGATGACGCCGGTGTCGAGTGAATCGAGGATGTAGCGCGAATCCGCGCTGAGCGTGTTTCCGGGCTTGCCTAGCGGCCCGGGCGCCCCGGCAGACCGACCGTGTTCTGCTGTACGTAGAACCGGTTCGGCAGGCTTCTCGCCATCAGCCGGCCCGTGGAGTCGACGATCTCCGCCTGGATGTTGTGCACGCCCCGATACACTTCTTCGATCTGGAAACTCGTGCCACTGACCGTCCGCTGTTCGCCGTCGAAGTAGACGCGAACCTGGTCTTCCGCTCGCACGCTCGGGCTCACCCGCAGCGCGACGTTGAGAACGCCTTCTATGTTCCACAGCGTCTCTTCCGGTGCAGGCGCAACGACCTCGAGGGTCTCGTAGCGGAACACCGGCTGCGGTGCGACCTGCGGGTCTGCGGTCGAACTCGTCGTCGGGGCAGCAACCGCAAGGGAGTCGATGGACTGCGGTCGGGACCGGTTGCGAT
>JAAUXZ010035567.1_pt1 | contig 44115 bp, 40 predicted proteins | sample 7278131 | NCBI WGS metagenome assembly JAAUXZ01 (sample SAMN14350119, study PRJNA611818) | marine sediment metagenome | isolation source: surface marine sediment (3m) | place: French Polynesia: Moorea | collected 2018-08 | reverse complement strand
TCCTCTGGATTAGAGTGGAGCCTGATCTAGGCAATGATATAATGAATACTAGATTGTTCAATTTTCTTTTATCCTGAAGTTTTCTAAAAATTAAAAATCTTGATTGTCCAGAAACCAAGGTGTTTTTTTACTTCATACATCGCCCAAACATTCCACATTATTACAGAAACACTTGTCGCCACTGAAACACCTAGATAACCGAAATCCCTTACTAATAATATACTTAATACTATATTAATGACTGAAACTTTAAGCAAAATGTCTCTAAATATTTTTTCTTTACCTGTCATCATCAACAAATAACCAACAGAACCACATACTACATTAAAGAATTGCCCTATAGTCAAAATAACTAATGCATTACTTCCTTCTATGTATTCATCACCAAACAATCCCATTATATAATCTGGAAAGTACAATAAAATAAACGTGGGAAAAACCACAATAAAAAATAAAATACTTGAAGTAAATTGTGCAAGTTTAGTTATTTCTACATTGTCTTTTATTTTATATAACACAGCATACTTTGGAGCTGTTATTGAATTTATCGCTATTAGTATTAATGAGGTAACTAATACTGTTCTTGATGCGGCTGAATATATACCTACAGCTTCAGGGTCCGAAAAAATTCCAAGTACGAGCACATCAGACCAACTTAAAATAAGTGCGCCTGATGATATTAACAACATTGGCCACCCTTCTTTCACTAGGCGCATATATTCAATATCCTTTTTAATTATTTTTTTTGTTAAATGATTAATATAAACCAGAAGAATGACTGCTATAGAGAAATATCCGATTGTTACAGACATATTCACCACATATAAATTTACATCACTATAAAGTGAATATACGTAAATAAAAGCAAGTGTGATGCAAGGTGTTAAAACAGTTTGAAAGAGTGTAGCTAATATTGGTTTATCGTATGCCTTTAACACTTCACCAAATACAACATTTATGGCTAAAGGTATTGTACACACGCCAAGTAATTTTAATGTATCAGAGAATTTAATATCATCAATAATGATTGAATAGAGAAATTCACTAAATAAAAGTAATGCTAAAGAAAATAACAAGCCTAAATAGATAACAATTTTAAGCGCCGTAGTTATATATCCTTTCGCTTTTCTAGGATTTATATTTTTATAATATGAGACACGCTTTAATAAAACATTATCAAAACCGAATCTAGTTATCACTGATAATATAGTTATCAATGAAATAGAAAAAGAATATATACCAAATTCACTTACATCTAGTAATCGAGCAAAAACTACTATAATAATGAAAGCTAAAGCTGCACCTGTCGACCTAGCTACAAGCACTAAGGAACTTTTTTTTATAAATTTTATAATATCCACTATCTTATCAAGTTAATAAATTAAACATAGTGTTTAAAAATTAATCTGTCATACAATTTATAAACCATTATATTCTCATAGAGATTTAATATTATTTATAATTATTTTTTACACTCTATAACTACCATTAACAATTCTATACCACCAAGTTGTGTTATTTAGATACCACATAATTGTTTTAGGAATCGCAGTTTCCATTGACTCTTTGGACATATATCCCAACTCATTTAACATCTTGCAACTATCAATCGCATATCGTGTATCGTGACCTGCTCTATCTTTAACATAGGTAATAAGAGACTTGTGTGGTGATCCGAATGGATGATACTTATCCATATAATTACAAATCATATTGACTATTCCTATATTACGTATTTCATTTCCTCCCCCAATATTATATGTATTACCTACGACACCTTTTCGAATTATAAGATCAATGCCTTTTACATGATCTTCCACGTATAACCAATCACGAATTTGTGTACCACTTCCATAAATTCGCAATTGTCTCTTCTTCACACAATTTACTATGACAAGTGGTACTAATTTTTCTGGAAATTGAAAGGGACCAAAGTTATTTGAACAATTACTAATCGTAGTCTTCAAACCATAGGTATGGTGATAACTCCGAACAAGAAGATCTGCACTTGCTTTACTAGCCGCATACGGGGAGTTAGGAAGATATTGGTGATGTTCAGTGAATGCAGGTTCATTAGGTTTTAAACTTCCGTAAACCTCATCGGTAGAAATATGATGGAAACGATGGTTAGCACAACCTCTATCAAGCCAGATTCTTTTTGCTGCCTTTAGCAGTGAATGCGTACCTTCTATATTTGTCTTGAGAAATACATCCGGGTTTTGAATTGATCGATCAACATGTGACTCGGCAGCGAAATGTACAATTGTGTCAATCTGCTCTCTTTCGAGCAATCTTTCTACTAAAGAAGTATTGAGAATATTTCCTTGGACAAATTGAAAATTTGGATTTCCTTCAAATACAGACAGATTATCACGATTACCGGCGTAGGTGAGTGCATCCAGTACAATCACTTTTTCATTTGGATATGTCCTAAGCCAATAATGGACAAAATTACATCCAATGAATCCTGCACCACCAGTGATTAAAAGCTTTTGAGGGTTGTGTTTCACTGTATTAACAAACTATCCAAAATCAATATAAAGGCCTATACGCCTTATTTTGTGATATCGAGCTCCCTTGTAATTTTATCGCATATGAGGATTGAGCATATGGGGCATATGCAACAGTCGGATAGTCTTTAGTCGATAATGGTACAACTATAGGGGGACCTGATTGAGTAATCCCTTCCCTTTAGCCATGTCCATAATAGCCTTTGTAAAACCATACCAAGTAGTCGGTGGATTATCCACATAATGGTAAATACCCCAGGGAAAGGTTTGCTCTAATAGATAAGGCTTCGCGATATTTAGTAACACATCCTCGATGTCACCGACCCATGTTGGGCAACCGTGTTTATCGCTAACCACACGACAAGTACTTTTCTTTCTCCACTCAAAATAAGCATTGTTTTGACATAACTCTGGCCTGTTCTGGAGAATACCCAAACAAATCGTAAGATAATATGCTCATCTAAATATTTCCTGACGATCTGCTCATCTTCTAGCTTACTAAGACCTTAGATACTTTGCGGATTCGGCTAGTCATCCTCTAATTATGGGCCTCTTTTCTTGCCATCGAAAATATATTCTGTCGATAGTTAAAATGTTGATATTCGCTGATTGAAAAAAAACTATGAAAGGTTTATTGGACCATCTCTGTTTATTGAATAAGCTAGCTCTGATCTTTCTTCTACATCATCACCTACAGTGAGTACTGCTGCATTGATAGCTAAATCAGGTTTTACTTAATCAATGACAGTGCTGACATCTTCTAGGCTCGTTATATCGACATCTCTATAACTTGTAGCCATTATTATCAGACCATATTTATTGCATAGTAAGTGCCTGTGCTAAACAATCCGGGCTTGGCTGATTCGCATAACTCAATTCTATACCTCAATCACTTCCTGAGCCCAGTAAGTTATTAAATACATTTTGATCATATGGTGTTGTGATTATTTATCTCTCTTTAATACCAGCAAGCATCAGTATAGAAAGCGGATAATAAATCATTGGCTTGTCATAGACCGCTATCAACTGTTTACTAACAGACCATGTCAAGGGATGAGGACATGTGCTAGTTCCACCAGCGAAAACAATTGCTTTGTAAATATTAGACATAAAGTTTATTGAGAATGGTGGTTTCGTCTTTTGGCTTTAACGAGATCTCGGATGTAGAGATAAATTTTGCAGAATAACTGTGAGGTATTGGATCAGACGAAGGTTGAGACAATCAGATCGACATGCGTTGGAAGTGGAGTAGTTTATCCTTTCTGAATGGCGATGGGCCAGCAATTTTCCTTAAACTACCCCAAAATTGTGATCAGACAATGGACTATCATATCATCCATTTACTTTAGATACGGCAATGATGCTTCCCATCAGGTAAAATCCTTATTTTCTCTACTATTTGTGTAAATATGAATATGTACAAACATGGACTATTCAAGGAATTCAATCCACTATTATCCTTGTTTATACGTGCATTCGATTTACTAATGGTTATATTGGGAGCCATCAGTGCTCACTACTATCGTTTCGGTCATATCTCTCTCGATACACGATATGAGACGGCAATCATACTCGGAGTTTTACTTGCGGCGCTGATATTTCCGGCCTTCAACATATATCATTCATGGCGTGGTAAGCGGGTAATCAAACAACTTTGGGTGATAACGCTCGCCTGGTTTTCAACAAGCTTTCTCCTCGTAATCATTGCCTTTAGTGTAAAGTCAGGCGCTTATTATTCTCGTATTTGGGCTGGTCATTGGTTAGTACATACTTGGCTATTGCTAATAGTCTCGCGTATCTTCATCCAGTCAATTTTTGATTACATAAGAAAACATGGATGGAACCGGAAACAAATTGCAATCATCGGCGCCGGAACGCTTGGAAAAAGGACCTTTTCACAGCTTACCCAAGCAGATTGGGTCGGTTACGATCTTGTCGCATTCTGGGACGATAGAAAAAACCGGTCATATGAAAATGTAGGAAACACAGGAATACCAGTAATTTCGGTTGAAAAAGGCGTCAATTTATTAATGTCTGGTGAAAAGCAGTTGGATGAAGTGTGGCTGGCACTTCCGTTACGGGCAGAAAATAGAATGCACGAGATACTTAATTTATTGCGACACAGCACGGTTACAGTAAGACTGGTACCAGATATTTTTGGGTTTAGATTGCTGAATCATTCGATTACTGAAATCGCGGGCATTCCCGTTCTGGATATCAGTGCATCACCCATGACAGGAAGCAACCGTATCATTAAAGGGTTGGAAGATAGACTGTTAGGCTTTTTATTTTTAATCATAGTCATACCCTTCGCCATCATCATTGCGATTGGCATCAAATTGAGTTCCCCAGGTCCCATTCTTTTCAAACAGATGCGTTATGGCTGGGATGGCAAGCCCATTAAAGTCTATAAATTTAGAACCATGGTTGTACATGAAGAATCAAATGGAACGGTAACTCAGGCCTCGAAGAAAGACAGCCGAATCACGAAGTTTGGGGCTTTTCTACGCCGTACGAGTCTCGATGAACTACCTCAATTTTATAACGTGCTACAGGGAAGAATGTCCATAGTCGGTCCCAGACCACATGCCGTAGCACATAACGAACTTTACAAAGATCAGATCGATGATTACATGCAGAGGCATCGCGTCAAACCGGGGATCACTGGGTGGGCTCAGATCAATGGCTGGCGAGGGGAAACAGACACATTAGATAAAATGAAACGCCGTGTGGAGTATGATTTATTTTATATTGAAAACTGGTCACTCTGGTTTGACCTTAAAATTATATTTCTTACCTTGTTCAAAGGATTTGTAGGAAAAAATGTCTATTAATTACCAGGCCAAACTAAGTTTAAAAAGTTGACATACACAACTCATTTGCTTTCAGCTAACTGAGACTGTACCTTAGACCTGAATTGAATGATAAATGTACTCATTACCGCAATAAACCCAGCCAAAACAATAGCAAAAGCAAATAACATTATCTTAGTAAGACCGACAGGCTCTTGTGATCGCATTGGCTCAGCAACGGATTGAGTTTCTAAGATATTTTCAAGACGTTCATTAAGATTGATTATCTCTTGTTTTAAAACCGCTATTTTTTGTTCGCGTTCAGCCGGTATTTTTAGTTTCTGAGCCTTGATGGTGATGATATCAGTCTTCTGTTTCTCAACATTCAGTCTATGTTCCACGAGAAATTTCTTTAGGTTCTTTTCTTTTTCATCTATCAAGGCAGTCTGTTGAATCTGATCACGATTATTGTCATTGATCTCTTTCTGTAAATCAGCATGTTGATTTTCCAGATCTATATAGAGTCTCTCTTCAAGTGATGAAAGCCTTGTCCTATTTTGTTGAAGTTCATTATCGATCATGAGCATGGTCATACCTTGTTCGCTACTTTTAGCATCAGAAACACTACCTTGCTGAACTTTGATAGCCCGCTTGATTTGCTCTTTCAATTCAGCAATCTGGTAAATCAATAAATCACTCAACTGGTTGAGTCGTTCCTTTTTTGAGTTAAGTATAGCTCCCCTTTCTTTGAGGGATTCCAACTGACTTTTTTCATTATCAATCTGTATTTCCAGTGCTTTTATTCTATGTTCATGTATCGTTGGATCCTCAAGTTTCGCCAAATTTACTTCCTCCCCCTTCAGTTTCGACTCCATGTCTTTAATAATCGGTTCATAAATTCTCTGATCATTTTCCAGTTGCAATTCCAGTTCCTTTTGTAGGATAGTTTCTCTTATGCTGGCTCTTATTGGCCTTAATATCCTTTCATGATCCTGCTCAATCGCTTGCGCCATTTGAGTCACGATTTTTTCGAACTGGCTAACCTGATCCTCTTCAACTTCGGTTGTTATGAGTACCAGATCGCTATTTTTTGGTATTGTTATATCAAATTCAGTTAACCTGATATCTTCATCATCATATTGGATTAATATTTTTGGGACCAATGCATTTTCAAGTTTTGCTTTCACTGATTCCGCAGATTCAAGTAGGATGACCTGATCATCTCGTATCGTTTGGCCAATATCGATAGTCGAAGTGATAGAATATTTTATTGGGATTATTAACGCTACGATAAAACCCAATATCAGTGTAATGAAAAATACCTTCCAAAAAACATTTTTGTGTTCAAGGATCACCAGCCAAATATCAACCAGGCTGACTTCGTCTTCTGGGTAGACATATTGGGGGATGTTTACCGGAAGCGGCTGTACTTCTTTTTGCATATTTGGAGTTAAACCTGTTCCTTAAAAACCTGTTAGCTTCGTGAAATTAAAAAGGACAGAGACATACCACTGTTCCTTTTGGTTACTTAACAATTAATATATTGATTTCAACATTGTTAACGAACCAATCCGGCTTCCACCTGATTCCGCTTTTCCTTACCTTCCAATCTCTCGATCAACTCCAAAGCGAAATCCATCGCCGTGCCAGGCCCACGCGAGGTAACCACTCTCTCATCAACCAGAACCGGTTCCAGATTGACACTCACATCGGGTAAATCCATCTTGTCTAAGACCCCGGGATAGCTTGTCGCGCTACGACCCTCCAACAGGCCTGCATTCGCCAAGACCTTAGGGGCCGCGCAGATCGCGGCAGTATATTTGCCTTCTGCCGCAAGGCGCTTTAACAGGGAAAGGATACGGGAATCGTTGTTCAGATGATCGGCACCCGGTAAACCACCGGGGAGTACGATCATATCGAATGCGTCATCCATAACGTCATCGAGCGTCGTGTCGGGGATCAAGGTGATCCCCCGGGAAGCCTTGACCGGTTGATCATCAAGACCTGCCGTAACGACTTCGATACCGGCTCTTGTCAAAAGATCGGTGACGGTGACGGCTTCAAGTTCTTCACATCCCTGGGCAAGGGGGACGAGTACGCGTGCCATAGTTTTTCACCTTCATTGGTCAACTCAGAAGCTGGCACCAATTCTACCCCGAGTGATTCCAATTTTGGTAATTCTTCCGCCAATACTGCGACAGTTTGCGGGTAGGGATGCCCGATACCTATGGCTTTGCCCGTATTCTTGGCGATATCAATCAATTTGTAGAGTTGTGTGCGGATCTTTTCCTCGTCTTCCTCGTTGTCGAGAAAGACGTTCCGCCTGGCAGAATCGATCAGGTTTTTCCGTGCGACTTTTTCTGCTACGGTTTTTTCTGTCGTACGGCTGTCGATAAAAAACAGGTCGTCATCCCGAATGGTACTCATCAGCCAGCGCATGGCAGTCGGGTCTCGGGTCAATAGACTGCCCATATGGTTGTTGATTCCGGCGACATAGGGTACCGAGTCAAGGGCGTTCTCGAGGCTGTTGATAAACTCTTCCTTCGGCATATCCAGGGTCAAGCCCCCATCACCTAACAGATTCCCGTTATGCGACTCCATCGGAAGATGCAACATGACCTCTTTTGAATTTTCATAGGCCCAGGTTGCCTGATCCCAGGCATGCGGTGTATGCGGAAGGAACGCATATGTGACGGGGCCTGGAAGCCTGAGTGCCGCTTCACCGGCCGATTTGTGATAGCCCAAATCATCGATAATCACTGCGATCTTAGCGCGAGGTGGCGAGATTTCACCAGTTTCGGCCAGTCCATCAGTCATGTTTATCAAGCCGATCAATCCGGCTAGCCAGCCGGATAGATATCTTTTGGACATAGTGAGTCTTCCCAATTGTCATCCTTCTTAGTTACGATGCAAAATCACAAGTCCTTTCAGTAGGTTAAGCGCCTCGCCGAGTTGGTAATCCTTAGCGGCCAGTGGTGTGTTATCTTCATTTTTCTCTTTACCATCAGTCTCTTCAATCGACTTACCACCGTTACCGTTCAGTAAATGACGGGACAGGTCCGACTCTTTCAGCGGTTTCACATGCTTGGCTTCCGCTTGAGAAACCTTGACGTCTTCGAGCACGATGTCCGGCTTGATGCCCTCTGCTTGGATGGATCTGCCAGACGGTGTGTAATAGCGTGCCGTGGTGAGCTTCACCGCAGATCGCTTGTTGACCGGAATGATGGTCTGTACTGAACCCTTACCAAAGGTTGGTTTACCCATGATCACCGCTCGCGAATGATCCTGCAGTGCCCCTGCTACGATCTCTGAAGCCGACGCTGAACCCTCGTTCACCAGCACGACGATCGGTGCGCCTGCCATTACGTCATCGGGCGCGGCTTCGAAGCGAAGTTCCGATTCCTCTTCACGCCCTTCGGTATAAACGATCAACCCTGATACCAGGAACGCATCGCTCACGGAGACCGCTGCATTCAGTACGCCGCCCGGGTTGTTGCGCAGATCCAAAATGAGTCCTTTGATTTCGCCATCCACCTTTTTATTCAACTTCTTGATGGCCTTTAGCATGTCTTCATTGGTATGAGATTGAAATTGCGAGATCCGGATATACGCGAAATGGTCTTCCAACAATCGGCCCTTGACACTGGTGACCTTGATGACATCTCGCACGACGTCTATTTTGATCGGCCTCTCTTCTCCCTCGCGAACAATGGTAAGACTAATACTGGTGCCCGGCTTACCCCGCATCAGTTTGACCGCATCATTCAACGTCAGGCCTTTGACCGGTGTATCATCCAGACGCACGATCAGATCACCGCTCAACACACCGGCGCGCTGCGCGGGGGTATCATCGATCGGTGCTATGACCTTGACAAAGCCGTCCTCCATCCCGACCTCGATGCCAAGTCCACCAAACTCTCCCTTCGTACCGACCTGCAGGTCTTTGAATTCATCCCGGTTCAGGTAATTGGAGTGCGGATCCAGACCGGAGACCATGCCGCGGATAGCGTTCTCCAGCAGGACCTTGTCTTCTATCGGTTCGACGTAGTTCGATTTGATACGACCGAATATCTCAGCGAACAGCCTCAGGTGCTCCAAAGGTAATTCACCGTTTCCCGCTGAATCAACCGCCGGCTCGTCAGCAAAGGCAAGCCCCGCCGCAAGGACCAGACAAAGACTCAACACATGGTATTTTAAGAGGATGTTTTTCATCCGATATATCCTTCCTGCATCCCGCCCAATTGCGGGAATAGCATTATGTAGCTAACTGAGACAGCACTGATCCGAGAACGCTTCATCAAATCCACCTAAATAGCGGCCGAAAGACCCTGTGGTATATCGAGACAAGCCAGTCGTTGCTTCAAAAATGCCCTAAGCTTTTTGTTCTCTCCGCCAGACCCTATCGTCTGAGTTCCACAAACGATCTGGTAGTGAGAGGCCTATCACGCCATTTCTTTTTATCCGCTTACACCATTTTTTGGGATCTTTGGCCTTGCCATTCTGCCTGATACCAAAATAGACACCCGAGGTACTGCGCCCACCGCTGTTTCCTACCTGTGCCACCACCTCACCAGGTTCGACCCATTCACCGGTCTCCTTGAACAGACTCTGATTATGGCCATATAAGCTCATAAATCCATCGCCATGATCGATGATCAGGAGCAGGCCGAAACCACGTAGCCAATCCGCAAAGGCAACCCGGCCATGATGAACGGCCCTGACCTCCCGACCTTCGGGTGCTGCGATCAACACCCCGTCCCACCGTAATTTGCCCACCTCCCTGGGTGCCCCGAAACTGGCCGCCAAACGCCCTTTGGTTGGCCAGGGTAGCGTTCCCTTGCGACTCTTGAATGGATTGAACGTGGTTCTATCCAAAGGTATGTCGGCCAGCGCCTCCTGCAGTCGAATCAAGAGAGTTTCCAACTCCTTTTCGTCGGCTTTCAAACCTTCCAGCTCTTGCCCTTTGGACTTCAGCTCCTTGCTCAAACCGGCAATGATCTGTTGCCGATCACTCTGCGCCGCCTCCAATTCTTGCTTTGCCTGATTTTCTTTGGCAAAGAGTTGTTGCAGACGCTGCTCCTCCTCGGTGATCTCCAGCTCGATACGGGTCAGTCTGGATAAATTTTCCTGGATCATTTCCATCTGCTCCATCCGTGCAGCATTGAGGTAATCGTAATATACCATCAGCCGACTGACTATCGCCGGATCCTGCTGATTTAAAAGAATTTTGACCTTTTCCTGACGCCCCATCGCATAGGCGGCCCGTACCTGACGTTCCAAGACCTGGCGATGTCTGTCCAATTGCAAGCGCGAATCCGCCCGCTCCCGCTCAAGCGATGCCAGACGCCGTTGCTGCCTCTCCAAGCGCTGACCAACCACCCGGATACGGCGGGCGATAGTACCAATCCTTCTCTCAGTCTGACTCAAGTCACTGTTTTGTTGCTTACGCTCGCCCTCGACAGCCATCAACTGTCTATGGAGGTGTTGAATACGCGCCTTGATCTGCTCCAGTTCACGGGACTTAGCATCGACCTCATCTTGATTGTCGGCCGCGCTCACCCAGGCCGGCGTCATGCAGACCAGCATGACCCAAAAAACCCGTATAAAGGAGAGCAAGCCCATCAGGCCCCGTCCAGAAACTGGATCAACGGATGCCCCTTCATTTGGGATGGCTGTGGCAGGTGCATCATCTTGAGCAAAGTCGGGGCGATGTCACAGAGTGCGCCATTTTCATCCAGTAGCGCATGTCTGCCGACATAAATCAATGGTACAGGATTCGAGGTATGGGCGGTATGTGCTTGATTGTATTTGTGATCGATCATCTGTTCTGAGTTTCCGTGGTCAGCGGTGATCAGCATCTCACCCCCGGCTTCATGGAGCGCCTGGCTGACTCTACCCAGGCAGCTGTCGATCGTCTCGACAGCGCGGATCGCCGCATCCAGTTTCCCGGTATGGCCCACCATATCAGAATTGGCGTAGTTGCAGATGATGGCATCGTACTTACCGCCCTGAATCGCCTTCACCAACTCATCCGTCACCTCTGCCGCACTCATCTCCGGTTGCAAGTCGTAGGTGGCCACCCGGGGTGAGGGAACCAGAATGCGGTCTTCTCCCTCGAATGGTTTTTCTCTACCACCGTTGAAGAAAAAGGTCACATGGGCATATTTTTCGGTTTCTGCGAGCCGTAGCTGCCGCATACCCTGCTTGGAGACGTATTCACCGAAACAATTGCTGATCTTTTCCGGGGGGAAGGCCACCGGTATATCGAAATCGCTTTTATATTGAGTCAGACTGACGAAGCGGTTGAGCTTGGGCACACGTGCTCTGGAAAAACCATCGAATTGCCGCTCGATGAAGGCACGTGTCAGCTGTCTTGCCCGATCCGACCGGTAATTAAGGAACAACAAGACATCACCGTCCTCGATACGCACCGGTTCCTCGTTGTCCGCTGTGATGGCCGTTGCCTTGACAAACTCGTCGGATTCACCCCTTGCATAGGCTGCATCCAAAGCATCACAGGCACTGGCCGCTCGAAATTCACAGGCTCCGTCCACCAGCAGGTCATAGGCGTATTTGATCCGGTCCCATCGATGATCCCGGTCCATGGCGTAATAACGGCCGATAACACTGGCGATCTTGCCCCGACCCAGTTCCCTGAACACCTCGTTCAGCGCTCGAATCGATTTGTCCGCACTCTTCGGAAGGGTATCCCGACCATCCAGAAACGCATGGACGTAGACCTGCTTGGCCCCTCTTTCGACGGCCAAGCGGGCCATTGCATGGATATGCTCTTCATGACTGTGCACCCCGCCGGTCGAGAGCAGCCCGACCAAATGCACCGCCTTGTGCCACTTTATCGCCTCATCCACGGCTCGGGTCAGGGTCCGGTTGGTGTAGAAGGAACCTGTGCGGATGGAACGCCCCACCCGGGTAAACTCCTGATAGACCACCCGTCCCGCCCCGAGATTCAGGTGCCCCACTTCAGAATTACCCATCTGCCCACCCGGCAGACCCACCGATGCGCCTGAGGTCCGAATCAGGGTATGCGGGTTGTCCCGCCACAAATTATCCCAAACCGGGGTATTGGCCGCTGCAATCGCATTGGCTTCATGATCTTCGCTATAACCCCAGCCGTCCAGGATGATCAGAACGGCGGGCTTTGGGATCTCCTTCATGCTAGGCCTCGAGAGGTCATCCAACGGATGATTAGGGATAAATTTTCCCGTGAAATTTCAATAAACCCCCGATTAAAGCAGCTATTATATGCAGAGACCAGGAAATCTGACGAACCCTTCCCCTTTGGCTTGTGAAAAACCGGGTAAGATCAAAGGCTTCTCAAAACCCACAAAAACAGCGTATTATTGTATTAGGTATTAGTGAAAGGCTTGCGCCCATGGAACATAAATTCAGTCGAACCAACAGACCCATTCTGAATACGGACACCAGTGAGATGGAAGCTCTCTTCGCCAATGACGATGACATTGACCGAGCCTCTCGCTCATTGAAGGCCATGTCCCATCCGTTGAGATTGAAAATTCTCTGCACGCTGGGCGACGAAGAAGTCAGCGTACAGGACATCGTCGAGCAGGTCGGCACCTCTCAAAGCAATATCTCTCAGCATCTGGCGATCCTGCGCGACAAAGGCATACTCGCCTCACGCAAAGACGCCAACAGGGTCTACTATCGGGTCAGTGATTTCAGAACCCTGAAACTCATCGGCATGATGCGCGAGGTCTTCTGCACTCACACCTAGGCAGGTCTCATCGAGACGCCACAGGTACGGGCTGGTACCGGTACCCAAGCTGTGCCGGGACCGGACAGTCGCTTGCTGAACACCCATGAAGCAGCCCGTTACGCGCAAGATACGCAATCCTTGAACCTATGTTGAGGCGTCTGGGATAAGCTTGAGAATACCGCTTGCTGTTGCAGTCTGCTCAGCACAGCCCTTGTTGATGTCTTCAGCCAGCCCTAACAATCCTTTGTTTTACAGAGAGATACACTAACAATTCACTCGCTCATAGGGTTTTACGCAGGAATCACAAACTGACTGACCGGTTCACGGGCACATTTTCGGGTTAACCAAGACACGCGACTGTTATACACTCTCACCCCTTTGATCTCTCCTCTCATCAAGCAACGAGGCTTTACATGCAACAACTCATCGAATTTACGATGAATCACTGGGTCTTGGTGCTCTCATTCCTGGTTGTCGCAGGTTTACTGATACACAACCTGCTGCTGGGAACCAAAGGCAGTGTCGATCCGCAAAGCGCCACCGAAATGATCAACCACCAGAATGCCGTCGTGGTGGACGTTCGTCCGGCTGCCGATTTTCACAAGGGTCACATCATCAATGCGATCAGCATCCCGATCAACGGCTTCAAAAATCAGATCAACAGCCTCAACAAGCACAAAGAGCAGCCGATCATCGTCAGTTGCCGCTCAGGTTCACAATCCCAGGCCGCCTGCCAACAACTGAAGAAAGAGGGTTTCGAGCAGGTCTATAATCTTCGCGGGGGAATACTGGCCTGGCAGAGTGCAAACCTTCCCATTACCAGAAAGAAATAACCCAAGGAATCCATAACCATGACAGAAGCAGCCAAACAGGAAGAACCTAAACGCGAATTCGCACTCCAGCGAATCTACACCAAGGACATCTCCTTCGAAACGCCCAACTCCCCTGCGGTCTTTCAAAAGGAGTGGAAACCGGAATCCAGCGTGAATCTGAATACCGAAGTCGCCAAATTGTCCGACAAAGTGTTCGAAGTCATGCTGACCGTCACCATCACGACCAAAATCAGCGACCAAACGGCCTATCTCGCCGAAGTCAAACAGGCTGGGATCTTCGGCATCAACGGCTTTCCAGAACAGGAGATGGGGCCGCTGCTCGGTTCATACTGCCCGAATCTACTCTTTCCCTATGTGCGGGAAGTGGTCTCGGACCTGGTCACCAAAGGGAGCTTCCCCCAACTGCTGCTGCAGCCGGTCAATTTCGATGCCCTGTACGCCCAGCATCAGCAGGAACTCGCCAAGAAAGCGGCGGACGATCAATCCACCGCCAAACATTAGTGAATAATCCGGGCTCCATTGCGGTACTGGGTGCAGGCTCCTGGGGCACCGCCCTGGCGATCCTGCTGAGTCACAACCGGCTGGATGTAAGGCTTTGGGGCATGCCGGACGAGATTGCCCGGCTTGCCGAGGACGGGCAGAACAAGCGCTATTTGCCGGGCATCGAGTTTCCGGATACCTTGTCGCCAATGGCCGACCTGGCGGCAGCCCTGGATAGTGCGGACGAGGTATTGATCGTGGTCCCGAGCCACGCCTTCCGTTCCGTGACCCAGACCCTCTTACCCCTACTGCCCCCGACAGCCGGGGTGTCCTGGGCCACCAAAGGTTTCGAGCCCGGCACCCAACAGCTACTCTCAGACGTGGCCAAAGCCCTCCTGCCTGCACGGAACCTGGCGGTGATTTCCGGACCGACCTTTGCCGGTGAGGTCGCACGGGGCCTGCCTACCGCCATTACTGTCGCCTCGGACTCCCTGCAACACGCAGAAAAACTCGCCGGCTATCTGCATGCGCCCTGGTTCAGGGCCTATACCAGCGATGACATGATCGGTGTCCAGGTTGGGGGCGCAAGCAAAAACGTGCTGGCCATCGCCGCGGGGATCGCCGATGGTCTGGGGTTTGGCGCGAACACCCGTGCCGCGTTGATCACCCGTGGTCTTAGCGAGATCATGCGCCTGGGCACCCGCCTGGGCGGCCACACCGAAACCTTCATGGGTCTGGCCGGCCTGGGTGATCTGGTGTTGACCTGTACCGACAATCAATCCCGCAATCGCCGCATGGGGCTCGCCCTGGCCAAAGGACTCAGCATCGAAGCGGCCCGTGAGGAAATCGGTCAAGAGGTTGAAGGCATTCATACCGCCCAGGAGGTCTATAAACTGGCTCAGAAATGCGCGGTGGAGATGCCCATCTCGGAACAGGTCTATCAGGTATTGTTTGCGGGCCTGGATCCGAAACAGGCCGTCCACAACCTGCTGGACAGACGGCAAAAAGCCGAGAGCGCCTGATCATTTCCGCTATCTGGCACCGGCAAATCCCTGTTGCCGCCAGGCTTCATAGAGAATCACCGCAACTGCATTGGAAAGGTTCAGGCTGCGGCTTTCCGGCAGCATGGGTATTCTCAGCCGCGCCCCGGCGTCCAGACTGTTCAGGAGAGAGGTGGGCAATCCCCGGCTTTCCGGCCCGAACAACAGGGTATCTCCCGGTTCGAAGGCCACTTCTGCATAGTGCCGCTTGCCTTTGGTGCTGCAGGCATAGAGGCGCGTCACTTGGACCCGTTGCAGGAACGCCTCGAGTGAGGCATGCTCCTGCAGACTGGCCCATTCGTGATAGTCGAGGCCCGCGCGGCGCAGGCGCTTATCATCCAGATCAAACCCAAGCGGGTGGATCAGGTGTAAACTGCTGCCTGTATTCGCGCACAAGCGTATGATGTTCCCCGTATTCGGTGGTATTTCCGGTTCAAAAAGCACGAGCTTGAACATACTGACACCTTTTGCAGCCCATTCACGAACATCCAGCCCGCAACAGGCCCTGCCTTCCGAGGAATGACTCACTGCAACGATTATTCAATAATCAGTCACTTGCGGCCGACACAGACTCAGGTCAATGATATACCGAGGCTTGTGGCAGGGCACCTAGCAATAAATGGAAAACAACATGCCTGATTCCGTCAAATCTCCTCTCAACATCGATTTCTGCGGCATGCCGTTCAACACCCCCATTGTGTTGCTCTCCGGTTGTGTCGGTTTTGGTGAAGAGTACACACGGGTCAAGGGCTTCAGCAACAGGGAGACCGGTGCGGTTTGTTTGAAGGGCACCACGCAGGAACCCCGCCTGGGTAATCAACCCCACCGCATCTATGAAACACCCTCCGGTATGCTGAATGCCATCGGCCTGCAGAATCCCGGTGTCGACAAGGTCGTGGATGAAATCCTGCCGACGCTGGATTTCACTGAGACCCATTTCATTGCGAACGTCTCCGGCTCGACCGTCGAGGAATATTATGAGGTCACCCGGCGATTCGATGATTCCCCCATCGACGCCATCGAAATCAACATCTCCTGCCCCAATGTAAAGGAGGGCGGCGTTGCCTTCGGCAACGATCCCGCCATGTCCGCCAGAGTGGTAGAGGCCTGCCGCCAGGCGACCCGCAAGCCACTGATCACCAAACTCTCACCCAACCAGACCGATATCGCGGGCAATGCGCAGGGCTGTATCGAAGCCGGCAGTGATGCCTTCTCGGTAATCAACACCCTGATGGGGATGGCCATCGATATCGAGAGCCGGGTCCCGATCATCGGTAACAATCAGGGCGGCCTTTCCGGCCCGGCAATCAAACCGGTGGCCTTGCTCAAGGTCCATCAGGTCTATCAGGTCTGCCGGGATCACAACATCCCCATCATTGGCCAAGGCGGTATCACCAGCGCAGAAGATGCCCTGGAGTTCATGATTGCCGGGGCGCATGCCGTCGGTGTGGGCACAGCGTTGTTCTATGATCCCCTGATCTGCCAGAAGATCAATGCCGGCATCCGCGACTATCTGACCCGACACCAACTGGCTTCGGTCGAGCATCTGGTCGGGACCCTGCAACTCCATCAACAGACACGACCCAAATGCAGCTGTTGATTCATCAGGATGAGTAATAACACGGAGCGACACATGTATCACCCCAGCCCGGAAACCCTCGGTCAACTGAAACCCATGCAGGAGCTCAGCGAGGTCCAGTTGAAATTGCTGGCCCAGTCCCTGCAGGTTTATACAGCGCCCATAGGCAAGATCCTCATACCATTGGGCGACACCGCTGATTACAGCCTCTATCTGCTGAAAGGCCAGTTGCAATTGCGCTCATCCGACAATCGACATATGGAGATCACTGACCATACCCCCCAGGCCATGGGGCCGATCGCCAGCCTGATTCCGCGACAGTACCAGATCAAAGCCCTAACTCCCGTTGAATACCTGCTGGTGGACAACCACTTGCTCAAGGGTTTGTTTTCTCCCGAGTCTCAAGGCATCACCGCCACCGAACTCGAGGCGGAAGAAGGGGAATACACCCTCGATGAGACAGAGGGCCTATTGGCGCAGTCGTTGTCGGAAGACCTGGAAAACGACTGCCTGAAGCTCCCCAGTCTGCCGGATGTCGCCATCCGGGTCGGCCAAGCCATGAAAGATGAAACCACCAACGCCCACAAACTGGCCAAGATCATCCAGACAGATCCGGCCATCACCACCAAACTGATTCGCGCCGCCAATAGTCCACTGTACGCGGGTGTTTCGGCCGTTGATACCTGTAAAGAGGCCGTGGTCAGACTGGGTTCCAGCACGACTCACAAACTGGTTCTCACCTTTGCCCTGAGGGAACTGTTCAACACCCGGTCGAGCGTGCTGAAGAATCGCATGCAGAAGTTATGGGAACACAGCGTCAAGGTCAGCGCGATCTGTTACGTATTGGCGAAACTGTCCAACAAACAGTTCAATCCGGAACATGCCCTGCTGGCCGGACTCCTGCATGATATCGGCGTCATCGCCATTCTCAGCTATGCGGAACGCTTTCCGGATATTGCGAACGACGAACAAGAACTGAACACCGTGATACATGACATGCGCGGCCCGATCGGCGCCCAGATTCTGCAGACTTGGGGCTTTATGGAAGACCTGGTAACCGTCGCCAAAGAAGCGGAAAACTGGCAGAGAGAGAATCGTGGACCGGCCGATTACGCGGACCTGGTGATCATCGCCCAGCTCCACTGCTTCATCGGTTCCCCGATGGAGGTGGAGCTGCCCAGCCTGGACCAGGTGCCTGCGTTCAATAAACTGGGGATCGGTCAGCTGTCGCCGAAACTGAGTATCAAGATTCTCGACAAGGCGCAGGAGAAGATCGCCCGGGCTGAATCACTGCTCAGCACCTAGCCTGTGTAGACTCGACCGCTGGTCAGCTCTGCTGGCAATCCTGATTCTGGCCCAGGATCAGGGAGATGGCACGGGTTTCATGGTTGCTGTCGAGTATGATCTTCAGCGTCATGGTCAGGGGTACTGAGAGAAACATCCCCACCGGGCCCAGCACCCAGCCCCAGAACACCAGTGAAACGAACACGATCAGTGGAGAGAGCCCAAGCCCCCGGCCCATGAAGCGTGGTTCGATCAGGTTACCCACCACAACGTTGACGATCAGATAGAGCGCCCCGCTCCACAACGCCACCCAGGGCCCGAGCTGGACCCAGGCGAGCAGTACGGCCGGTACCGCTGCGATGATCGAACCGATATTCGGCACATAGTTGAACAGAAAGGCCAGCACCCCCCAGAGCACCGGGTAATCCACGTCGAGAAGCGTCAGCCCGATGGTGACCAGGACACCGGTCAACAGACTGGTGCTGGTCTTGATCATCATGTACTGCTTGATGCTCGAGGTGATTGCTTCGATGCGGGCGACCGAACTGTCCGGATCTGCCGATATCGCTCGCAGTTTGGCCTGAAAACCGGCGGCCTCGACCAGAATGAAGATCACTGTGATCAGGATGAAGAAAGCCTGGGTCAACACATTGCCCAGGCCGCTGAGCAGTTTGCCCGCCAGGGCCATGGCCTTGCCCGGATTCAGGTAAGCCAGCAGTGTGGCCTCATCAAGCACCACCCCATGGCCCTGCAGCAAGACCAGCAGACCATGGCTTTGGGCCGCGAGACGCTCCTGATATTTGGGCAGGTTATCCGTAAAATCGCGCAACGATCCACCGACCATCCAGCCCAGCAAGAGGCCGACCAGGACAATGCCCAGGACGACGATGAGCATCGCCAGCCACCCCGGTAACCCCCGGTTTTTCAGAAAGAACAAGGGCGGAGCGGCGATGACCGCGATAAACAACGATAATAAAAATGGCACCAAGAGGGGCTTGGCCGCCTGCATGCCCGCCACCAGTACCACGAAAGCGGCCAATACCAACAACCAACGGGTGGCCGAGGTGAGCGGATAGTGCGCAGGGTTCATCTCAGCAGATCCTGGTCATTTGAACACGGGTAGTGGACTTTGCAAGGTCCACTGTTCGGTCTCCGGGTCATAGCTCCACACCTGTTGATCCAACAGTTCCCTGACACTCTGGCTGGTCTCGTGCACATACTGAATCAATACCGTCTGTAATGCCTTGTCCTCACTCACCTGCGTCGGCCCCTGCACGACCTCGTAGTGGATGATGCGGATGTCTTTCTGTCTGGTCGGGCTGAATTTGGCGATCTCCTCCGAGGCGAAACTCTGGGATTGTTGCATGGAGCCCCAGCGCAGGGTCGCCTCATATTTTCGCAGGGTTTCCACGAGTAACGCCGACTGCCGCTTTTCGCTTAGGGTTTGACAGGCACTGAGCATCCAGAACAGCAGGAGCAGGAGTGCCAGACGAGTCAAGTTCTGCCACCGGCTCCGTTCGCAATCCCGCATGCAGAGCACCGTTTATACCACCCGATTCGGGATGATCCCCCGTTCCTCGAGTGCCTTGATCATCTGCTCGACCGACTCCTGCAAGGTATCGAGTTCCGTATCGACTACGATTTCAGGATTCACGGGGGGCTCATAGGGCGAAGAAATCCCGGTGAATTCCGGAATCTCACCCGCCCTGGCTCGTTTGTACAAACCCTTGACATCGCGTGCTTCACATTTCTCCAGGGAACATTTGACGTAGACCTCGAGAAAATCACCATGCGGAAACAGTCCCCTGGCCCGGTCGCGATCTTCACGGATCGGAGAAATGAAGGCGGTCAGGGCAATCACCCCGGCATCCACAAAGAGCTTCGCCATCTCACCGATCCGCCGGATATTCTCGGTGCGGTCTTCGACAGTGAATCCCAGATCACGGCATAAGCCGTGGCGAACATTGTCGCCATCGAAGACATAAGTGCGGCAACCTCGCTGATGGAGTTCCTCTTCAAGGGCATGCGCCAGGGTGGATTTACCGGAGCCGGAGAGACCGGTAAACCACAACAGTTTAGATCGGTGTTTATTGAGTTTTTCTCTGCGATCACGGGTCACTGTTGCGTGATGCCAAACGATATTGTTATCCATCGATACCATCCTTCTGAAAATAACAGGCTACAAAAAAATACACTTCCAATCGGTAGAGTCAGAAATCCTTTGTTTGTGTTGCGGCTAGCGTTGGCGATTCTGTACAGGTTTGCGGCCCGGCAAGGCCATTCGAGCCGAGTGGCTCGGGTGTTGACAAGCACTGGAGATGACTCGTTGTTAGGTGACAAGTCCACGGGTTGTCTCGACCAACATCGGTCCTAACCTGTCGGTAGAACGCCCAATCCACTGCAACAAGTCGTAAGGAATCGGAATTGTACTACAAGCAATCCCTGAAATGGACACCCCAATCACAGATTCGACAAACCGTCGGCAATTCAGTGTTTGATATAGACTGAGGGAAGTTACTAAACAGACAGGGGTCTTCAATCGCTGATAGAATGTCCCCGTTTCAGGAGTGGTTGGACGATTCTTTATGCAGAACAGTGAACAGGAACCCCGGATCGAAGTCACCCTTGGCGACAGCCGGATCACCCTGTTGGGCACAGCCCATGTCTCCAGGGCCAGTGCCGAAAAGGTCACTGAACTGCTAGAAACCGGCGAATATGACGCGGTAGCCGTAGAACTCTGCCCGAGCCGTTACAACGCCCTGCTGAATCCCGATTCACTGGCCAAGATGGATCTCTTCAAGGTACTGCGTGAAGGCCGCGGCACGCTGGTCATGGCCAGCCTCGCACTGGGGGCCTATCAGCAACGGCTGGCGGACCAGTTCGGTATCGAGCCCGGTGCGGAACAACGCGAGGCGATCCGCATCGCCCGTGAGTCACACCGCCCCCTGATGCTCATCGACCGGGAGATCAGCACCACCCTCAAGCGGGTGGCCGGCAACCTGCCCTGGTGGAAGCGATTGGGTCTGTTCACCGGTCTGCTGGCCGGTATCCTCTCCAAAGAAGAGGTTTCGGAAAGCGAAATCGAAAAGCTCAAGGAAGGGGATATCCTGGAGACCACCTTCGCCGAGTTTGCTGAGGATCGTCAGGATCTGTATGTCCCGCTGATCGACGAACGTGATCGTTACATGGCCGCTCGCCTCCGTGAAGAGATCGATAACAAGGGTCATGAGAATCTGCTGGTCGTGATTGGTGCGGGACACATGCAGGGCATCGCCCGTTACCTGCAACAGGCCGACGCACCACCACAGACCATTATTGCCGAACTCGATCGGCTTCCGAAACCCAGTCGCTGGCCGAAATTGATCCCCTGGCTGATTGTGATGCTGGTGCTCGTCGGTTTCGCGGTGGGTTTTCTACGCAGCCCCGATCTCGGCTGGCAACTGGTTGCAGACTGGGTGCTGATCAACGGTGGTCTGTCCGCCTTCGGTGCAGCATTGGCCGCCGCCCACCCCTTGACCGTAATGACCGCCTTCCTCGCTGCTCCCCTGACTTCCCTCAACCCGACCATCGGTGCAGGGATGGTCACCGCTGCCGCTGAGCTCTACTTGCGCAAACCCACCGTGGCCGATTTCAGCAAATTACGGAGCGAAACCACGAGCCTCAAGGGTTGGTGGCACAATCGGGTATCAAGGACTCTGCTGGTCTTCTTTCTCAGTACCCTGGGTTCCGCCGCCGGTACCTATCTCGCCGGTTTCCGGATCTTTCACCGCCTCGCAGGCTGAATTCACAGCGCTGCTTTGAGTGCCCGGATTCTCAAATCATGCAGTGCCTGCCCCACCACCCTGCCTTGCGGGAGCTGACTCAGGCTGCTCCGATCCACATCTCGGGCCAGTTCAAAACAGTGTAGAAAGCGCACTGCCTGAGGATAAGGCCTAGTCTCGAAGCCTTTACGCCCTCGATAGTCTGCCTCACAGACCGTCAGAAAATCCCGAAACCTTCGCGGTAAGCGGAAGGCATCCAGCTTTTCCAGGACCTTGAGAATGGTTCGCGGTTTCAATTCGTCAAGCCGATGGCAATGTGTGTGAAATCTCGCACTCAGCGCCGCCAGACGTCGGAATCGATTGGGTGCGCGCAGGCGATTGCACAGTTCACCAACCAGTTCGGCCCCCCGCGCTTCATGCCCCGCATGGCCGGGTAACTGCTGCTTCGGGGTCAAACCCTTGCCCAGATCATGCGTCAGTGTGGCGAATCTGACCTCGATCGAGTTCGACAACCGACAGGCGACTTGCAGCGCCAGCATACTGTGCTGACCGCAATCGATCTCCGGGTGCCAGGAAACGGGTTGAGGAACCCCCCAGAGTCGATCCAATTCGGGCATGATCCGTACCAGGGCCCCAGATTCACGGAGGGTTGTAAAGAAAGGTACAGGGTTTGTCATCGAGAGTGCCTCGTGAAGCTCCTGCCAGACCCGTTCGGCCGCCCAGCTGTCCAGGTCCCCCCGCTCGACCAGCTGCCGCATCAGGGTCATGGTTGCAGGTGCTACCCGAAATCCCAACTCATGATAGCGTGCCATGAACCGTGCCACCCGCAAGACACGCAAGGGATCATCGGCGAATGCAGGTGAGACATGTCTGAGCAACCTTTGCTGCAGATCCCTTCTACCGCCGAAAGGATCGATCAAACGACCCTCAGCAGACTCCGCCATGGCATTGATCGTCAGATCCCGTCTTGCCAGATCCTGTTCGAGGGTCACGCATCCTGCATCGGCCTCCGTACCCGACCGTCCGGACCTGGCGAGCGCATACTCCTCTTTACTCTGGGGGTGCAAAAAGACCGGAAAATCCCGACCGACCTGCCGATAGCCCAGCTTCAACATCTGCTCCGGGGTGGCCCCGACCACCAGAAAGTCACGCTCCGTGACAGGCCGCCCCAACAGACGGTCTCGCACGGCGCCACCCACCAGATAGATTTGCATCAGCGCGCCTTACGGGCTTCTTCCAGTTTATTCCTTGCCGCCTCCACCTCAGCCTCAGCCTTCTTCACCCGTTCGAAGTAAGCCGGGCGGATGCGCCGAACGCCCGCTGCCAAGGATTGCCGGTCTTCATCCCGCAGTTGTTTGGCAAAAGTAAGGCGCTCCTCGGCCTCAGCCAAGGCCTTCTCCGCCTGTCTGATGCGCCGATTCTGCTGTTGGTTCTCCTGGGAGCGGGCGTTTTGCACCTCATCCAAGCGCTTGCGGATGGCCCGATTTCTCGATTCGGTCGACCTGACCGATTCGGCAGACGGCCCCGGAGGTAATTCGATCTTCTCCAGTTGACGGGCACCTTTTGGCGGTGAGTCGGTAAAGATCACCTGCCCCCTATCGTCCACCATCCGGTAGACTTGGTCACCCATCGCGCAAAGGGGTATCACCGCGATACTCAGCAACAAGCTCAAACTCAATCGTTTCGACATGGGTGTCTCCAAGATTCACACTTCACACAGGAACCTCAAGCAAGGAAAAAAATGACTGAAGCCATCATTCTGCTCTCTGGCATATTGATTCTCACCAAATACTCCTCTACAACTATCTGTCAGAAAACCGTCGCATTGACTTTTTTCCATCATCGCCCAAGATAAGCAATGGAATCGGTTTGAGACTACAAGATCTTGTATCGTTGCAGAAACCAAATTAGGGAGTATTACATATGCACGATTTCGCCGAAAAGCGAGACTTCATCCGCATGCCTATCGACTGTCCCGCCCAGTTTCGCATCGCCGGCTCTGACAGCACCCAATCCGCTATCGTTAAAAACCTCAGCAGCAATGGTATGCTGATGCTGTTCGATCGGGAGATTGATCCCGGTACTCAATTGACTGTCGAGATCATGCCCGGTAAAAACATCACACCGCCCCTGTCTGCCGAGATGAGCGTGTTGCGCAGCTATACTGCCGATGAGGGTAACTTCAACATCGCCTGTGCCATCGAGCGCATCCTCTCTGAGGAAGAGGTTGGACCGGACTTTCCCTGATGGCACGCAGCCCGCGGTCTTTCAACCCGGGCGAGACTGTGTCAACAATCAGTTCTTGTAGGCCTTGTGACAGGCCTTACAAGTCTTGCCTACCTTACCGAACGCCGCTTTGATCTCGGCCTGATCGGAACTTGCCGCTACCTGGTTCAATGCACGGCTGGCCTCTTGAAGATCTGCGTATTTCTGTTGAAAATCATCGAAATCGAGCCAGATGTCCGCCAAGGCATCGGTCTCGCCGTCTTCGGAATCCTCGGGAAAACCGCTCAACAGATCCAGTCCCGCCACCGCCGACAGATCTTTTGCATGTCTGGCGAAAACCGCTGCATCAAAGGGTCGTTTGCCTTTGATCATCGCCCCCATCGGCTTCATGTTCCAGTTGTACAGGGTCATGACCGACTGCCTGTATTCAATCTCCCGGTCGAATGATCCCACTTCATCAGCCCTTGCCTGACTGGATAAAGCTAAGGCCGCCAACAGGCCGAAACCAAGCGATGTCAATTTGCGCGTTTTCTTGTTCATGGTCGCCTCCTCAAAATTAGTATGACCTGTTCTGGTCGCCGTAATGTCAATGAATAGCATACAATCGATGGGCTACAATAGCCTCCCATAGCTCTTCGCTCAAAGATTGACCTCATTGAAACCCCCTAGATGAACGAACAGTCCAGACCGCGCATCCGCGAGATTCCCTACAACTACACCTCATTCTCTGACCGGGAGATCGTGATCCGGTTCCTGGGCAAGGCCATCTGGAACCTGATCGAAGAGTTGCGCGGCAGTCGCCGAACGGGACGTTCTGCAAGGATGCTGTTCGAGGTACTCGGAGATATGTGGGTCATCACCCGCAATCCCTACCTGATGGATGATCTGCTGGAGAATGAATCACGCAGGGAAGCCCTGATCGAGGCCCTCCAACACCGCCTCAATCAGTTTGAAGAGCGCACCAACGGCAACCAACAGGCCTTGGAACTGCTGGCGGCCGCCCGGCAGGCCGTGACCGGTTTTGCCGAGCGCTTTGCCGACCACATAAAACTGCGCCACACAATCCGAAGAAATCTGGCGGGACTCACCCGCCGTGACAATGTGGATTTCAGTGCGATTGCGCGGGTCTCACATGCCACCGACGCCACGGACTGGCGGGTCGAGACCCCCTTCGTGGTCATCACCCCGGACGACGAGGATGAGGTCGCCGATATCGTCCGAGGCTGCATCGCAGCGGGCCTTAGCCTGATCCCCCGCGGTGGTGGCACGGGCTACACCGGCAGCGGCGTACCCTTGGATCCCCATTGTGCCGTGATCAATACGGAAAAACTTGAACGACTGAGTCCGATTGAAATGTTCGACCTGCCGGGTGTACCTCGACAGGTACCGGTGGTCGACGCCGGCGCCGGGGTCGTCACCCGCCGAATCTCTGATCTGGCTGAAGCTGCAGGGCTTGCCTTCGCCGTCGACCCGACCTCACAGGACGCCTCGACCATTGGCGGCAATATCGCCATGAACGCCGGCGGCAAGAAGGCGGTGCTCTGGGGGACGACCCTGGACAATCTGGCCAGTTGGCGCATGGTCACACCCACCGGGCAATGGCTGGAGGTGGAGCGACTCGACCATAACCTGGGTAAGATTCACGAACAGGACAGGGTGAGGTTCCGGATTTCACGTTTCGACAAGCAGCATAAAAAACTCCTCGTCGACCCGGAGATCCTGGTGATTCCCGGCAGTCATTTCCGCAAGACCGGGCTGGGCAAGGATGTCACCGATAAGTTTCTCTCCGGCCTGCCTGGCGTACAGAAAGAGGGGTGTGACGGACTGATCACCTCGGCACGATTCATTCTTCACCAGGTCCCGGCGCAGATTCGCACCATCTGCCTCGAGTTTTTCGGAACCGATATCGGCAGGGCGGTACCCGCCATCGTGGAACTCAAGGATTACCTGGAGACCCATGCGGAGGTACAACTGATCGGCTTGGAGCACCTCGACGAACGTTATCTCAAGGCGGTCAAATACTCCACCAAGGCGGCGCGGCGGGAACGCCCCAAGATGGTGTTGCTCGCCGACCTCGCTGCCGATCACGAACAGGCCCTGGAATCGACCACTGCCGAAGTGGTGCGTATGGCCGAGGCGCGGGACGCAGAAGGTTTTGTCGCCGCCAGTCCAGAGGCGAGACGTAATTTCTGGCTCGACCGCGCACGCACTGCGGCGATCTCCGCCCATACCAACGCGTTCAAGATCAACGAAGACGTGGTCATCCCCCTGGACCGACTGGCCGACTACAGCCGCGGTATCGAACACATCAATATCGAGGAATCAACCCGCAACAAGATCCATACGGCGGAGCAGGTCCTCGGCTACCTGCAAGGCGCGCGGCTCTTCAACATCCTCGAGGAGGAATTCGAGGCCAGTGAGGAAAATCGAGCCATCCTGGAGGCCAAGGTCGAGCTGGCCAGGCAAGCGGTCTCTCAGGCTAAACAGCGTTGGGAGCGGATTCTGCAGCAGATCGAAGCGCCCGCACGCCAGCATACCCAACTCCTGAGCGAGGCAGAACAGGCGTTGGTGCAACCTGGAGATCGGCTGCTCGATCTGTTGCTGCGGCGGGATCTTATCATCTCATACAAACGCGAGATCGCCTGTCGTCTGGATGAGATCTTTCCAGGGCAGGAACTGCGTCCTTTACGACATGCCTTACGGGAGATCCACGCTCAGCTTCGAGACGCACGCCTGTTCGTTGCCCTGCACATGCATGCAGGAGACGGCAATGTGCATACCAACATCCCGGTGCACTCCGACAATTACGCCATGCTGCAACAGGCCGAGCGTATCGTCGATCGCATTATGCAACTGGCCAGCTCTCTCGGAGGCGCCATTTCTGGCGAGCATGGGATCGGCATGACCAAGTTACAATATCTGGAAACGGATAAGCTCGAGGCCTTTTCACGTTACAAACAGCAGATCGATCCCGATGGCCGGTTCAATCGGGGCAAACTGCTGGCAGGCGCAGACCTCGAGCAGGCCTACACGCCTTCCTTGAGGCTGTTGGAGCAGGAGGCCATCATCCTGGAAGAGAGCGAACTCGGAACTCTCAACGACCTGATTAAACACTGCCTGCGCTGCGGCAAGTGTAAACCGGTCTGCATGACCCATGTGCCCCGCGCCAATCTGCTCTATTCACCCCGCAACAAGATCCTCGCCACCGGCTTGATCATCGAGGCCTTTCTGTATGAGGAACAGACCCGGCGCGGCATCGCGCTGCAGCATTTCAGCGAGCTGAACGACGTGGCAGACCACTGCACCGTGTGCCACAAATGTGAGAATCCCTGTCCGGTGAATATCGACTTCGGGGACGTCACCATACTCATGCGCAAACTCTTGGTGGAACGCGGCAAGAAACGGCGCAGCCTCGGCACCCTTGCAGCCATGGCGTTTCTCAACACCACCCACCCCCGAACCGTTCGCTGGTTGCGCAAAGGCATGGCCGAATGGGGCTTCAAAGGCCTGAACCTGGCGCATCGTATGGCCACGCGGGCAGGTTTGCTGAGTTCTGGCAGACAGCCGCCCAAATCAACGACCGGTCTACCGAGTCCCAACTCGTTGCTGGTAGAAATGGTACAGAGGCCCATTCGGGTCGAACCGCCAAAACGCTCCCTGCGTGATGCCCTTGAACTGCAGGACAGCCATTCGGTGCCGATCCTGAGCTTTCCACATCGGGTTGACGAGGATAGCGACGCCATCTTTTATTTTCCCGGTTGTGGATCCGAGCGTTTGTATAGCGAGATCGGCCTGGCGACCCTGGCCATGCTCTGTGAACTGGGGGCTCAGACCGTGCTGCCCCCCGGCTATCTCTGTTGCGGTTACCCGCAGACCGCCACCGGTCTGAGTACGCGGGGAAGGCAGATCACGACCGACAACCGGGTGCTGTTCCACCGCATTGCGAATACCCTCAACTACATGGATATCAAGACCGTGCTGGTCTCCTGCGGCACCTGTATGGATCAGCTTGAGGAGTATCAATTTGACAAGATATTCCCTGGCTGCCGCCTGCTCGATATCCATGAGTATCTGCTTGAGAAAGGCAGCCTGCTGGACGGCACGCAAGATACGGAATATCTCTATCACGATCCTTGCCATACCCCGATCAAGCAGCACAATCCCCTGCAGCTCGCCCGCAAGCTCACCGGTAAACAGGTGCTGCTCAGCGACCGCTGCTGTGGTGAGGCTGGAACCCTGGGCACCAGCCGGCCCGATATCGCCAATCAGTTACGATTTCGTAAAGCGCAAGAACTGCAGCAGGGTCTGCAAGCCCTCAACGATCGCCATGCGGGCAATCCCCCCGAGATCAAACTACTCACTGCCTGCCCGGCCTGCCAACAGGGGCTCAGCCGCTATACCGACGAGACCGGTCTGAAACCCGAATACCTGGTATTGGAAACCATCCGTCAACGCCAGGGAGAACAGTGGCAAGAAAAATTCCTGGCGCAGATCCAGCAGGACGGAATCGAGATGGTGCTGGTTTAGCCAGAGCCTGTGATCTGTCTGGACAACGGCGAAGCTACTTTTCGAGGGTAATGACACGGTCCCCGGTATTCTCGAAAAACCAGATTTCACCCTTTGCATTCATCAGCGAGATGCTGCCGCGTCCCAGCGTATCCACGCAGCCGCCGAGGGTGACACTGTGATTGTGACGCAATAAACCCCTGTACAGAGTGTTCGCGCAGAGATTGTCGTAGACGCAGATGTCCCAATCACTGCGGGATATGTTGTGCACTACCAGACTGATTGAATTGCCGAAACCGGTACTGTGCCGCATTCTATGCTGTCCTTCACTCCAGCATGCGTCCCAGATCTCCTCCGCTGTCATGATCACATCCGCGACGACGGGAGCAAAGACGAGTTGCAAGAGGAGTAAAACCGTCAAGCTCTGATAGAACCGTTTCATCACATCCGACCTCGATGCCATGGGTTGCAGAACCCCTTTGCAGGGTCTGCCTAGCGAACCATCGTTGAACTCTTTATCCAGTCTGCTCGGGAGCCCTCCGCTGCTGAAAGAGAAACGACCGACTCTCACATCTAAAGTATAGTTTGCGGACCGCCCGAGAGATCAGCCCGGATAGCAAATACGGCAACCCCCGCCTAGGAGTCCTTCACCGCAGCATACAGTGATTTGAGTTCGTGCAGACGCCTGTTCCACTCCTCGTCTCCCTCCATTGCGGCCATGGAATCGGTCAATTTTTCTCCTGCTGTGCAGATTTCGCCCAGTTGGGCTGGATCGAAGAGCGTGACCGCGGCCTCGAATTCCGCTCGACTGGCGCACAACAAACTGGGCAGCAACTCATTTTCCTTGATCGGTGAGTCCGGGTCCAACAGATCGGCCACCAGAGGATTCTCCAACAACTCGTAGTGAGTCATTCGTGCCTCCTCCTCCTGAGTCAACTCCTGGTGGGCGAGGCTATCGTTACCTGCCCCCTTCCAGACCGCCTGCATGATCACCGAAACCAGCTTTTTGATGGCCTCTTTATTCGGGGTCTGATCATCCGCCAGGCGACAGGCGGTCTCGTAGGATTTGTCCAGTCGCTCCTTGAGTTCCAGGATCACTTCGCTCTGTTCATGGGGACCCAGGGACACCGCTTCACCAACCAATTTGCGCAGATCACCGATATAGGCGACCAGCTCTTCATGGTCCAGGCGTTGCGCCTCATTCAGTTGGTCAGATGTTAGTGTGCGCTCACTTTCCGGAAACAGCTGGTTATTGTACTTGCGTATCAGATGCCTTTCGTGGCGTCCCGGCATTTCACTAAACAGCAATCGCATACTCAACAACCCTCATCCACATCCATGTCGAAACCCGGATTGATCGCCTCGTAGAGCGAAGCGTAATCCTCTTCGCAGTAGCCTGCATCACAGCCTTGTTGAAGGACCGCCAACATGCTTTCGGAGATCGAAGGTTCGATGCCATTCTTGTCTGCTGCCTCTTGATAGAGTGCAAGGTCCTTGATCAGATGTTTCAAAGGGAAATTCGGATTGGCATAGTTGTGTTCCAGCATCTTGCCCAGTTTCTTATCGAAGGTCGGGGCATACAGGGCGCTTTCCCTGAGCAGACCCATGAACTGTTCCACATCCACTCCCTCGGCCTTGATCAATCCGAGACTCAGTGAAAATCCCGCGGTCAATGCGGCGATCAACTGATTCATGGCCAGTTTCATCGCGGCCGCTTGACCTACACCACCCAGATGTTCGACCTCCTTGCCCAGACACCGCAACAGCAACAGGCAATGTTGATAGGCGGCCTCCGGACCGGCAGCCATCACGATCAGGCTGCCGTTCTTTGCCTCAGGTATGCTGCCGAGCACCGGGGCTTCCAGGTATTCGGCCTCTGCAGCAAGGATTCGATGCTGGATCTCCCGGCTCTCATCCGGTGAGATCGTGCCCATCTGAATCACCTGCTTGCCCTTCAGCAAACCGTCTTCCAACTGCTCGAAAAGCACCGTTTCGATGGCAGCGGCATCGCTCAAAGTGAGCACAACTATCTCACCCTGGGATATGACCCGATTGAGATCCGCTGTGGCGTTGAGGCCCTCTGCCTGGGCCGCTGCCAAGCGTTCCGCCGAGCGATTCCAGCCCAGCACATCATGACCGCAGTGCATCAGGCGTTGCGCGATCGGCAGACCCATCAAACCCAAACCTATGACGCTGATTTTCATGATTGATCCAGAACTCTGTATAACGATTGCAATCTCAAGGAGAAGTAATTACTTACTATTTATGATACTGCCGACTCAATTCATGCACAGCCTGGATGAAGACGCCGGCATGGTCAGGATCGATCTCCGGATGGATACCGTGTCCGAGATTGAAAACATGGCCGCTGCCATGCCCGAAACTTTGCAACACCAGGCCAACCTCTTCACGGATACGCTCCGGCGAGGCGTATAGGGTGCAGGGATCCAGATTTCCCTGCAACGCCACCCGGTCACCGACCCGCCGCCGTGCCTCAGACAAATTCAATGTCCAGTCGATGCCCAGGGCATCGCAACCGGTATCCGCCATCTGCTCCAACCAGAATCCACCTCCCTTGGTAAACAGGATCACCGGCACCCGGCGACCTTCCGATTCCCGCTTCAATCCTTCGACGATCTGTTGCATGTAGGCCAGGGAAAAGGTTTCATAGGCTAGGGGCGTCAACGCCCCACCCCAGGTGTCGAAGACCATGACCGCTTGAGCACCGGCTTCGATCTGCGCATTCAGATACGCGGTGACCGCCTCCGTCACTTTACTCAGCAGACGATGCATCAGCTCCGGGCGATCGAACATCATCCCCTTCACTTTGGAGAAGTTCTTGGTTCCGCCACCCTCGACCATGTAGGTCGACAGGGTCCACGGACTGCCGCTGAAACCAATCAATGGCACCCGGCCATGCAGCTCCCGGCGAATGGTACGCACGGCATCCATCACATACCCAAGGTCTTGTTCCATGTCCGGCAGTCCAATGGCGTTGACTGCTGCCTCATCCTGGACAGGCCGTTCGAACCTGGGACCCTCGCCCTCGGTGAAGTAGAGTCCAAGCCCCATGGCATCCGGGACGGTGAGGATATCCGAGAAGAGGATCGCGGCATCCAACGGGTAACGATCTAGGGGTTGGAGGGTCACTTCACAAGCGAGTTCCGGATTCCGGCAGAGATCCATGAAGCTGCCGGCCTTGGCGCGCGTCGCCCGGTACTCCGGCAAATAACGGCCCGCTTGGCGCATCATCCACACCGGGGTGACATCTACCGGTTCGCGTAATAGCGCCCTCAACAGACGATCGTTTTTTAACTCTGTCACAGAAGATTCCTTTGGTAATCGATGTTGTTATGGATAATGGAGCGGAATTGTACACAGAAACCGCCAGGCCTGCCTCACAGCGGGGGACGCCTTGGGCTGACTGACCCAGAGAATACCGTCACAACCCGATCATGCCGAACTCACCCGACCACACCTGGGACCTCTCTCCAACTGAGGCACGGGAGCTACAAATGGAGCTGTGCGATCAAGTCGTCACCCTGGACAAATTGACTGAGCCAAAGACTGTCGCTGGCGTGGATGTGGGCTTCGAGGCACAGGGCAGGATCACGCGGGCTGCCGTGGCAGTCCTGAGCTTTCCCGATCTCATACCCGTGGAGCAGGCTATCGCAAGACAGCCGACCCGCTTTCCCTACGTGCCTGGATTGCTCTCGTTCCGGGAGATTCCAGCAGTCCTGGCGGCCATGCAAAAACTCCATCGGAAGCCGGACATGCTGCTGTGTGACGGTCAGGGCCGGGCCCATCCACGGCGATTCGGGTTAGCCTGCCACCTGGGTCTGTTGACTGACACCCCCTCCATCGGTGTGGCAAAAAGCCGCCTGATCGGGACTCATGGGGATCTTCCGCAAACCAAGGGCTCATCCACGCCGTTGCTGGACGGGCAAGAGATCATCGGTGCGGTTCTGCGCACCCGGGATCGGGTCAATCCCCTGTATATCTCCATCGGACACAGGATCAGCCTGGAGACGGCCATTCACTATGTTTTAGCCTGCACCACGCGATACAAACTACCCGAAACCACCCGGGCAGCGCACAACCTGGCATCCAATTGAACCGTTGCCTAAGCGTGGATGTGTTCGATGTACTGAGGACGATCCTCCATCATCAATTTGACCCCCGAGGCTGTCGCCTTGAGAGTAACGGACTGGTCGGTGAATCGCAGATCGCAATGGGCCCGCCCTTGACTTTCCAGGGGCAGAGGTAACATGTCGCGGTATGTATACACGTTTTCCCCGACATCCCCACCCGCACAGACACAGGGACAGGTGGGTAGCTCGCCTTCGACCTCAGCATCCTCGAATACCAAGGCGCCGGTCTGCCACCAACGGGTCCGTTCTTCGGACCCACTCATGGTCTTGATGATGATGGCTCTGGAAAAATTGACTGAGAGCACACCATCATTCAGGGTAATCGATGCTATTTCACTGCCGGGAAGATCAATCGTAGAGGAATCCATCGTCTGTCACTGCCTTCAACTTTTCAATCAAATACTGCGGACAGATGATAACGCCACAGCCCTGGAAACCGAAGGTGTGATACCACGGATTTTATGGGGGTCGTACGGATGATGCTGCTCTATACCGGTCAGGTAGGCGGGTCAATCGAGTATGGCATCAGAAATACATGCTGCTGTTACATCCTCGCACCGTTCCCGGATAGACGAACATGTCACGTATCTGCGCATTCAGGCCGAGGTGCGACCTCTAACAACAGGACAATCGCAACACTGCAAGCATGCCTTGTTGCTGCAGACGATGGCAGGCTCGAACAACGGACTGCACGTAAGTCAGCGGTTCAGGGTCTCAAACCTCACGTTCCAGACCCAGCTCCTTGATCTTTCTGGTCAGGGTATTGCGTCCCCAACCGAGCAGGCGTGCGGCATCCTGGCGTCGACCCGCCGTATGCTCCAAGGCGATCTCGATCATGATCGTCTCGAATGCGGGTTCGGCCTCGTTCAGTAAGCCTTCTACCCCCTCTTGCAGCCGTCTTCTGCCCCAATTCCTCAGCAACTGGCGCCAATCGCCCTCGACCGGTTGTTGACGCTCTTCTTCCTTCAACTCATTTGGCAGATCATCAAGGTGGATCTCCTGACCCGAGGCCATGACCGTCAGCCAGCGAGCGGTGTTCTCCAACTGTCTGACATTCCCCGGCCAACTCAACGTCTTGAGATAATTCTGAGTTTCCGTCAACAGAACTTTGGGTTCCACCGACAGCTCATCTGCAGCATTTCCAAGAAAATGCTGCATCAACAGGGGGATGTCTTGGCGCCGCTCACGCAGCGAGGGAAGCTGGATACGAATCACATTCAGCCGATGAAACAGGTCCTCTCTGAAATCACCCTGCTTGACCAAAACAGCGAGATTCTGATGGGTCGCGGCTATGATTCGCACATCGACCTTGACCGGTTCATGCCCACCCACTCGGTAAAATTCTCCATCGGCCAGGACCCTCAGCAATCGAGTCTGCAGCTCCGCAGGCATGTCACCGATCTCATCGAGAAACAACGTACCCCCGTCGGCCTGCTCGAATCGCCCCTCACGTCGAGTTTGGGCACCGGTGAAGGCACCTCGTTCATGGCCAAAAAGCTCACTCTCCATCAAATCCCGAGGGATGGCCGCCATATTCAGCGCGATGAAGGGAGCGCCCGCCCGGGGACTGTGCCGATGCAGGGCATGGGCGACCAGCTCCTTGCCGGTGCCGGACTCACCATTGATCAGTACCGTGATATTCGAGCGGGCAAGGCGTCCGATGGCACGGAATACCTCCTGCATGGCCGGGGCCTCACCGATGATCTCGGGGCTTTTCACTGTTTCAGTGTCGGTGTCGGTGGATTTTTGTGCAGGTGTCAAGCGACAGGCCCGACGGATCTGATCGACGGCCTCATCCACATCAAAGGGCTTGGGTAGATATTCAAAGGCACCGCCGTGATATGCGGAGACCGCGCTATCCAGATCCGAATGTGCGGTCATGATAATGACCGGCAGATCCGGAAAACGCGTATTGATCAGATTCAGCAGTTCCAAACCATCCATACCAGGCATACGAATATCGGAGACCACCACATCCGGCGGTTGCTGCTCCAAGGACTGGATGACTTTTTCGGCACTTTCAAAGGAGGTTACATCCATATTAGCCTTTTGCAAGGTCTTTTCCAGAACCCAGCGAATCGAACGATCGTCATCGATCACCCAGACTCGACACGTCTTATCCATTGTTTACTCCAAGGGAAGTAGTATTCTAAAAACAGTATTGCCCGGCTTACTGGTGAACTCAATCAGGCCCTGGTGTCGATTGATAAGGGCCTGAGAGATGGAGAGTCCAACGCCCATCCCGTCACTGCTGCCAGAAACCATCGGAAAGAATATTCTGTCCTGAAGATCCTCAGGAATGCCTGGACCGTTATCCGATAGTTCCACCAAAATCACCAGCTTATGACGTTTCGAGCCAATCGTGAACTGTCTGAGAATCCGGGTCAGAATACCAAGAATTCCATCCTTGCCGGCCGCCCTGGCCCCATTACGAAGGATGTTCAAAAACGCCTGAATGAGCTGATCGAAATCACCATTCATCAGCGGGATACTGGGATCATAGTCCTTAAGGATGGTAAGCCCGACACCTACCTCCGCCTTTACCAGATTACAGACACGCTCGAGAACCTGGTGAATGTTGACCTCTTCATGCTTCGGCAGCTGATTTGGGCCCAGCATACTGTCAACCAGCTTCTGTAGACGATCGGCCTCTTGAATGATGATCTGGGTATATTCCTTGAGTTCGAGCTCGAGCAGCTCACGTTCCAATAGCTGGGCCGCACCGCGTAGACCACCCAGTGGGTTCTTAATCTCGTGGGCAAGGCTGCGTACCAGAGCCCGCGATGCTTGGTTCCTTGACAGTAACAGCTCTTCCCGGGTGATTCTCAACTGCCGATCCACCTGCAGGATCTCCATCAGGAACTCGATGATCTGTCCCTCTTCACGGATCGGCGAGACCGTACAATCGACGGTCAGCTCTCTCCCATCCATCAGCGTGATGTGATGTTCCCGTTCGGTAAACGGTTGTCCGGATTGGAGTGATCTGTTGAGAATCCCCTCGATTTCGGTCGTGGTACAGAGAATGACTTGATTGACGTATTCACCGAGAATTTTTCTGGCACTCATCGCGAGAAGCATTTCACCGGCTGAATTGATGTACTTGAGACGCAGTTCCCGATCAAACAGCAAGGTTGCTGAACTGAGGTTGTCCAACACCCGAATTTCCAGACCAGTCGATGGTTTCTGAACGTGCATGGCCATACCTCTAGCAAGAAACAAACCAAAAGTAATAAGGTGGGCGAAATACACCAATCCTCTAATCTATTGGATGTCTAACCAGCTGTAACTCTTATTGAACATATGAATGACATCGACAATATGCCTGTATTAAACAGTTTGAGGACCATTTACCTCAGGACAGACCCTGTACTCCATTGATTGAATGCACCGTATTGGTGCGTACATGGGCAGGTGATCTGCAGGGATTCAGGGGCGCTTGATGGATGCCTTCCTGAGATGAAAACTGATGGGGTCAGTGGCCATCAACTCTGCACCTTCAGCATCGATGATTTTTGCCTGTAACGAATGGGTGCCCCGATTCAGAGAGGTCAAGGAGAATTGTGTGGTCGTCAGATCACTGCCAAGCTGGGCATTATCCAGAAAGACCTGGATGACGTGGCCTGCAGCGAGGCTGGGAGACAAGGCCAAACCCACACTGACATTGCCTTCATTACTGCGGATCGTCTCATCGTTCTCAGGTTGCTCAATGGCAAAGATCTGATATTGAGCATTTGACTCAGTTTGATATGCCTCTCGGGGCGTGTCTTGGGCAGCCTGTTGCTTGACCGCAGCATGACCCTGATCACTCACGGAAACCCGTTCGGCACCTGGGCGGTAGGTATCAGAGTATATGACGATACCATCCTCAGACACGGATCGATACACGTCTCTCGCGCCACAAGGCAAGAGGATGGTTAGTAACAATACAAATAACACGATACGCATGAGCCAAGAATAGACCAAGCCCATGTAATTGAACAAGCCACTAGAATTCATAAACTCAAAGTAAGACATCTAGTTCATACGGCTTTTGTATAGGGTAAAAAAAAACGTCAGTCATAATCTGACTGACGCTTTTCTTCCACTCGACACACGAATTGTGTGCCGCTATTCGGTAATTTAGAGGCTGTAGTACATGTCGAACTCGACCGGATGGGTGGTCATGCGTAAACGAGTCACCTCTTCCATCTTCAGTTCGATGTATCCATCGATCAAATCATCGGTGAACACCCCGCCCTCGGTCAGAAAGCCACGATCCGCATCCAGGGCTTCCAATGCCATATCCAGACTGTGGCAGACGGTCGGGATATTGGCCGCTTCTTCCGCCGGCAGGTCATAGAGATCCTTGTCCATGGCATCGCCAGGGTGGATCTTGTTCAGAATCCCGTCGAGGCCGGCCATCATCATGGCAGAAAAAGCCAGGTAGGGGTTCGCGGTCGGATCGGGGAAACGCACCTCGATACGGCGTCCTTTGGGACTGGAAACCCATGGGATACGGATGGATGCAGAGCGGTTACGCGCCGAGTAGGCCAGCATCACGGGGGCTTCGAAGCCGGGCACCAGGCGTTTGTACGAGTTGGTAGAGGCATTGGTGAAGGCATTCAGGGCACGGGCATGTTTGATGATACCACCGATATAATAGAGTGCGGTCTCTGACAGACCGCCATACTGATCGCCGGCAAATATATTCTCACCGCCCTTGGCCAGGGACTGATGCACATGCATACCTGAGCCGTTGTCACCGACCAACGGTTTCGGCATGAAGGTGACCGTTTTGCCATAGGCATGGCCGACATTCCAGGTACAGTATTTCTGGATCTGCACCCAGTCGGCACGCTCCACCAGGGTGCTGAACTTTGTACCGATCTCACACTGTCCACCGGTGGCTACTTCGTGATGATGCACCTCGGTGGGAACGCCCATCTCTTCCATAGCCAGACACATGGCGCCGCGCAGGTCGTGCAGGGAGTCGACCGGGGGGACCGGGAAGTAACCACCTTTAACGGTAGGACGGTGGCCGATATTACCGTCTTCGTACACCCGTTCGGAGTTCCAATCGGCCTCGTCAGAATCGACCTTGACCATGCAGCCGCTCATGTCGGCGCTCCAGCGAACATCATCGAGCACGAAGAATTCCGGTTCAGGTCCGAAGAAGGCGGCATCAGCGACACCGGTAGAGGCCAGATAGGCCTCAGCACGTTTGGCCACTGAGCGAGGATCACGCTCATAACCCTGCATGGTGGAGGGCTCCAGGATATCGCAACGCACGATCAGGGTATTTTCGTCGGAGAAGGGATCCATGACCGAAGTCGCCTCTTCAGGCATCAGGATCATGTCAGACTCATTGATGCCTTTCCAACCGGCGATGGAAGAGCCATCGAACATCTTACCGTCTTTAAACATGTCCTCGTCAATCTCGTGGGCCGGCATGGTGACATGCTGTTCCTTACCGCGGGTATCGGTGAAGCGTAGGTCCACAAACTTCACGTCATTGTCTTTCATCATCTTGAGGGCTTTCGAGGCCATGCTTATCTCCAAAATATCAATAGTTATTTGTGGCAAAAAATTCCGCTGATTGGTTTCTTCAGAACTCAGAGCGGGTGAAACTATACCAGACCACTCGGGTACAGCTAGTCAGCATAATTCATGCCATATCTCAGTTATTGAATCGATAAACACCCCTGAGAAACCAGGTATTCATCATCCAAACAGATAACAACACATTGAGTTATGGAATGATTTGTTCAGGTCGCATGAATTGAGTGCAAGCGTTGAACAGATGTTGCACGGTGTGGAGAGCCCTCACCTCGATATAGCATCGCACTATAATAGTGCACGGAAAGGAATTAACGCACTATACCGGTGCTAACCGAACCATATTCTTACTGATCTGAATACATCTGACGAATCAATGCTCGCTTGAAAGGCATCCCTGAGCTCTGTCGCATGATCCCTGGAGTCAAAACAACTCATAGGTAGGTAGAGATCCACATCGATCCTGCCTGAAAGATAGTGTAGGATCATTCGTTGCCGACTGTTGTAACAGGCAATATCCTGCCAATGTCCATCGAGCATCCGTTCAGCTTCTCTGCGAAGCGGCAGATTGGCGCAAGAGGGTCCCTCTTCATCATCCTCCGGATCGATGTGTACCGTAACATCTGTGAGTAACTCGACTTCATCGATCAATCTCATCTGTACCACTTCAGAAATCCGGTGCCCTTCGGATACACTCAGCCAGGAATCCACCTGAACATGCACATCGGCAGAGGCATGCCCTCCCATTTTCCGGGTCCTCAACATATGCACGCTGTTGACCCCGGAGACCGAATCGATGATCTGCCGAATCTCTGCAACCTGTTCCTCCTCCAGACCGGCATCCACCAGTTCCTGTATTGCGCCCCAGCCGATATTCCAGCCGATATGGATGATCATCAGACCCACCAGAACAGCGGCGATGGCATCCAGATAGGGGAGACCGGCCATCGTGCCGCCGATACCCACCAGTACCACGATGGATGATACGGAATCGGTTCTGTGATGCCAGGCATTCGCCCGCAACAATTCGGATTTGACCCGTTTTGCAAGATACTGGGTATAGTGATAGAGCCCCTCGTTGGCCAGGATGGAAAACAGCGCCACATAAAGGGTATAGGACTGGGGCTGCAACAGGGTCTCCGGGCTGAAGAGCCTCTCACCCGCATCCCAGATGATGCCCAGACCAACCAGAATCAGAAAGGCGCCCAAGGCCATGGCACCCGCGGTTTCAAATCTGCCATGTCCGTAGGGATGCGCCTCATCCGGCGCCTCTTTGGCATGCCGTGCGGCAAACCACACCAAACCATCGGACATCAGATCGGACAAGGAGTGGATGCCGTCCGCCAACAGGGACTGTGACTGTCCGATCAGACCGAACAGGGTCTTGACGCAGGCGAGAAGCAGATTGACCAGCGCACCGACGATCGCCGCCTGACGGGTCAGCCGGTATCTGGTATCTTGTTGTTCAGTTATTAGATCCACATGCTACTCCGATTCACCAACTTCAATCACCAACACATACAAGCCGCTTTCGGACCGGGTCTCGATCACCTTGTGTCCATTGATCCGACACCAGGCGGGGACATCGTTTAACACCCCGGGATCGGTGCAATAGACCTCCAGGACCACACCCGCCTCGAGTTCTGCGACCCGGTTCTGTACCCGAATCACCGGCATGGGGCAGAGTAACCGTCGGCAGTCCAGTTCGATCCTGTTCAAATGAACCACTCCTCGGGAATCTCGTGAGGTTTCAGGGGTGAGACCTCGAGTGACCTGAGCTCGCCATTGGTGGCCGTGTACTCCACTTCCACCTGCTCGGCTTCACGACCCTGACTATAGCGGGCGATCAATCTGGCAGCCAATTCGATATCCTGATCGTCAACCTTCCCGTCGATCAACGCCAGGGGACCCGGGTGGCTGATGGTTCTCAGACTCGGAAACTGCTTACGGTAACCCTGGAGAAAGTTACCTTCACCCTCCTCTCGGGAGATGATCAGTTTGAAATCTGGCGTTGGACGCAGATGTCTTCCAACCTTCAACAGCATGATGTCATCCATCTCATACTGTTTGCGGCCGCGCGCCTTCCAAAGATCGGCGAGTTTGACCGAATACTGCGCGTCCGTCAGGAAACAACAGCCTCCGGCCGGTTGAGCATAGTCTTCGAAGCCATACCGTTGGGCCAGGGCCATCTGGGGTTTACGGCTGCGCCCACTGAAATCGAACAATCTCTCCCGATCGACCCACCCGGCGCTTTCCGGCAAGGTTTCTGGAAGATTCTTTGCACATAGTGGTCTTAGTAACAGATTTTCGGCGCCGGATTCTCCGGCCACAACAGGCAGCGTTTCCTTACGCTGCGACATGGGTCTCTGGCCGATCACCTCACCGGTGATGATGAAATCGAAGCCATTGGCTTTTATCCACTCCAAGGCCTTGCTCACCATGAAGATCTTGCAATCCAAGCAGGGATTCAGGTTGGCCCCGTAGCCGTGTTTTGGATTGAACACCACCTCTTTGTACTGTTCGACGATATCGATGATATGCAGCTTGATCCCGAGCTGTTCGGCCACCCATAGCGCATTGTTGCGTTTCGGCTTTTTTTGGTCCTTCTTACGAATTGCGTGGGTATGCCCTTCCACACAGAATCCGGTATAGAAATTGATTCCTTCCACATGTATACCCTGCTCCAACATCACTTTGGCGGCGAGCAGCGAGTCGAGACCGCCGGATATCAATGCAGCGGCTTTGCGCGGTTGGTTCATTTTCGTGTCTTGATAGATGAGTTATTCAATAAAATTATACGGGATCAGCGTTCAACACACATCTGTCGGCTGTTAGCCTTGAACCTGGTAGACCGTTATAATCATCCGGTTTTATACACTTAACTCGTGGAATCCAGACGTGAACAGCGTTTCTGACAATAACAAATACGATCTCTCAACCTTCCAGGGTTTGATCTTCGCACTGCAGTCATACTGGGCTGAACAGGGCTGCGTGATCCTGCAGCCGTACGATATGGAGATGGGTGCCGGGACCTTCCATTCCGCCACATTTCTTCGTTCCATCGGTCCCGAACCCTGGAATTGTGCCTATGTGCAGCCCTCCAGACGCCCTACGGATGGTCGTTACGGAGAGAATCCCAACCGACTGCAACACTATTATCAGTTTCAGGTGATTCTGAAACCCTCTCCATTGGAGATTCAGGAGCTCTACCTCAATTCACTCAGAGAGCTTGGGATAGATCCTTTGATTCATGATATCCGGTTTGTCGAAGACAACTGGGAGTCACCTACTCTCGGCGCCTGGGGATTGGGTTGGGAGGTATGGTTGAATGGTATGGAGGTCACTCAATTTACTTATTTTCAACAAGTTGGCGGGCTGGACTGCAGACCGGTCACCGGTGAGATCACCTATGGCCTGGAACGCATCGCCATGTACTTGCAAAACGTAGAGAGTGTTTACGACCTGATCTGGACCATCGGGCCGGATGGGCCAGTCACCTATGGTGACGTCTTTCATCAGAATGAGGTCGAACAGTCCGCCTACAATTTCGAACGGGCCGACGTTTCCTCACTGTTCGGCTGGTTTGACACCTGCGAACAGGAGAGCCAGCGGCTGATCGAACTCGGTCTACCCCTCCCCGCCTATGAACAGGTACTGAAGGCCTCACATACATTCAACCTGTTGGACGCCCGCCATGCCATCTCCGTAACTGAACGTCAGCGTTTCATTTTGCGCGTGCGAACCCTGGCTCGCGCCGTCGCCCAAGCCTATTTCGAGAGTCGGGAAGCCTTGGGCTTTCCCATGCTGAAGCCTGACCGGGAGAATGCAGTCAATGAATGATCAGAGAGACCTACTGGTCGAGATCGGCACCGAAGAGCTGCCGCCGAAGGCACTTGCTACCTTGATGAAGGCCTTCACCCAGGGTATGGAACAACAGTTGTCAAGACTGGGGCTATGCCGGGCCTCGATAAGGCCTTATGCAACTCCCCGCCGCCTGGCAGTCCTCGTCAGACAATTGGATACATCACAGCAGGATAAACTGGTTGAGAGAAAAGGCCCAGCCGTGAAGGCCGCATATGATGCCGAAGGCAATCCTACCAAGGCCGCACAGGGCTTTGCTCGCTCTTGCGGTGTCGACCTGGAGGATCTCGAGACACAAGAAACCGCCAAGGGTACCTGGCTGGTCCATCGTCAGGTAGAAAAAGGTCGATCTACCTCAGAATTGATTCCCGAGATGGTCGAGCGCGCTCTGGCCGGCCTCCCGATACCCAAACGTATGCGTTGGGGATCCAGAGATGAGGAATTCGTCCGTCCGGTCCATTGGGTCGTATTACTGTATGGCGATCAAGTGGTACCCGGTCAAGTCATGGGGCAGGCAGCCGGACGAGCGACTCGGGGGCATCGCTTTCATCACCCTACAGCCCTATCGATTGGAAAACCGGATGACTATGCCGAACTACTCAAAAATACCGGCTATGTCATTGCCGATTTCGATGATCGGCGCGAAATGATCAAGTCACTGGTACGGAAAGAGGCGGAGACGCTGCAAGCCGAGGCATTGATCGACTCCGATCTATTGGACGAGGTAACGGCCCTCAACGAATGGCCGGTTGCCGTTCTTGGCAGTTTCGATCAAGAGTTTCTCGAAGTCCCTACTGAGTGCCTGATACAGGCTATGCAGGGCCACCAGAAATATTTCCCAGTCGTGAATCAACAGGGAGATCTACTGCCCAACTTTATCACCATCAGCAATATCCAAAGCAAGGACCTGAAGCAGGTTCGGGCCGGTAACGAGAGGGTCATTCGACCTCGGTTCAATGATGCGGTCTTCTTCTGGCAACAGGATCTCAAGCAACCCTTGGAACACCACATCGAAAGCCTCAAGAATCTCAAGTTCCAAGACACCCTGGGTTCAATGCATGACAAATCCGGCCGCATCGCAGCCTTGGCCGATGCGATAGCCGATCAACTGAGCCTGGACAAAAACCTGGTGATGCGCGCCGCCTGGCTGTGTAAATGTGATCTCATGACCGAGATGGTCGGGGAATTCGCCAACCTGCAGGGGATCATGGGCCGCTATTACGCGAGTCATTCGGCTGAAGATCCACAGGTTGTGCAGGCCATGGAAGAAGTCTACATGCCACGCTACGCCGGTGACCGACTGCCAAAGACCGAATGCGGTCGCACCATCGCCATAGCCGACAGGCTGGACACCCTGGTGGGTATTTTCGCCATCGGCCAGAAACCCACAGGGGCAAAGGATCCATACGGATTACGCCGTGCTGCACTCGGCGTGTTACGCATCTTGATCGAAACGCCAATTGATCTGGATCTTGAACAACTCATCGAACAAGCGGCCGACGGACTCAAGGGTCAAGTGGATGCCAAACCGCATATCCGGGATGTCTTTGAATATATGATGGAACGTCTGAAGGCCTACTATACCGATCAATCGATACCTGCCGATTCCATCGATGCAGTACTGGCACGCAGACCTACCCGACCTGCAGATTTCAACCAACGCGTCCTGGCCGTTACCGAATTCCGTAAACTGCCTGAAGCTGAGAGTCTGTCATCGGCCAATAAGCGTATCCGTAACATCCTGCGCAAAACCGATGAATCGGTACCTGAGCAGTTCGATCAAAATCTCCTCGATGAGGCTGCTGAAAAGGCACTTGCAGAT
>JAAUXZ010024502.1_pt1 | contig 44249 bp, 73 predicted proteins | sample 7278131 | NCBI WGS metagenome assembly JAAUXZ01 (sample SAMN14350119, study PRJNA611818) | marine sediment metagenome | isolation source: surface marine sediment (3m) | place: French Polynesia: Moorea | collected 2018-08 | reverse complement strand
GGCGCACCGTTGACCTGAATCGGTTGGCTACCTGCCATCTCACCCCGCAGCGCAGCCACGGCAGCATCTAACTCCGGGTGCGTCACGTAGGTACCGTCGGGGGCGTGCTGCTGCTGCTGCTGACCGCCACCTTGGTCCTCGGTACCGTCTTGGTTCTTACCCTGACGGCCGCTTGTGGGAGCCTTAGAGAGGCGCTCGTAGGTGTACCATCCGGTCCACTTCGGGTGCTCGCCTACCAGCGCACCGGTACGCATACGCACCGGACCGCGGCCCTTGCGCTCAACGTCCATGGTTCGGTTCGCAGCCTCCATCGAATCCACCGCAATAAGCCACTGCCCTTGCGCGTCCCGTGTGAAGCGTGCCTTGAATACTTGGTCTGTCATCTGTTGAACTCCGTTCTGTTAAGTAAGGTAGGGAGTGTACCGAAAGGCGCTCGCGGTCTGCAAGCGCCTGGCGCTAGACTCAGGCTGCGTCCTTACTAAGCAGCTCCTCCAGCCGATCACGCCGCTTAAAATAGGCCTGCTTACCGAGGGACAGTGCCGCATTGGCGCGGCTAGGGGTCTTGTACATATCGCCTGACAGCGCGTACAGCACCTCGTGTGCGGCCTTGTCGCCTACCTCAGCGTTGGCCAGTGCCTGTCCCAGTGCCTTGAAGGTTTCGTTCGTGTTCATGCCTCGAAGCTCCTGTTTTGTCCGCCCGGCTTCGCCCCTTGCGCCGCCGTGGCAGAGCCACTATACCGTACTCCGGTACCCAAACGCAAGCTTTTGTGTGCCTTGCGTCACAACAGGCTTAGAACGTGTAGCTATAAGCATGGTACCCGTTATGCCAGCCACGTACCACGCCCATGCAAGTACCATACCAGCGCTGGGTACCGTACCGAATCGTTTCACCCCCGTACTAACCCCGTTTACCCGTCGCTGTGCGACGGACTACCGTGCGACGTACCCGTGCTTGTGTGTCCGCCGTGCGGCACCCGGCTCGCGTCTCACACTCGCACGCAAATCGGTACCGACGCGGTACGTTCACGTCGGGTACCGACGCCTAGCGGACGGGGGTACCCCCCTGTGGGCGTACGGGGTCCCTAGGGTCCGGCACCCGCGCTCGCACAGAATAGGGCAAAAAAGGAGCTCGCGTAGGCAAGGTACCGTACAGCCTCAAGCTGGGGATAACAGGGGACCCCAGCGCCGGGAACATGAATAAAATTCATAGTGCCGTTAGGAACTTACGCTGCTTTCTTCCCGAGTGGTACGGAAGTTACGGTACGAATCAAGGACTTACGGGCGGTCGCTTCGGTAACGAGGGAAGAAAGAAGTGAATTTTCCTCATAGTGAAAAGTGGATAGGACTTGACTTTTCGGAAAATCCATGGTATAATATTACCTTACCGTTTCCGTTTCGGGACGTACCGACGGTACCGACCGACCGAAGGACTCTTTGAGGAGTCCTGAGGGAGGTCTCGAACCTTCGGTTCTCGAGGTCTCGTACCTCGACCCTCGGTCGTAAACTCCCTCGCCAAGAAGGGGCGCTGGCTTTGAAGCGCCCCGACGGTAGGGGAGCTCCCTGACCAACTTCCTACAATTTGAACTTACCTGGAGACAACTTCATGAACGAAGCCTCTGCACTCCCCGCCCAAGCGACGCGCACCGTAAGTGCACATGCCCGTAAGCTGGCGGATGAGCTCAATCTGGACATCGAGGGACTCGAGGGCACCGGCCCCGACGGTCTGGTGACCAAAGCCGACGTACAAGCCCTGGCGGAAACCAAAGCCCAGACAAACATCATGGACAAGGCCAAGCTCGAGCGCCACAATGCCGCCGAAGCTGCCACCCCGGAAGTCCCCGGAGATGAGACCGTCGTCGTGCTCCCCTCCCAGGAGGAGCTCCTCCAGATCATCAAGGAGATGCGGGGGGAGATTGAAGACCTCCGGGAGGCCCAAGCGGGCCTGATTGAGCGGGAGAACCACACCCGCGACCTGACGGATGACATGTTCTTCATCGCGAAGCCCAACGGGCACCGCTGGGAGGAGCGCCGCGTCATCGACAACAAGACCGTCTCCGTCGAGTTCGTGGGTACCGCCTTCTACGGTCCCTTCGAGGAGGAGGAGGACATCGACAAGTACGTTGCGGCTAAGCGCCTGAAGCGTCAGGACAGCTACATCGACTGGCAGAACATCCAGGTCATGTCCGGCCGCGACGCCCGCGCCCTGGACCGGGAGGAGAAGGAGGAGCGGGAAGCTCAGTTCGCCTCCAACGCCCCTGTCAACATCCTCGACCGTCGCATCTTTGCGGCTCAGCATCAGGGCCATGTCCCCGGCGTAGGCAAGGCTCTAGATGACCCGGACACGGCCGGCCCGGCACCTTACCGCCCCGCGGGCAATGTCCGCTAGCCATCCTCGCGGTCTAGCAGGCGCGCAGGTCACCGCAGACCTGCCCCTGCCGGACCCACTTGCTGGGTGCGACCCGCTGGAGGAGGTAGCTAGTGTCGGAACAGGAGAAGGGCTCGAGCGAGCCGAAACAGACTCAGGAGGTCGTCAAGGTGGACGGCCAGGAACGGTCCATAACTCGGAATGAGCTCGGACAGTTCGTAAAAGGCGTCTCGGGTAACCCCCAGGGGCGCACTAAGGGGTCCAAAAACCGGACCTTGCTAATCAAGCAGGCCATGGAGGAGGCGCTACTGCGCGACAGCGCGGAAGCCTTCAACGACATCGTTGACCAGGCCATTACGCTTGCAAAGGGGGGCGACAAGGACATGATTCGCTTCGTTCTGGGTGACCTGCTTAAGGAAGCACGCCGCTCGGAGGCGGATGAGGACGACAACAAGCGAATCGGAGACATCAACATCACGTTTTCCCCCTTCCAGGGCAACGCGCCGAAGGTAGAGGTGGCGAAAAACGCCGCCAAGGACGCCATCGACGCGGAGTTCCAGGAAATTGAGTCCCACACGGGCGTTCTTGCCCGCCGTGAGGATGAATCCCCCTAGCAATTAAACTCGTGCACGAGTAAGTAGGAGATACACATGGCGGCTAAAGAGAGCCAAAAGAGCAAAGGTGGGCCGGGCTTCGGTACCGACCAACCCAACAACAGCACGAACCTGCGTTTCCCGCACCGCACGCCGCGACTGGGTAGCGTTGGCGTCGTACCGGACCGTAACAGCCCGGAATCCGTGCGCGGAGGTAAGAACTAATGAGCCGAGTATCAGCCGACGCTGAAGTTCTGGCGACTCTGGCTGCGCAACTGCTGGACCGGGGGCTCGTTGCAGTCGCCTCCGTGTCTGCACCCGCATCCCAGACGAGCGCCCCCGTCACAGTGACCTACACTACGGATGACCCGGGTGTGACCGCGAACGGCGCCCAAACGATTGCCGACGGCGATGCAGTGACTATCGCCGAGCAGCATGAGACCGTTGAGGAGATCCGGTCGCAGATTGCAGCACTGGTAGCAGACATGACGGCCATGCGAACGGCCCTCGCTACCGCAATCTCCGACGGTGCAGAGCAATCCACGGCTCCCGCCGCTCTAACGAGCCGCGACGAGACGTGTGCGTTCACGTACACCACGGACGACCCCTCAATCACGGCCAACGCGGCTGTCACTATCGCTGACGGTGACCTGTACGCCGCTGCCGAGATTCACGAAGCCTTCGTAGAGATCGTCACAGAGCTCAACCTCGTTCGCAACGACTACGAGCGTCTGCATAACGCCGTAACGACGCTGATTCGCGACGGGGCAGTGAGTGCGCCGGTCCTGGCGGCTCGTACGAGCACCAACGGTGGCGTGGCCATCACGTACACGACCGACGACCCGAGTATTACGCCGAACAACGCCGTCACGGTTGCCGATGGCGACCTGCTGCCGGCCGCAGAGGCCCTCGAGCTCGTGGAGGAGTTCAACGACGACCTCGACAAGCTCGGCGACGACTTCACGGCGATGAAGACGGCTTACGACGCCTACCTGAAGGCGGGCGGACAGGCTACGTCGTAACCATGGCCAAAGCAAAGAAACGGACCACGGCGGAGGACCAAATCGGGTCCGGGGCCGCGAAAAAGGTCACGAAACAGGTGGAGCAAGTCCGTAAGGCGCGCGAGTCGCGCCTGGACGCCATCATGAACCGCCTACGGAAGCAACAGACCACGGATTCGTCCCAGTAGGTCTGGAGGACCCCTATGAGCAAGGCACGTAAGCAATTTCCGGTGCAGGACCACGGCTTCGGCGGTGGTGCTGGCGTCGGCAAGGACAAGGACTGGACTGCCATGGAGCAGGACGGCCAAAACAAGTTGCTGGACGAGGATATGTTCGTCGACGAGGCGTTCCTGGGTGACGAGATCGACCAAGAGTTCGGTTTCATCCCGGAAGCGCGCCGCCGGCTTCTGTCGAACGAGTAACGGAGGCCCAAGTGCTGATTTCGGGGGAATACCGCGTCCTGAACGCGGAACTGCACAAGGGAGCCGGATGGGGCAAAGGCGGCGTCAAGTTCGCACAGCCCATCCTCAAGTTCGGCATCGACAACGGCCCTTTCGAGACCGTACTCGACTACGGTTGCGGTAAGGGCGCGCTGGTAGAGGAACTGCGGCGCTTCAACTGGGAGGTGGATGGGTACGACCCCTGCCACCCCGATTGGCTCGCAGAACCTACTGCCGCCGACCTACTCGTGAGTACGGACATGCTCGAGCACGTTGAGCCGGATTGCCTGCACGAGGTACTGACTCACATGTGTACCCTGGCCGACAAAGCCGCCTACTTGGCGGTATCGACGGTACCGGCAGTGAAACACCTGCCCGACGGGCGCAACGCGCACCTGATCGTCGAAGATGCGGAGTGGTGGCACCGGACTCTCCAGCCCTACTTCCCGTTTGTCTGCTTGGTAGAACGTCGACCAACTACGGTGGTGTTTCAGTGGCTACGCGAATCGTTCCCGGCTCTCAACAGCCACTAGAGGAGCGCATCCAAGAGGAGGTCCCCTACGACCTCTACTTCGTCCCCGACTTCCCCATCAGCACACTGGGAGGTCGGCTTGACAAAGACCCGGACGCGATGCCCTGGCTACAGGGTCTCTACGACGATATCAAGGCTGAGGGAGGGTTCCGCAACCCGGTTGTGGTCTGGAACCACCACCCGAACCGCCTGACAGGGAAACAACCAGCATGGCTACTACGAGCGGGCTCAAACCGCGTCTGGTGCGCAGAACAGCTCGGCTGGGACACGGTACCGGCTGTGGTATCAGTGGTTGATACGCCAGCTTGCTGGAATCCGCCTCGTACTTGGGTACAGGTCACCCCACGACAAGTACAAGACCTATTCACCGACGGGGGCAAGATTTGGGCCAATGACTACGGTTTTGGCCTCCTCGCGGCTCCGAAGCCCGAGGAAACTTACGCAGACGCCGAAAACCGGCACTTGGTTGCAACAAGCGACCACAAGCGCACGAAATTCGACCCCGTAGGGGAGATCCTGGGTAAGCAAGGCCCGACGGCGCCCTGACCAAGCCGTCCCGCATCAGAGGATAACCATGAGGAATTATGGCCCGCACAGTCACCCTGCCGTTTCAGCTACACGACGCGCAGCGGCAGGTTCACGAGAGCCCCGCGCCACGCAAGGTGGTAGTTGCGGGACGCGGATGGGGTAAGACTCGGTACGCAGCCATAGACGCCGTGACCAAGGGCCTGGAGCAGGTCAACTGGTGCGGACGACAGCTCACTACGGAGGCGGAGGTGATGTACATGGCACCCACCTTCGACCAGGCCAAAGGGATTTTCTGGCCCGTACTCAAAGAGGTTGCAGAACCCGTGACCCTAGCAGCGCATGAGAACACGTGTCTCCTTACGCTCGTCAACGGGGTCCGTATACGTCTAAAGGGGATGGATAATCCTGACCGAGCCCGAGGTTTCATCCTCCGGCACGCCATCCTTGATGAGTACGCCGACATGGACCCACAGGCGTGGGACGTTATCACCGGCCCGTCGGTGATGAAGACAAACGGTACCGTACTGTTCATCGGTACCCCCAAGCGGGGCCGGCCCCACTTCGGAGAGATCCTCGAGTACGCCTACAACGCCGAGAACGACCCTCGGCACGGACACCCGCTCTGGAGCGGGTTCCAGTTCGCCTCCAGCACCAACCCCTGGCTGGATGAGGACGCCATCAAGGCCATTGCCGCCAACATGTCGTTTGAGCGGATGCGGGAGGAGCTCGAAGCTGAGATTCTCGCAGAAGGTGGCAACTACCTCCAGCCCGACTGGTGGAAGTTCGACCCCCGCGAGCCCCAGGATGGTTTCTACGTCGTCGCCGTTGACCTCGGCGGCTTCACGCCGGCCCCCGGTAACAAGCACATGAAGGAGCGACGTGACGACACGGCCATCGCCATCGTCAAGATTCACAGCCGAGGCTGGTGGGTCAAGGACATCCAGTACGGGCGGTGGGACACCCGAGAAACCGCCCTACGTATTGTACGAGCAGGACGAAGTTGTGACGCGGTGCGTATTGGCATCGAGAAGGGCTCGCTCTACAACGCAGTTTGGCCTTACCTTAGCGACGTTATGGCGCAATTTGGCCAGTTCCGCAAGGTTGAGCCACTTACTCACGGTAACCAACACAAAGAAGATCGGGTTATGGCCGCACTTGAAGGCCGGCTTCAGCGAGGTCGAATCACCCTCAACTGTTCCGAGAGCCTAGCCCCCAACGAGCGCCCTCAGTGGATTCAGACTCTCATCAAGCAGGCGTCGGACTTCCCGGCCCCTTCTACGCCGGATGACCTGCTCGACGCGTTGGCCTACGTGGACCAGCTTGGTAAGACCCCTTTCTTCCAGTACCAGCCCCAAAAACAGGATGTCTGGACACCGGTAGACGAACTCGTAGGACTCTAATATGCCCACCGCCGTTGGCGCACTTGTCGAGAACACCGATACCAACAACCAGGCCCCTGCCGGCAAGGACGGCGACACGCTGGTAGCGTGGATCATGTCTCGCGTTAACAAGTGGCGCGACGACCGAAACCAGACGTATGAGAGGGTCTGGGGTGAGTACTACCGCCTCTGGCGCGGCCGGCACATCGCCGAGGACCGCACCCGCAGCACGGAGCGGTCTCGCCTGGTCAGCCCCGCCCTCGCGCAAGCGCTCGAGATGACGGTATCCGAGCTTGAGGAGGCCACCTTCGGCCGGGACGCCTGGGTAGACATCGTTGATGACGCCGGGGACCCCGACCACCAAGACATCAAGGGCATTCGGCGCCAGTTCATCGATGACATGGCGATGGACAAGGTACCGGAGGCCATCGGCTCCTGCTACACCCACGGCGGACTATGGGGTACCCTCGCAGCCAAGGTTGTTGTAGAGACGCAGAAGAAGGCCGTTGTCCAGTCCGACAGCGACGGAAAGAAGTCCGTTGCTCATGAGCCACGGATGGCAGTCAAGGTTGTCCCCATCCCGCCGATGGAGCTCATCCCGGACCCGGACGCAGAGCGCGTTGAGGACATGCTGGGCATCGCCCACGAGGTCACCAAGCCGCGCGCCTGGCTGCTACAGCAGCCCTTCGGCGTCAGCTACGCCAACGCGAGCGACCCGGTACCGAATCACGACCAGGAAAAGCTTGATCTCGGCGATCCCGAGGCCCTCATCGCCTCCGCACCGAATCAGGTGCTTGTGACGGAGTACCACGGCCTCGTACCGAAGCGCCTGCTCCCAGAGAACCGCAAACCGGTCCTCCCGGAGGACCCGCTCAGCGTAGCAGAGGTCAAGCCTGAGGTATTTGCTCAGCTTGGGGAGCTTGACGGCGATGGAGAGATGGTAGAGGCCATCGTAACCATCTTCGACAAGAAAACCCTGGGCCGAGCCGTCCAGAACCCGTTCCTTATGCAGGACCGCTCCATCGTTGCCGCGCCGTTCGAGCGCGTGCCGGGACGGTTCTGGGGACGGGGTGTCATGGAGAAGGGGTACAACCCCCAGAAGGCCCTCGACGCGGAAATCCGCACCCGCATGGATGTCATGGCCCTCATCGCCAACCCCATGCTTGGTGCCGACCAGACCGCGCTGCCGCGCGGCTTCGACCTCCGCGTCCGCCCCGGTAAGGTCTGGCTGACGAACAGCAAGCCGAAAGAGGCGCTGTTCCCGGTGACTTTCCCCAACATGGACCCGGCGTCCTTCTCGCAGACGAGTGAGATGGAGCGCATGGTACAGATGGGTACCGGCGCGATGGACACGGCGACTCCGCTTCAGGAGAACCGCCGCAACGAGACCGCCACCGGTACCTCCCTCATTGCAGGTACCTTCGTCAAACGCAGCAAGCGCGCGCTGCGGTCCATCACCAACAACTTCCTGAACCCGCTAGTACAAAAGATCATGTGGCGGCGGATGGATTTCGATGAGCTGCGATACCCGTCCGACTTTGAGTTCCGTATCTCGAGTACCCTGGGCATCGTTGCTCGCGAGATTGAGCAGAACCAGATGACTCAGCTACTCCAGCTCGTGCAGGACAAGCCGGCGACCTCGGCGGTGCTCGTGGAGAGCATCTTCGACAACAGTTCCAGCCCCTACAAGGCGGAGCTCGCCAACGCCCTACGACAAGACAGCCAGCCGACCCCGCAGCAGCAGATGATCCAGCAGATGCAGGTGCAGGGAGCGCAGGCAGAGCTCGCAGAGGCCCAAGCCAAGGCGCAGCTCGCCGCGGCCGACATCCCGAAGCGCCTCATGGAGACGCGGAAGATTGAGTCCGACATCTTCCTCAACATCGCGAAGATTCAGGACATGGCCACCAAGGGCCAGCTCGAGCAACAGAAGGCGGACCTAGAGGTAGGCCGGCTCATGAAGGAGCTTGAGGAAGTACGCCAGTTCGCGCGCCAGGTTGACGTAAGCGCGATGAAGGTGCTGAACGACATCAACAAGGGGGATAGTAATGGCGGCACAGAAAATACCAGTTGATCGGTCGCTTCTGACGAACGACCAAAACCGCGCTCTGGACCAGTGGGAGCAGTTCTTCCACGGTCCTATCTGGCGGGACATCGTAAGCCGGTTCGAGCCGGAAATCGAAGCCCTCCAGAACTCGTACCACACGGTACAAGGTGAGCAAGCCCTCGGACGTGTCCAAGGCGCCTTGCAAATCTTCTACCGCCTGTTGGTACATTTCCCGGATCTGATCCACGCGGAGTACCTACTCCTCACCGGTCAGCTCCGCGGAGACGAGGGTCCCAGCGACGAGGACCCGGTACAACCGGAAGATTGGAGCCGTTAGGCGATGGCTCGAATCACCCGCGACTACCGCTGTGGTGGTTGTGACACGGTAACCGAACATTGGGTAAACAAGGAGGAGGAAGCCACCCTCACTTGCCCCAACTGCGGAAGCCCAGACATGACCTCCATAATCGGAGCCCCGCAAATCGACTACATCGGCATGGCGACCGACGGCAAGAACTCAAGTGATGCCCTAGGTACTACCATCGACCGGTGGCAGAAGATGCGGGAACAAAAGCAGAGAATCGAACAGCGGAACCTTGAGCGTCACGGCACACACGACTAGGTTCCCACTCCGTCGAACTGCTGTAACTTAAGCACAACCCTTGGCAGGGCGCTTTTTTGGGAGGAAGAATGCCAGCACAAATCGTAGACGAGCTTGACGAAAACGGTCAAGTACCTGCAACCGCCGACCTGAGTTCGCTTCACGCGAAACCCACCGAACAAGGTGGCCAGCCGGGACCCGGCGCTGAAGAAACGGTACTCAGCGGGGACGAGGTTCCCGAGAAGTACCGGGGCAAGACCGCAGCCGAGCTTCTCCAGATCGTTCGCGATCAGGAAAGCCACATCGGACGCCAAGGCCAGGAACTCGGAGCACTCCGGGGCGAGGTCGGAAGCCTCCGCGGCATGGTTGACAAGGCTCTACAACTGCGTGACCCTGGCACCAGCCGAGAGGATGTCGGTACTGAAGAAGACCTGGTTGATGACCAAGCCTTCATTACGCATCCACGAGACGCGGTAAGCAAGACTGTCCAGCGCGAAACGCGAGGAACCAACGAGCGTGTCGCCCGTCTCGAGCAGCAAGCCGCCGCAATCGACTTCAGCCGTCGCCACCCGACGGCGGAGCAGGACATCAACGACCCCGATTTTCTCGCGTTCGTTGGTAAGTCCCCCAAGCGAGCTCAACTCGCGCAGTCAGCGTTCGGGGACACCTCGAACATCGACTACGACTCCGCCGACGAACTGTGGACGCTCTATGAGGACTTCAAGTCCTTGCGCGCTCCCGCAGAGGCCCCGGCCGAAACAACCGAGACCCCAACGGACACGTCCGCTGCGTCTCAACCCACTGAACCTACCGAGACCCGCCAGGCGCCAGAGATGGTAACGCAAGGCTCCTCGGGGGATGCAGGGGGCTCGAACAAACCTGTTTACTCGCAGTCAGCCCTCAACCGGCTCCAGATCGAGAATCCTGACCTTTACTGGGCAAACGACACCCAGAACAAGATCAACGAGGCTCGGCGGGACGGACGAGTTCTGGATGACGTAGGGTAGCGGGTTACTCCTCAACCCAACCCCAAAGGAAAGCTAAGTTATGGCTACTCAGTTTGGTGCAGGCGACTTCATCGCCGATACCACCACGCCGAACGTCGAAGCCGCGTCCTTTGTACCTGAGCAGTGGTCCAACGAGGTCATCGCTCCGTACAAGAACTCGCGCGTCCTGGCAGGTCTCGTGACCCGCTGGAACTTCGTCGGTCAGTTCGGCGACACCATCCACGTCCCGACGTTCGTCCGGGGCGCAGCGAACAGCAAGGCCGTTGAGTCTGTTGTTACGCCGAACGTGACGAACTCCACGCTGACCGATGTTATCATCGACAAGCACATCGAGTACACGGTACTCATCGAGCGCTTCGCGGAAGTGCAGGCCATGCCGTCCATGCGCCGCGCCTACGTGGACGACGCCGGCTACGCGATCTCGCGTAAGATCGACTGGGATCTGCACCTCCTGGGTCGCAGCAACCCGGCCGCAGACGTTGCCGTTGGCGGCGACGTGCCCGGCGCGCACTACGCGGACGCCGTGATTGGCTCCGACGGTACCACGACCTGGGACCCGGCGGCCAACACCAACGCGGGTAACGCCGCGGCCCTGGCAGACGCCGGCATCCGCCGGATGCTCCGCACCATGGACGACAACAACGTCCCCATGGAAGGCCGCTCCTTCGTCCTGCCCCCGGTTGAGCTGGAGTCGCTCCGCGGCATCGCACGCTTCACCGAGCAAGCCTTCACGGGCGAAGTGGGCATGGGCAACGTGATCCGCACGGGCCTGATGGGCGACCTGTACGGGACTCCGGTCTACGTCACGTCGAACTGCCCCAACGTACTGGACGGTGCCTCGAGCAACGACCAGCGCGCGGGCCTGCTCCTGCACAAAGCTGCCTTTGTGCTGGTTGAGCAGCAGCGCATCCAGGCGGTCAACGCCTTCCTGAGCGAGTTCCTGGCAACTCAGCTCACGTGGCACACGATCTACGGTGTGTCCGAGGTGCGCGCGACGAACGTCATTCCGTTCATCGTCCCGGCGTAAGCCGACTAGCCCCCTCCTCCGTGCCGCATTTTAGCGGCCGTGCTTGGAGGGGGCAACCCTATTCCCTGCTGGAGTCTTTGGATGCCCGGAGTAACCCGACGTAACAAGCCGCTACGTGGCAACGTCGGTATCGGGCAATTCGAGGACTTCAACATCTCGAACCCTACGCAGTCCGACCTGATTGCGTATAACGAGACCAACGGCCTCTGGGAGAACACCAAGGCCCTGACGGGTGACTTCAATATCACGGGGTCACTGACCGTCAACAGCATAGTCCTGTCCGAGGGTATCACGCTCGGCAGCGACATTTCCGCGACTGGTGACCTCGATATCGGCGGTAACGGCGAATTCGACGGTACCCTTATAGTAGGAGGGGCAGCTACTCTACAGTCCACCCTTGGAGTAACCGGCGCGGCAACCTTTTCTGATGCAGTAACCGTGGCCGGGCTCCTGACTGGGAGTGCCGGCCTTTCTGTTAATGGAAACAGCACCCTAACAGGGGATCTCACGGTGAGCGGGACCATCACGGGTTCCGTGAACCTGGCCGGTCAGGATCTCACCCTCAACAGCCTCACGGCCGCAGCCATCGAGAGCACGGGCGGGATCATCGCCGCCTCAGGCGTCAGCGCGGCCAGCTTCTCCGCCTCCGGCGGTATCGCGGCAGCGGACGCCGCCTTCAGCGGCCAGGCCGCGGCGGGGAGCTTCCTGCTCGACGGTGGCGCCCTGCTCATCGACAGTAACAGCCCCACCAACACTACCGTCACCCTCACGCGGTTCGGTACCGAGTACCTCGTGTTCGAGGACTTCGCGGTCGCTACGCGGGTTAATGCCTTCGAGGCCGCAGCAAGCCCTGCTGCCGACGGTAACTACGGCTTCGTCGCCCACAACAGTACCGGAGGGGTACAGCTCGTAGCGGTAGGTACCGCGTCCACCGAAGACGCGCGCATCGCGCAGCTCGATAACACGGGCCTGGTTGAGAAGAACTGGGTCGAGTTTACCCGCGACGCGGGCATGATGCTCAAGTACAACGGCTCCGACCGCCTTGAGGTAGCGGCCGGCGGTGTGAACGTTCTAGAGAACACGCTGAAGGTTGAACCTGGCGCCGACCAGACCGCAGCGACAACTCTCATCAGCAGCGTCACTGGCGGGGTACAGCTTGCCGCTGTCGCGGCTGCTGAAGCCTACGACGGCCGAATCGGGCAGCTAGACACGTCGGGTACGCTCGAGGATCTCTGGGTTACCTTTTTCCGCTACGGCGCGGTAGCCCTGCACTTCAACAACAATCAGAAGCTCATCACGACGAGCCTGGGTGCAGAGCTCAATAACAATGGTACCGGAGACGCTCGAGTCTTCGACATCGCCAACGCGGCGAACTCCACCGCGACCGCATTCCGACAAACGACCTCGGGCGGCGGAGCCAACTGGCGGGTACTCGGCAGTACGGGCGCAAGCTCAATCGTACAGCTCTCGGCTGGCGGTACCACGGTAGAGGATACGTGGATTACGATGGAGCGTAACGGCGCTGTCATCCTCGGGTACGACGGTACCGATACTCTACGCACGCAAGCCGACGAGGCACAGGTACAGCGCGCAAGCACGTGGTTTCCCGTACCTCTCCTGATTGAGGGGCACAAGAACGCACAGGAGCAGGTCACAAGCAGCACCACGCTGCAAGATGATGACGACCTGACCGTCACTCTCCCGGACGCGGGCTTTTACGCCTTCACAGCATTCATCCGCTTCAACACGGGCGCCACCGCCGGGATCGACCTGAAGCAGGCGTTCTCTTTCAGCGGTACGGTGACCAACAGCGGCTACGCCTGGCACTCCACCGAGAACACCGGGAGCACGCAGGCAGACCGCGTAGGGGCCATCACCTCCACGACGGTGGTGACCACGCCGGCAAACTCAACGACTGACGTACTGATCCACGGCTTTCTCCGTGTCAGTACCTCGGGTACCTTCACATACCAGTGGGCACAGAACGTGTCGAACGCAACCGCGCTCACCGTGTTCTTCGGCTCCTGGCTTGAAGTCCGCCGCCTCGGCGACGCATAACCAAGGGGAAATCTCATGGCAGCACGCAAGCCAAAAGCACCAGCAAAACCGGTCGTACCGGAGATCACGGCGCAGGACGCCCACAACCTGATCCAACTGCTTGACCGCGTTCAGACGCAGGGCATTCAGGAGGCGATGGTACTGGGTATCCTGGCCAACAAGCTCCAGGCTATCAAGGCCAGCGATCCCAACGTAGGAGGCCCGGGTGGCGAAGACGTTCCTTCAACTGACGAATGAGGTAGGTAAGAACCTGCGGCGGTCCACGGGCTCAACGTGGACTGCCCTGGATACTTCCCAGGACCAGATCATGGTCCAGCAGTTCATCAACGAAGCTAAGCGGCTGGTTGAGGACGATTGGGAATCGGACCTGCTCGTCAAGCCCATCACGTTTGACAGCCAGGCCAACGTACACACGTACGATACCTCGGACCTAGCCGTGGTTACCTCCGACCCGGACGTGACCACCGACCGCGCCTCCATCATCCGCGACAAGAAGCGGTACCGGATTCAATTCTTCGATGTCACCGACAACGAGTACCAACTCAACGAAGTTTCGCGTGAGTACGCGCAGCGCTGGGAGACGCTCAATAGCCAAGACGCTGAGCGCCCGTCCCTCGTGGCTGTGTACCCGAACGCCGACGGACTCACCGTACACTTCCCTGTTGCACCGACTGGCATACGCAACTACAAGTTCTACGCCAAGGTTCCTCAGGATGATCTGGCGGCGGCGAGTGACACGCTCATTGTACCGTGGCGCCCTGTGGTCCTCGCAGCCACCGCTCTCGCAGCCGATGAGCGAGGAGAGGAGCTCGGTCTAGATGCTTCCCGCTGGTGGGAGCAGTACGAGAAGGCGTTCGGCGCCATGGTAGCTCGAGAGGGCTACGAGGCCGACTTCACCATGGTCCCAGAGACGCATGACTACATGAATCCCTGGGGCGGTATCTCCAACAGCGCAACCCTGTCCTAATGCCTCGACGTAAGCTTCGCAACAAGACCCCGCTCCTGACCCAGGCCCTCCTGGGTCCGGGCTTCCGTGGTCTCAACACGGAGCTTGCGGCCGCTGCCGGCGAGAACGAGCCCACGTGGGCACTCACGCTGAACAACGCGGTGTGGGATGACCGGGGCCTGGTCTCGCTGCGCAAGGGGTACGTGGTACTCACGACGGTACCCATTGCAGGAGCACCGAGTGCCAAAGTGGTACACGAGTACCTCCGCGCGGACGGTACAACCGAAATCATTGTCATGGGGTCTGACTTTGCGATATACAGCTCGACTGATGACGGCAGCACTTTCAGCGCTATTACTGGCGCTCTGGTTACGACTACCACGGACTGGAAGTTTGTCAACTTCAATGGGAACGTCTACGCAACCGCGAGCGGTAACAAGGTCTGGGAGTATACCGGCACTGGTACGTTCACGGAGATCGCTGACTCTCCAGTCACCCGCGGCGTTATCCTTGCAGCTTTTGGTCGCCTATGGGCCGCACGAGATGGCTCAAGCGCCATCGACTATTCCGCTCTCCTGGGCGGTGCTACTTGGACTGGATCTGGGACGGGTGCCATTGATACTGCGAATGTCTGGACTCAAGGCTATGACGAGGTACGGGGACTTGCAGCCTTCGGAAGTACCTTCGTGGTCTTTGGACGTGAGCACATCATCCTATACGTTGATGGCTCGGGATCTGTCCTCGGGATTGACCCGAACAATATGTACGTGGTCGATACAATTGAGGGAACTGGTACAGAGTTCCGGGATGCCATTGTCAATATCGGCGACGGAGACCTCTGGTTCGTGTCTGCTCAGGGAGTGCAGTCGCTTGCACGTGTGATCCAAGACAAGACCAACCCGTTGGTGGACGTGTCAGCGAACATCCGCGGCCTCGTGCAGAACCGTATCTTCAACCAGACCGGTGAGGTCAACTCGGTGCAGGCGATCTTCTCGCCGGAGGAGCAGTTCTGCCTGTTCCTGTTCACCGGTACCAACGAAATCATCCACTTCGACACGCAACTACGGCTCGAGGATGGCACCTACCGCGCCAGCGTGTGGACGGACATTACCGACCGGGAATCTTTCACGGTACGTCGAGACGGTACCATCCTGTACGGCCTGACCGGCGGCGAGGTAGCGAAGTACTCGAACTACCGCGACGACGCAGGCGGCGCAGACACCAAGTACGACCTCGTTTACGCCACGCCGTGGGTAACGGTTGGGGAGCACAACAAGCTCAAGATCATCAAGGGGTTCTACGGCCACTTCTACGGCCAGGAGACGCTCACGGCCACGGCGCGGTGGGCAGTAGATTTTCGGCCCCTCGAGTTCGCGGAGACGTTCCTGAGCGACTTCGACGCCTCCGGCGGCGAGTTCGGGAGCGGTGAGTTCGGTAACGATGAGTTCGCCGACGGGTACCGCTTCCGCCGCCAGTACACCAGCGGTGCGGGAGAGGGGCAGTTCGTGCAGCTCTGGCTCACGATTGAGAGTACCGACGTGGACGCCTTTGTTGCGATCCAGGAGGTTGGTATCATGGCCAAACTCGGACGACAGGTTTAAATGAGCGACTACACCATTACGACGGACTTCTCCGTCAAGGACAGTCTCCCGGACAAGGACCCGGAGAAGCTGATCCTTGGCGCTGACCTTGATGTTGAGTTCGAGGCCATCGTCGTTGCCATCGCAACGAAGTTCGACAGCGCCGACATCGCTACGCAGGTACAGGCGGAGGCCGGGGTATCCAACTCGGTACTCATGACGCCCCTACGCACAGCGCAGCTTCTTGCGAACGCCGGAGGCGGCGGTGCGGGCATCGTTGGCGATCTGATTGATCTAGCGGACCCCGGCGCGGACCGCATCCTGTTCTGGGATGATAGTCTCAACACTACTGCGTTTCTTACGGTAGGCTCCGGCCTGTCCATCTCCGGGGTGACGCTCTCCGCGGACCCTGCTGCCGTGGACCATGACGCCCTGCTCAACTTCGTCGCAAACGAGCACATCGACCACACGGCGGTAGAGATCGCCACGGCGGCTACCGGTGGACTGACGGGTGGCGGTGACATCAGCGCCACGCGCAATCTGGCGCTGGACTTCTCCGGCCTCACGCAGGAGACCACCATCGACGCACCCGTAGACGTGATCGCCTTCTACGACGACAGCGCGGCGGCTATGCGAAAGGTACCCATCGACTCCATCGTCGGCGCCGCGCTCGGGGACGCGAAGTTCTACCGCAACACCACGCAGAGCATTACCAGTACACTGTCAACGCTGGTGTTCAACACCGCCGCCTACAACAACCTCCAGAAGGGTACCTACAGTACCAGTACCGGAGAGTACACGGTTGGCTCGAGCGATACCCGCCTTCAGGTGGACGTGAACCTGCGAATTGACGCGCAGGCGGAAGCGGAGAGCATGGACGTGGAGATCCAAGTCAACGGCGTACCTCAACAGACCTTCGTGGTAGCCAACCTCGGCCAGTTCGGTGCCTCGGGCCAGACGGGTAGCTTTGGTACTAACCTGAACCTGGCCGCAACGGACGTGGTGCGGGTGCAGGCCAAGAACACCACCACCAAGAATCTTCTGGGCGGCGCGGCTGTGTTCAACATCAACTTTACCGAACTCGCGTAATGGCAGAGCCCTATGACACAATCAACGGCATCTCCGGCGGGCCGGAGGTGTGGTGGCGCATGAACGGCACGGGGCCGGGCATCCCCAACGAAGGGACTACGGGGTCGTCTAACGACCTGACCGAGACGGGATCGGGCTCGTTCGAGGGGACCTACCGCGCTGAGACCGACCCACGAGGGGACGGCTGGGGCGTGGAGTTCAACGGTGGTAGCGGACGTGGCCTACAGTCGCCTGGAACGGGGCTCAATAGCCGTGGTACGATGTTCGCCCTGTGGCGCACTAACTCGTCGTTCTCCGCCACTGTGTTCAACGTCGGGTTCTTCAACGGCTTCGATGTCAACTACTGCTCGGTGCGTATTGACGGCCTCGGCCGAATTGAGTACTGGATTCAAGACGGCGCCGCAGACGACGAGATATGGACGGTTGTCGATACAGTTGTAGACATGACAGACCAGCAGCCGCATAGCGTAGCGATCATCCCGCCCGCGACAACGACGGGCACGCCACTGATCTACATCGACGCGCAGCTAGTCGCGGGCGGTGACCTCATCTTCAGCGGCGACGACAACGTAAACAACGATCACTGGTGGAACGACTTCAACGAGTCGTGGTCCATCGGACGCCGTGGGTCAGTCGGGGGGAACATCCCGACAGGTCTGATCATCTATGAGGTGATCGGATGGGACGACGTGCTGACTCAGCAACAGATTCAGGATGCCCACGACATTTTGACTAGAACGGCGGTTTTCGCCAACAAGACCATCCGGCGACGGGGACGCCGTACGTTCTCTGACCAAATCTAGCCAGGATGGCCGAATATGACTAAGGCAACGATGAAAGATAACATTCCACAGCACGTAGCGGACATGGGGGCCGCAGTATCCACCGCTACGGTAGCCGCGTACACCTTCACCGAGTTTCTCAACGACGCGGCGTTGATTGTGGCAATCATCTCAGGTAGCCTGGCCGCGGCCTGGCACGTCTTCAAGTTCTATCAAGAGTACAAATCGCGCAAGGGGGCAAATGATGCGAGCGGTACGAACGAAAAATGTTGAGCTATTTCGATCCGTCCTGTTGAAGGACTCTCTCTGGGAGGCCATCTCCGAGGACGGTAGCATAGGGAAGGACGAGTACTTCCCGAACCCGGAGGGAATCATCATGGTCGCCCTCCTCGGAGAGGATGATACTCTCCACGGCTTCGTCGTCGGTCGGAAAATCACGGACAGCATCGTGGAGTCACACGTTGCCATCGACCCGGACCACTGGGGACACGAAGCAAACGTCGAGCTCGGTAAGCTCGGTATGCAGGTACTCAAACGCGAAACGGGTGCCATCAAGGCGGTAGCCTCGATACCCGTGGACGACAAAGAGGTACTCCGGTACGCGCAACGTGTCGGCTTCCAGCGAGAGGGAGTCAACAAGGCTTCCTTCCGACGTGGCGGCGAGGTACTGGACCAGTACTACGTAGGAATGAAACTAGATGAGTAAAGTTTTCGACACTCTGACCGGCGCCGGACGCGCGGAGGACGCAGCTCGAGATGCCGCGGCGGCAGCTCAGCTACAACCCTTCGCGGTACAGACCCCTTTCGGTGAGGCGAATATCAACCAGGGTCAGCTTTTCGTCGGGGCTTCCCCCGGTGCAGGGCTGGCTCCCGGTTTTGAGCAACTGGCTCAGGGTTTCCTCGGACAGCTTGGCGCAGCCGGGCCGCTCCAAACCCTCGGGCTCACCCCGGACCAGCTAGCCGCCGCTGGGCTGACCATCGGTTCCGACACCGCCGGAGGCTTCCTCGGCCAAGGGCAGCAGTTCCTTGCCGGAGCGGGAGACCTACTCTCCAGCATCGGTAGCTTTGATCCGGCAGCGTTCGCACGGCAGCGGTTCACGGCCTTGGAGGAGCTAGCGGCACCGGGAGAGGCACAAGCAGCAGAGAGCCTGGCCAACCGACTCTTTGCCGCGGGGCGCGTCGGCGGTGAGGACACCGCGGGCGGGCGAGCCTTCGGCGAGCTAGCGCAGGCGCAAGCTCGCGCACGCACGGAGCGGGGCCTCCTGTCCCAGGCGGCAGCATCCCAGGAACTCACGCAACGCATTGCACAGGCGGGTTCGCTCGCTGGCACGGGCGCACAACTCGGGCTCCAGGGTGAGCAGATTGCTTCATCCGAGCTCGGCCGGTTCCTGTCCGGCGTCCAGGCCGGCGGGCAACAGCAGGTGCTCCAGCAAGCAGGTCTCGAGAGTCTCCTCAGCCTGGCGGGCGGTGCTACCGGCGGTATCATGCAAGCCTTCGCGCCGTCGCAGGCAGCGATTCAGGCACTCCTGGCGGGCTCAAACCTCCAGCAGGGTGGACAGCAGGCTGCGGCCGGCTTCATCCAGCAGGGAGGCCAGGCGGGCGCCCAGGGCTTCGGCAACCTCACCGGGAGCATCATCAGCGGGCTGTTTGGCCTCTCCGATCCGCGCCTCAAGGAGGACGTGACGGTAGTTGGCTCCCGCGACGGTCTGACGGTCTACGAATGGACGTGGAACGAGGAAGCGCAGGAGCGCTACGGACTCGACGGGCGGGAGCGTGGCTTTATGGCGGACGAGGTGAAGTTCCAGCGGCCGGAGGCGGTGGCCCTGATCGATGACTACATTGCCATCAACTATCACATGCTGGGAGGCCGTCCGTAATGGCTGACACGCAAAACTTCAACCCCTTTGGCCTGATCGGCACGCAGGAGCTCGAGCAGGAGCGCGTAGCGCGCCGGCAGCAGGAGTCCAACATCCGGCGCGCGCAGCTCTCCGGCATCGACTTTGCCAGCGCGGAGCTTGGTAACGCCATCGGGCGCGGCCTCCGCCAGGCGGCGGGCAAGGCTGGTCTGATCCGTGACAAGGAAGCGGAGGACGCTGCTGCCGTTGACGCTGCTACGAAGCGGGCGGAAGCTGCGTTCCAGGCTATCCCGCAGGAGCTACGCGACACGTCGGACCCCTTCGGTAACTCGATCCAGCGCCGGCAAGAGCTCATCAAGGAGCTCGACGCTGTGGGCATGACGCCCCAGGCCGACAAAGTGCGGCAGCAGGTCATCGACCTGCACGACCAGCGTAACAAGTTCCTCAAAGCAGAAGGGGAACGGGAGAAGCTGGACCTTGACATTGAGACCAGCCGCGAGGAACTGAAGCGCACGCAGCAGGGCCTCCGTGAGCGGGATGAGATTGTCCGGCTCCAGAACTCCCTGGACCTCCTAGACCCGACGGACCCGATCCAGGCCGCGCGTATGGACCAGATCAGCGACCGCATCGAGAAGCTCAGTACCATCACCGGTACCACGGAGTTCGATCCAGACGCTTCCGATAAGATCACAGTGCGGAAGGTGGAGCAGTCCCTCTTTGAGGGCCAGCGCTCCCTGGACGGGTTCCTGCTGGCGCGGGATGAGTTCGCCCCTGAGTTCCTGCAACTGCCTACGCAGATCAAGAACTTCGCTGTCAAGATGGCGGACATTGCCGGTCTACCTCTGCCTGAGGAGGCGAAAGCTGGGCTGCGGGACTTCACCGCATTCAAGCAACGCACGTCAGCGAACCTGAACGCCTACATCAAATTCATCACTGGCGCGCAGATGAGCAACCCCGAAGCCATCCGCCTCCGCAAGGACGTACCTACCGACGACGACTCGCCGGAGGAGTACCAAACCAAGCTAAACAAGACCATTTCTACGCTTTCCGCCGCGAATGCCCGCGCACTCTCTGCGCTTCAGCATACGGACGACCGGAAGAAGTTTATCGAGGTCATGGTGAGCCCGCTGTCGGAGTGGGTCACGGAAGGGGAAAATACTTCACAGGAGAGCGCGGATAACGCGGTTCGCCAGGAGGCCCTACAGGCGCTCCGACGGCTCGAGCAACTCCAAGCAGGACCACAGTAATATGGCAGAAGTCATTGACACCCGCGCGGACGTGGAGGCGGTAGCAGCCGCACTCACGGCCGAGCTGGCTAAGCCTGAAGCGGAGCAGGATCTCGACTTGATCCGCCGCGCTACCGCGGTAGTGAGCGCCTTCCCCGAAGCGGGACTCCAGGCGCCGGCCGCGGGTACTCAGGCTTTCGAGGGGACCCCGGTAACGCCGCGTAAGGCGGAGGCACCGGGGCAAGGCTTCCCGACGCAGGTATCCCCTGCCGAGCAACTGAGCCAGCGGGCACTCGTGTCTGAGGCCAAGAACCGCGGGGAGGACATCGTGAACTTCCTCCGCCGCCCCTTCCTTAGCGACGCCGAGCAGGCCAAGGAGGCGGAGGAGATCCGCGTCCGGCGCGCGCAGGAGCAGCTACAGCTTGAGGCTGACGCCCGAGCCGCCGGTGTGGACCCCGCATCCCTGAAGCCTGCACAGATCACTGGGGGCCTGGCCCCCGACATTGCCGCCAGCGCTCTTGGCGGTATTGGTCTACCCCGGACCGTGGGCGGTGCCCTCACTCGCATAGCAACCGAAGCTGGAATCGGAGCGGTACTCGGCGGGTCAACGACCCCCCTTGACGAAGACCCGACCAACGCCGCGCTGCTAGACGGTGGTATCACCCTCGGTCTGGGGACCCTCACGGAGATCCCCGGCCTGGCCGCAGACTTCCTGCGCCGGGAGATCCGTGCTGCCCGCAACAGTACCCAGGATGAGGCCCTCCGTCGCATCAGCGACGACGTGGGTATAGACCTGACGATTGCGGAACGTACTCAGGTACCGGCGGCTATCACCGCAGAGACGAGCGTGGCCGCGCGGCCGGATGGCCCGCGAGCTCAGTTCCTCGAGCAGCGCAAGGGGCAGCTTCAGGACGCCTTCAACCGCATCGAGGCAACCCTGAACCCGGACCAGCTCTCCTCGGCCCAGGTGATCTCTCAGACCCGCCAGGCGTATGACGATACCATTAGTGGGATGGCGGCGCTGGCTTCGCAGCAGTTCCGCAACAACCTGGAGCCGGCCCTGGGGCCTATCGGCGCCCGCCTCGACAACGAGGGGCGCATCCTCGGTGGATTCAAGTTCATCCAGGCCCCAGAGCTCGTCAACGAGCTACGGGTGCAGCGGCGGCTCCTGGCCGAGCAGCCCCTCACGAAGGGGACGAATACCGCCCTCCGGCAGCTTGACAAGGAGATCAGCCGCATCGAGGAGCAGGGGCTCGACCTGGGGCAGGTACAGCGCCTCCTGAAAGACCTGGCCGCCCAGAACGCCCCCACGGGCATCGTCATCAAGGACGCCTCCCAGGCGCAGGACATCCTGTCCACGAGCGCCGTACAGCGCGCCCTGAGCCGCGACCTCGACCGTATCGCGGCCGGCGGTGACGATGTGCCGGAGGAGTTCGCGACTGCTGTGGGCTCTCTACAGGACGCTCGGCGCCAGTTTGCGCGCGAGCGCGCCGACATCGACGTGTTCAAGGACACCGCGGTAGACAAGCTCCTTGGCAAGGTAGGGGACCCCACCTCCCGCGACTTTGCCGCGAAGGTCATCAACCTCGACGCTCCCGCCTTCAACACGATGCTGGAGATCGCCGACGACGCGGACCCCCTCCTGGGGAACGCCATCCGGGGCGTAGTCTTCAAGGAGATCCTCGACAAGCACACCAAGCTCGGCGTCCTCGGTAGTGACGTAGCTCGTACCGCCCAGAACATTGAGGTGGAGAAGATCATCGGTGAGCTGACGAAGATGCCCATGAGCAAGCTCCAGGCGTTCACGGGGAGCAACCTATCGGCTGCGGACTCGCAGCACATGCGCAACACATTGGTTGCCCTCCAGGCCATCGCAGAGGGTCCTACGGGCAAGAACATCCACGCCCAGACCCTCCGCAACCGGGCCGAGCAGTGGGCCATCAACGCCGCCTCACGGGATCAGGGCTTTATCGCCCGCCTGCTGGCGGGGGAGATGGCGCCAGGGGTAATCGAGCGGATGCTGTTCACGGAGCAGGGCCAGCGTGCCCTGACCAACCTGAGCCGACCGAAGGTCATCGGGCCGCAGCTTGCACAGAGCTTCACGTACCTGAGTACCGTCATGTCTGAAGATGAGAAGGCCCGGGCGGAACTCGAGCGGCAGCGCCTCATCCGCGGGCTCGATGAGCCGGGACGGTTCCGCGCGCTGTGAAGATACCAAAGCGGTTTGAGCTCGCCGGCAACACCTGGTGGGTCAAGATAGTACCGGCGGACGCCGTGTCCCACAACTACGGTAAGTGCGCGCTGCACAGCCGTACCATCTACATCAACGAGGAAGAGACGCCAGAGCAGAAGCGTCAGACCTTCATCCACGAGCTAGGCCACGCCATCTGTGCGACAATGGGGTACCAAGACCACGACGAGCAGATAATCGAGGGCGTGGCGCAGCTTGTTTACCAGTTCATGATAACAAAGCGGGGGAAACATGATGTTGATTCTGATTGAACCGCCGGAGCGCGGACGGGATTCATGGGGAAGCGGAGCCTTCGGCGCGAGCCGAGGTAGCCGTACCCACGTAGGTATCGACTACGCGGTACAGCCGGGTAGCGTGCTACTGTCCCCGGTAACGGGGGTAGTCACCAAGCTCGGGTACCCGTACGGGGACGACCTGTCGTTCCGGTACGTGCAGGTGACAGACGAGGACAAGAACCGTCACCGCTTCTTCTACGTGGAGCCGGGAGTGAAGCTCGGGGATGAAATCTTTCCCGCCACAACTCTCGGTACGGTACAGGACATAGTACGTCGGTACCCAACTCCTCGAGGAATGAAACCACACATCCACTACGAGATCATCGACGCGAACGGACTGTACGTCAATCCGAAAGAGTACTGGGGGACAGAGTAATGGCCATCAAAGAGATCGTAGCGGGTATCCTCAAGCCCGCGGCCGACCTGGCGTCGGAGTTCATTGAGGACAAGGATAAAGCGAACGAGGTACGCGCAAAGCTGATCCTCGCGCAGGGCGAGTTGCAAGAGAAGCTGGTACAGTACGAATCTGATCTCGTACAGGCCCGCTCCCAGATCGTACAGGCGGAGGCAAACTCTGAGTCCTGGCTTGCTCGGAACTGGCGCCCTATGACCATGTTGACGTTTGTTGGCCTGGTAGTGGCGAAGTGGCTCGGATTTACAGCGGAGGGGGTTTCGGAAGCCATCGAGCTTGAGCTCATGGCCCTCATTCAAATTGGCCTAGGCGGGTACGTCGTCGGCCGCTCGACTGAGAAGATTGCTCCGCACCTTAAAGAGGTGTTCCGCAAGTAGTAACAAGGGAACAAGTGCAACAGTAGTATGGGGACTTCGGTCCCCGTTTTGCCATCTGGCCCCGGAGCAATTTCCTTGTCGTTTCAGAACAAGGGATTTGTCAACATGTGGGATCTATGGATATTCACAAACAACCGGATACGGCTATTCGTAGCGCGGTACGCTAGTCAGAACGAAGCTCGCTTCTTCAAGTACGCTTGGTGGGAGCGTGGGTTCTTTCCCGTCAAACACGACGGTCCTCCGTCAGCGGAGATCACCGTTCCTAACCACTCAATTCTATTCGCCTTCATCACGCCGGCAGTCGGTGCGGTACCGACCCAGGTAATCAGCCCTAGTCGCACGACGTGGATGAACTAAGTACGGAGGTACCATGACCGATAACTTTCGCCAAAACCCGCACGACGAAGAACAGCGCAAGTTCGACCCTTTCTCTCATGCCGTCACGAGTAACGACGAGGAGTCGCGGATGACCCATGACGGGTTCCTGTTCTTCAGCGGGTACAACTTCCCCTCTGTCGCCGATCAGGCGTCTGTAGACGTTCTCGTACAGGCAGGGCCTAAGCCGACGCACATCAGGCGCCTGAACAACAGCGCGACGCAGGGGCCGCTAACCATCGACATCTACGAAGGTACTACCTTCTCGGCGGCAGGTACAGTGGTTCCGTCGCAGAACGCGAACCGACGCAGCAGCAACACGGCGGATCTGATCCTGTCAACCGCGCCGACAATCACGGACGTTGGTACCCTTGTCACGTCTATCCGCCTGCTAGCCGACACTCCCATCTTCCTCAGTTCGGTATTCCAGAGCAGCGCCGGCCTCGTCAACGAGATCATTCTCGCGGCGGACACGGACTACTTGGTACGTATCACCAACGAGGCCGGTCTGGCGGTCGAGGTTGATGGTAGCGTCATCTGGTACGAGATCGGGTACGATCAGTAAAAACAAAAACGGGTACGGAGGTACCAGCATGGTAGACAATTTTCGAGGTAACCCTGCGGATGAGGAGCAGTTCAAGTTCGATCCGTTCGCGCACTCAGTAACCATCATCAGCGAGAACCACCGTCTCATCCACGATGGGATGTTCTACACCTACACCCACACTGTGGCTAGCCTTGCCAACTCGGCTAGCGTGGAGTTCATTATCGCCGTACCGGCCGGTGTGTTCCCGCACTGGCAGCAGTTCCAGATCAATGCGGAGAGTGGGGGCCTAGACATCGTGTCTACCGAAGGCGTGACCACGAGCGACGACGGTACCGTGGTGACCGCCATCAACCGGAATCGCAACTCCTCCCGTCAGCCCGGCGCCGTCATCACGCACACCCCTACGGGCGTCAGTGGCGGCTCTTTGCAGGATGAGAGCTTCGTACCTGGGTCATCAACGGACGAGGGCTCCGTAGCGCTCCTGTGGGATGAGCGGCGTGCTGGGGAGTTCGTGCTCGCGGCCGACACGAAGTACCATCTGGAGGTCACGAACAACTCGGGCGCGGCGATGAAGATCCAGTTCAAGTTCAGTATGTATGAGATCGACTACGACCAGTAAAAGCTAAAAAGAAAACGGGTACTACCACGTACTAACGTACGCTTTAAGTACCCGCTAAATTCCCCGTTAGCCCCGCTTGGCTTCCCCCGGCCTTGCGGGGTTTTTTATTCTCCAACGGGGCTCCCATGACTCGGTTATCGGCCCATCACTAGGCCAGGGCCTCATTCACCCGGTCACCGAACTCTGTGTCGTTAGCGTCCTCAAAGCCTTCAGCCGGGTACCATACGATGGACGAGAAGTCCCGCACGTACCCGCCGGTCCCGTCGGCGCAGTGGACTACGTGGGTATCGAAGTACATACCGTCGTCAAGCGTCACGCGCTTGATTCCCACCCGAACCGGCTTCTCGAACGTGATGAGGTTGCCGTCCTGTAGCGTGTACACCCGGCGTCTTTCGTTGCTGATGTCTTCCCAGTGTCGATTGCTCATGCTTCGCTCCCGTTCGGGCCGCAGGCGCGTGCCCGGGTACTTACGTACAGTTTCAGTGCAGACATTTCAGTCCTCCTAGTCAATATGGCCGGGGTCGATCAGGTTCAGAATGTCCCGCCACCATAGCGCCAGCTTGCCACGCCGGTCGGCGAGGGAGATGCCTCGACTTAGGGCGCGCTTACTGTGTCGGGTGACACGAGCACTGAACAACCACTCCCGAGGCCACTCGCGGAAGTGGAGGGTTCCGTAGGTCAGGTTGAACAAGAAGTCCAACGCGAGACCAGGGTACAGGCCAGCCATGACCGAGTACCGGAAGAACTTCGGAAGGTCCTCGATGCTGCCGTCGTCCTTCATGTGAAGGAAGCGTGCGGCTGCGAAGAACCAGACGTTGAAGTAGATCCAGACGGCCAGGGCTATCAGAAACGTTTGCATGGGTTCTCCTACGTGATTGCCTTTGTCGCCCACATCACGCACTCTTCGAGCGCCGTCAGCGCCAGGGACTTCTCTCGCGTGTTGGCGAGGTTTTCAATGATGTCCTCAAGGTTCTCCGCCGCGACCTTTACGTCGTCAACGGACTCAATCTGTGCCGGGTTCAGTTCCCGGTACTGGCGGCGAAATCTATCGTGGCTCATTGTCTCTCCAGTCTCCGTCGTAGTTGCAGTATCGTACCAGACCGTCGTCGTCGCTGCGGTACGTAAACTGTGTGTCTAGTACCGACACCACGTCGCCTTCGTGGACGCCCTCCGACTCGGTTATCACGAGTACCCGCTGCCCCTCGACAACGGGCTTCCTGTCCTTGTTCTTGAACGGTATCATTCCTGATCCAGCATCGTCTTGTGGCTCCAGACGCCGCGGAGGTACCCGTTCCAGTTGCTCAACTCCCCTTCCTGGCAGAGCTTGAGCAGTTCCTGCGCGCCTTGCGCCTCCGCCAGGGTTTTCCGGCCTTCCTCAACCGCCGCCTCAGGCGTGTCCGCACGCACCTCAAGCTCCACGTGGAAGCCCATCTCGAGCGATACGCTATACTTCTGCTTCGCCATCGTCCTCGCTCCATTCGTCCTCGTCAAGGATGGCGCCGAAGTCATCCTCACCGTCCGGCTTGTTGGGCCAGAACACCTCCGGCTCATCATCGTGGTACATGCTTTGGATACCCTGGAGAGCCACCGTAACGATCTGGGACAGGTACCGGCCAAAGAACTCGGTACCCGGCATGATTCGGTACTGGAACATGGGGTGGCCCATGTACGTCCGGTCGTCACAAGGAGCCGCACCCTTGGTACCGTGGTACTTCGCGTTCTCGAGCCGGTGCCGCTCGAGCTTCACCGCGATGTAGTTGTGGCACTCATCCTCGGCCTTGAAGGGGCCGAACACCCGCCCCTTAATCTGCCCGTCGGTGAACTGCATGGGACCGCACTCGATGAACACCGACTCGCCGCCGGCACCGTTCATGGTCTTGGGACCCACCTGCTGGATCAGTTCCGCAATGTTCTTGAAGTAGGGTTCAATCACGTCAGTAGCTCCATGACCCGGCGTACCTCTGCGCGTAGCAGATACTCCGGGGGCTGGTTCTCGAAAGCGTGGTCCACGTCCTCGTCGCCCAGGCACACGATCTTCGCGAGGTAGTCCTCGGCGCCGGGCTCGATCACCTTGGTCATGACGGTGACCGTGAGCTGTCCGTCAGCGGGATGCGTCTCGTGGAATTGCCCGGGGCCACCGAAGCCGTAGTTGGTGCCGGCGCGGTACCTGAACGTCATCGAGTCAACGATAGAACAGATACCGATCTTCTCCAGCGGCGTGCTCTTGTCGGAGCGTTTGGCACCTTGTTGCCAAAGGCCGTGCTTGTAGAACGGGCTGTCCTGCCCCTTCATCTCCGGCTGATTGAAATGCGGGGTCGCGATCCGATGCACGGTGTGCTTCAGTTCACCCAGAAGCACCTTGCTACGGAGGTAGAACCGATGGTCGTGGATCTGGGCGTTCTGTACCCGGGTAGCAGGGAACTCCGGGCTCCAAATGTGGAGCCGGGTAACGTCGTTCAGGTACACCTGAATGAAGCCGTTGCCGTGGAACCGAGGTTCAAGAATCATCACGCTTCTCCGTTTCGATTGTGTGTCGGCCTAGTTGGTGGAACCGCTCCGGGTACCTCTCTACGAGCACACGACCCAGACGTGGCGTACGTACCACCTCCTCGAGCTCGCGCACGTACTGGTAGACGAGGTTCTGTACCTCGCAGTGGCAGAACTCTCCGTCCTCGTCGCGAATCGCCAGGAAGTACCTCATACCACTCCCGCCTTCACGAAATCGTCGGATACCGGGATGTGTTCATGCAGGTTCGTGTCCCACTTGTAGAACACCTTCCCGCTGAGCAGCCCAACGAATGCCTCCAGGCGCGCGCCGCGGCTCTCCTCCCACCCGGGGAGCAGAATGATGGCGTCGATCACGTCGGCTACCACCTTCACGTCACGGGCCAGTACGTCGCCCCAGGTCTCCCCGGTTTTCTTCTCCAGGGCCTTGAGGTTACCGTCGTCGGAGGCCAGGGCAGCGGCCTGCATCTCCGGGGAGTCTAGCTCCGCCGGGTTGATGACCTCCAGCCCCCGCTCCCGGAGGACGGCGGCGACGCCGTTGAACAGCGGGACGTTGAACTGAGGACGGCCCGACATTGGGCCGGCGATGTAGTACGTTGTCATGGTTATCTCCAGCCTCGTTGATGTTGCTCGGCGGTACCTTCAAGGCACAGCATAGTACCCTGGTGTGACGGTCCGCACTGTCGCGCCATGATAGGCGAGTCGTAGTACTCGCGTACCTGCCAGCCCACCCAGAAAAAAACGAAGGCGATCACAAACGCCGCCACGGTTCGGTTGAGTACTGCTTTCATAACCAGTTCTCCTTTCTATCGATAGCAGTCTTGCGCCCGTGCGCACTACGGGATATGAATTGACAATTACTCGGCGAATAGCCAGCATTGTTATCTTTCCGATCAAGTACGAGTCCGTGCCGAAACCCACCTATACGCCGTAACTCTTGGCATGCCCAGGAGCGGAAATCTTCATAGTGATCCCAGGTTGCTGCTATTGTAATCCCGCGCCCTCCGTATCTCGGATAGTTTGGGTGATCTTGCTTGAAGCAACGAGCGCGCATATTACTCCAGACTGCGTACAGCTTAGTAAGGCGTCGGCCCGGCTGGAGCAGCCGTGTACTCCAGCCGCGTCGGAACACTAGTGACAGCCGGGCCGCGGGCGCCAGACGTAAATTTGCACAGTTAGGCACTAGCTCCACTCCCTGAGTAAGTAGTCAATACTCAATTCCATAACGTCGTAGTCGCCGTCACGGACCTCGTGCTTGTAGATGCACCCACGCCAGTAGTTGTGACCCTGCGGCCCCGCGTACTCCTCGTCATGCTGGTAGAAGGCGCCGGCCACGCAGCCGCGGATGCGGCTACCGTCGGGGAGGTACTGGCTACCCGTCATCAGGGTTTGCTGGTGTCCCTGGGTGAAGGACTTCTTCAGCTTGTTGAGCCGGTTGTCCATCTGCCCACCTAGTACGCCCCGGATAAGGGACTGCGGATTGACGAAGTAGTGTGAGTACATCACCCCGTCGATGGTCACGATGTCGAGGAAGGGGTACACTTGTACCTCTTTGCTGGGGAGGTGCAGGAGGTGATGGCCCAGGATACCGTTCAGCTTGGTCGGGTCATCGTTGATGGCCCGGTCCATGCGGTACTCGTGGTTGCCCATCAGGAAGAAGATGTCCGGGCGGTACCCGCGCTCTTTGCGGATGCGGGCCAGGAACGCCTCCATGGCGTTGTTGCCGTACTCGATGTCGTTCTGTAGCTCCACGCCGTCGAAGAACTGACTCCCGGGCTTCTCGTACCGGGAGAGGGAGGGCAGGTCCCACCAATCACCGGCTATGATGATCTTGTCGGGGCGCTTGTCACAGGCGTAGTTCGCCGCACACACAATGTGCCCGTCCGGTACCTCCGGCCGTAGCTGCGTGTCGGGCAGAAACATATGTTCTATAGTCTTTCTCTTACGCGCCAAGGTGGTTCTCCAGCATTTCAATGGCAGTGTCAACCTTGCGATCCAACGCAAGCGTGGTCAGTTCGGATACCTCCGGTACCTCTAGCTCGGTACGCACGTCCTTGAGTACCTCCTCAAGGAACCGCAGTGCTTCCTCAGTCATCGTTCCTCTCCAGTCCCCACCGTTGGCGGGCTAGTGTAATCTCTGTCGGCGTCAGGTCTCCCGGGGGTCCCTTGGTTAGGATCACCTTCCCGGGGCGGAGGTCAATTTCAGACTCCGTGCGCTGGCTTGTCGGTGCTTTCCAATCCCAGTCTACGAGACCGTCGTATCCCTTCTGCTCTGCGAGTAGCTGTAGCTGCGCCATTGCGCGCCACGCTACCTCGATAGCGCCGTCCACGCCGAGGTCCGGGTCAATGGTACCCGCGTCTAGCTGGTGGCGCCCCAGGCAGTCGCCCTGGTCGTTGCTCACGCCGCGCACCCACTGGATGGGCTGGCCCGGCGCGTGCTTCTGGTTACCGCGGTAGCTCAGGAGAGCCACGAGCATGATGGCATCCGGGAAGTACTTCATGAAGCCGCGGTCCACGGGCATCATCTTGCGCTCAGCGCTGCTCAGTTCGTGTCTTGATCTCAAAGCCATTCCTCCGGTATCTGCATACCAACCGCCGCGATGCAGCCATAGCGTTCGGCCCAGGCGACGTGTCGGGTCTTGCTTCCTTTACGTATAGTTCTATTATCCCTGAAAAGGAAGCGAATGTCAACCTCTCCGGTGCGGCAGAAGTCCGCGAGCCGCCCGCGGGAAGCCTGAGTCATGCTCCCTCCCTTCAGTTCGACGTACACCTTGCTGGAGGGGAGGTACAGGTCGGGGGTGTACAAGGCACCCTTCCGCACTTCGTTGCTGTCACAGTCCTTACAGTACCCACCACGTACCGGGCGGGAGTAGGCAAAGGGGCCGGGGTGGAACTCATACGGTACCCCTCTCTCGATCAGGTCGTTGACGATGATGACCTCGAACTCCGAGTCACACTTGTCCCCGGCCTCGCTGCGGAATATTCTAGGCATCGCGCTTGGTCCCCGCCGCCATGATGAGGTTTGCGACGTTCTGCACGTACCCCGAGAGGATGGCGGAGGCAAACGTCAGGTCCCTGATCTTGGTCTCGTCGGAGACGTACGGCAGTACCACCTGGGCTTCTGCCTTCTCGTCATACCCTTGGGCGATCACTACCACAGAGGATACCCTGCCGCTGTCGTACGCCTGGAGGATCTTCTTGAGCATCTCCCGGGTACCATCCTGCTTGAACGATACTACGTTGTCGTCAGACATGTTTTTCTCCTATCCGAATGCTGCGCGGCACCAGGCCCAGGGGCTCATGCCGGTACCTCCCAGCCTAATCCAGTCTTGGTACGATTGCTCGCTTGTCAGCGGGTACGGGTACCTGGCCCGTATAGCTGCTTTCTCTTTACGGCTCGCTGTGGAATCGTAAGCACGTAGCGCCCGTAGGCATTGCTTGACCTGCCGGTCCGCAGCCTCCTGCTGCATACACCGCAGCGTGGTACAGGGTACCTCGTGTACCGGTGAGCTCGACGAGCTGCACCCTACCGTAATACCTACCAGTACCGCGACGACCACCGCCGCCAGCGTAAGCCGGTACCAGCGCGTCATCACCCGTTTTTCTTCGGGGGTGTCCATAGCTCGCCTTCCTCTGTCAGCATCCACAGCAGTCGCGCGTTTTCCAGGGCCGCGTCTGCCGGGCTCGTGTGGGGCTGGTGGAACTCCGGGTACTTCTCCATGTTCTCCCGGTAAGCTTCTACGACCACCTTCCACATCTCGTATTCGCTGGTGTACTCCGGTAGCCGCTCCGCGGCGCCTACCTTTCCGATCTTGTGACACCCGGGGATGTTGTCCGAGGCGTCACCCGTAATGCACTGGCGGTAGAAGTTGAGCACCGCCTCTTGGTGCGAGATCCACTTCGCCTCTTTCCGGTGGTAGTTGTAGAAGTGGCCGGGTACGTTTTCTAGATCCTTGTCAATGGTGCAGATGATGGTACCGCCCTCGTCGGCGTTCCACTGGAGGATGCTCACAGCATCGTCCGCTTCCATCCCGTCCACAACCTCCGCGCCCCACCTGTTGACGAGGTACTCGCGTATTTCTTTGTACCAGTGAGGTCGTAGGGAACGGTCCCTGTTCCCCTTGTACTCTTTGATGGTGGCGACCGCCTCACGGAAGTTCCCGCCGCCGGTAAGGAACAGGCGGAACTCGCCTATCTCCTGCCCGTGCTCAGCGAGGTACTCCGCTACGTGGCGCTCGATGTCCACCAGGGTTTGCTTGACGCGACCGTAGACGATGAACTCCTCCGCGGTAGGTATCGACACCAACTGTGCCGAGTACTCCTCCGGGTGAAGGTTCATCCACTCGATGAAGGTGTCCCGGGCGGCAGCGTTGTAGAACTTGGCAACATGGACCGTATCGTAATCCGGGTCGTCAGGATGTTCCGCATCCACGTCCCGGTACTCAAGGTACCATACCCGCTGTTCGAGGGAGAACCCGACGCGGTATACTAGTGGGTCCCCATCTACCAGTACCGTTACCTTGTTAGACATGATACCGCCCCCTTGCCGTCAACGTGATGCACCACCGCGCCCGCCGGCAGAGGCTTGCCCAAGGCAAGCTCCGCCAGGCGGACGTGGAGGTACGTGCCGCTCTCCCCCGGTACTGTCTGGTACCCGTTACGCATCCCTAGAAGTCGTCATCCTGCTCGCCTTCCTCGTCCGGGTCGAAGTCCTCGGACTCGTCGGCCTGGTCCTGAATGCGCTTCACCGCACCAAGCTCGCCGATGTCCGTGTAGAACTTCTCGGTGAGGATGTCCAGTTCGTCGTGCAGCTTGTTGAGCTTCTCGGCGGCCTTGGTGCCGAGCTTCAGGATACCCGCCTCCTGCTGGAGTTGCAGGAAGGTCAGGGCGTCCTTACGCGCGCTCTGGTAGTGGATGCTGTTCTCCCGCTTCGGGTCGGGCTGGTAGCGACCGCCGCCACCGCCTCCGCCGCGCCGGCCACCGCCGCCGCCCGAGCTACCCTCGGCAGGGGGAGACAGTTCCTTGACCTTTTCGATCACGACGTTGCGGCCGCGCTTCTGCGTCTTCAGCTTGACCGTAGCCCCCTTGCGGATGCCGTCCGCCATGTCCTGATCCGCGCTGTACCAGTCGCCGTCCTCCAGCTTGACTCGGATGGAGTCATCGAACTTGGAGGGCATCTTGACGGCAACAACGCCTTCAACTATGCTCATATCGGTTCTCCGATTGTGGTAGTACTATTATACCGCGTTTTCGCGGTCCCTGTCAACCCCTACTGCCCGTAGAAGATTCGTTCGGCCAGGTGCGTCTGTTGAGCGGGCGTCAGCCCCGCCTCAAGTGCCATGCGCACCCGGTGTAGTTCTTCGGCGATTGTTTCCAGAGCGAGTACTTTTCGGTGCTCTGCCTCCGCCCGCGGCTCGGTCTGCTGCTTCTCGTTGCTCATGCGCGTTCTCCCTTCTTCCAGTAGTCGCCGTTGCGCTCTACGTTCAGTTCTATCTCAACCGCGTCAGGGGACGCCCACCGGTCGCCGATGGTGACGCCTACCCCAAGGGGTACGTTGAAGTCGATCCCGTACACCTTGTCGAGGTACTCGTACACGTCGAAGGTGAACGCCTGCACCGACAGGTTCGTGAACAGCCCACTGCACCGCTCCGGGAAGCGAGCGATGGCGGAGTCGTGTACCGTGTTGAACAGTACGATGTCTCGGTCCGCCAGCCGCGCCCGGTGCCACAGGTACGTCACCGCTATCGGTATTATCTCGGCGGTAGCAAGCGACTGCACGGGGTAGTTGTAGATGCTCGGCGTGTTGTCGATGTACCCGGTACGCGGGTCCTGGCGAGTGTTCGGCCAGTACCACTTCATGCCCCAGGGCATCTGCAATGAGCCGTTGGCCAGTACCTCGAACGTCCAGCCCTCCTGCGTGGCGGCTAGCTCCGGGAACTGCTCCCGAAACCACTTGTAGTACTTCTCCTGCTGAGGGGTGCCGCGCTTGCCGCCATACAGCGGCTTGAAGGTTTCTTCCTTGGCACCCTGGCGCTTCTTCTTCTTCTCCTCTTTGGTCAGGGCCTCCCACTCCTCGTCAGAGTACCCGTACAGTTCCTTCGCGGTCTGTACGTGGCGGTCCACGTCGTTGCGTATGTCGTGGATGGCCTGCTTGTCCTGGGCCAGGAACGCCGCTACCCGGAACTCTAGCTGCCCGCCGTCGGCCTCCCCCACCTTCATCCCGGGGCCTCCGTAGATCAGGTGCTTGTAGTCGCGGGGCATGTTCTGTAGCTGCGCCCCCTTCTCGGACCCATCCTCGAACTCCACACGTATGGAGCTACTGCTGAGCCGGTGGGTCTGCGTCACGTGTTGGTTGAACTGCCCGTAGAAGGTACCGTCGAACTCGTCAACGATTCCCTTGAAAAATTCCAGGGTTTTCGTGAGCTTCGCTGACAAGCTACCTATACGGCGGCGAAGTTCCATGAACTTCTCCTGCGCCGTAGTGCTCACTACCAGCTTCTTGAGGGTCTTCTCGTCCACCTTCGGCGCTCCGTCGGGGAATGCCTTGGTGGGCTTGTTACGGATGAACTTACCGCCCCGGCTCTCTAGTTCCTTGAAGCCGAGGGTACCGTAGATGAGATTCACCATCTGCGGTACCGAGCGGGGGTTCACGTCCCCGTAGCGTTCGTTCCACTCCCGCTTCGCGGCCTCGTACTCGGCGAGTACGCGCTTGTACTCGTCTGTCACATGCTCACCGCTCAGGCGAATACCCGCCATCTCTATGTCGGCCAGGACGGGGGTAAACAGGCAGCGGGTAGTCATGACGCCAAGCTGCCCGGCGCGGTTGAGCTTCTCTCGCTGCTGTAGGAAGGTACCGGTAGTGTCCTTCACGTCTTTGACCACCCGAGCCCGTACCAGCTTCTCCGGCATCTCACTCATGCAGATCCCCGCCCTGAGCCAGCGGTCTACGAGGTACGCCTTGGCGGTACACCCGTACCTCTGGGCCGTGTCGTTCAGGTTGACCTTGTGCTGAAGCCGGTTACCCCGCCAGATATGCTCCCCGAGCATGGTGTCGTAGCAGAGTACCTTAGCCGGGTCCAGGCCCATGCGGATAAGCCACTGGATCTCGAACTTGGCATTGTGGGCAACAAGGAAGCCCCCGTTGTCCAGCACCTCCTCAATGTCTTGGAGGAGGGCGCTCTGGTTGAACTCGTTCCCGCGCTTGTACTGCACCCGCTTCGTGTCACTGCGGTACCAGGCGGCGCAGATAAGATGGTTCAAGGGGTTGGTGGCGGTACCGTACTGGAGGGTAGTGGTCTCGAAATCCAGCACGAGGTACTCACCGCCCACGTAGGTACCGGGTACGTCCTCGGGGTTCTCGAGGAACCAGGGGAGAGTCTGGTCCTTGAAGCGCTTCGTGTACTGCTTCATGATAGGTACTTTTTCCGTATACGCTCAACGAAGTCCATCGCCTCGTCGTAGCACTCACCCCGCTCCTCGATGATGTTCTCAATGAGACGTACTGCCTCGATTACCTCGGACGGGGGCTTGAGCCTTGTCGGCTTGTCGCGGTACGGGTCGAATTGTTCGTATTGGAGGGCAGGGGGGAACGCCTTCATGAAGGCGGCGTCTCGCTGCGCCCGGCGCGTCGCCTCTAGTCGCTGCACCGTCGCCCACTTGCGGTCGGTCAGCTCCTCCTCCTCCGCAAGCATCCGTAGTACCATCTCCGGGTCTGTTTTCTTAGCCATGTCAGCAGTCCTTAAAGCGGCAGTTCTCGCCGTTCAGTACTTGGTACACCACCGGTAGTGTCCGCATCTGCTTCCGCTTGTTCTTGCAGAGGGAGAGGGCGACCTTGTTACCACTCATCAGCGCGTCGTTCGTACCGATCCCAAACATGATGTCCGCACAGCCGGGTATCCCAGTACGTGAGCCGTAGGAGTCAGCCATCTGCATGACTGCCTTCTCCTGTACGTTGCCTTCCTTGTCGGTATCCCCCTCTTTGGCGGCACCGATCAGGAGCATCATCGTTCGCGTCCGCTTCCCGAGTGCCCTAAGTTGCTGAGCCACTCGATCCACCGCTCCCGTGTTATCGCTAGCGGCTTCCTTATTTGGTGCAAGGTGCCGGACCTGATTGACGGCGCAAACGTCGGGAGAGAAATGTTCAACCGCTCTTGCAACGTCTCGCGTGGTGACTGGTACCGGGTCCGGTATGATGAGGTTATCGCCACCGTGTCGCCGGCACTTCTCGTCAAACTCGTCAGGGTTTTGCTCTGCCCAGTCAAGACTGCAACCGACAAGACAACAACCAATACGTCTCTTAACGTCATCGGGTAGGTCCTCATTCTCAATCAGGAGTACCCGCTTCCCCTCGCGGAGCATCCCGGCAATATTGTAGATCATGAGCGCACTCTTACCCGTGTTCACGCGGCCAATGATGACCACGCAGTGGCCAGGTAGCGCCCCGCCCCGCAGTAGTGGGTTGAACCGTCGGGGGAACAGCGGGATAGGAGTCTCGGGGTTGGCACTCTCCTGTACCAAGTCGCCGAAGCTCTTGTCCAGTACCTTGAACCCACCGCCGAGGTCAGTCGCCTCGTTGAGGGCAGTGTACCGCTCCAGTACCGGGGCCACTTCCTTGGCTGGCTTGCCGGCAGCTATCGCCATAGCAAGCTCGTTACCGGTCCGGTGGCGCTTCATGTCGAGTACCTCATGTACTACGTTCTTGGCGCCGCGCTCGGGGGTGATCTCTTTGAACAGAGCGGAGATGCCGTCGGCCTGCTTGGGCATGGCCTTCAGCATCCGCCCCTTAACGATACCGCGGTCGCAGGTAGTCGCGGCCGGGTCCCGTTCGTAGTACTCACCTACCGCCTCGTAGACCGCCTGGCCGAGGGCAGAGAACTCGCTCGGGTCAACGTGGTCTACGATCTGGGCGTAGCCGCTACGGTCGTACAGTACGGAGGCAAGTATCGCTGTCTCATCCGCCACGGCATGCCCCAACCAGGTTGTTGAAATCTTCAGGCGACATGTCTTTTACATCCTCGTGGAATACAGGTATGGCAATACCTCTCCCGGGGAACTTGTGAGCAAGTCCGACGCAAAGGTTCTGCGCGTCGTTATCCAGTATAACACAGATCCGCGGGGCGCGCAAGTTTTTGGCAATGCGTGTGATCTCTTGTTGGGCGTGCCAGTCGAGGCTGGTGCCCAGTAGTGCCACAGTAGGGAAGTACCGGGACAAGCGGGCTGCACTGATCTGATCCTCCACGATGGCGAGGCAGGGCCAGTTAGGGCGGGTCAGCTTCGGCCAGTACCACGATACCATCGGCTCTGGGATGTCTCGGTACGGGCGTAGTAGGGCCTTAGGGCCGGAGTCGTAGTTGAAGTTGCGCTCCACGTACCCGCGCTCCTCCTGCTCGGGGCCGTACACGGGCAGTACGTCCACACTCCCATCCGCTCCTCGGTAGAAGTTCCCGGCCAGCAGTCGGCGGACTTCCCGATTAAGCACCCCGTAGCGGCTGTTGTAGCGTAGGTAGTCCTTACTGCTCGGCGGCTCGTAGCGTGGGTCGCGCCGGTAGGGCTGGTACAGCTTCCGCCCGCTCGCGGGCTCTGCTTCTGCTGGCTTGGGCTTAGCGCTGTGGTTTGCCTCAGTGGTACCGAAGGTAGGGCATCCGACGCTCAGGCATTTGAACCAGTGCCCGCCCTCATCGGCGGGACCAACCATGAGCTTGTTATGCTTCCCACACTCGGGGCAGTCCATGTACTGGAGCCCGTCGCGGTCGTACTGCTCAAGGAACAGCCGTACCTGTTGTCGTACGCTCGTCACTTGAATATCTCCCGTAGTTCCTCCGCGTGCTCCAGGCAGATATCCGCTGCCGTGGTATCACCCATACCGCTGTACCCATACCGCGTCCAGAACTCGTTGACCCTATCCCGCAGGTCAATGCGCTTCTGGTGGTCTCGCGCCAGGTCGGCGATCTCAAATAGCTGACCGTCGCTGGTCTGCCATGATTCTATCTTTCTCGGAAAATTCATAAGCTTCCTCCCGCCACCACGTACACCAGCAGTATCACGATACCCGCCGTTAGAGCTCGAAGCCAGGGGGTAGTGAACCACAGGTACATGAACTTCTCAAACATCACGGCCGCGGCCTCGGGGTTTGTTCGAGCCACTCGGGATCGTACTCGGTCATGTACTCTACCAGGCACTCCAGAGAGCACAGTACCGTACCGCCACCACCGCTACCACTCAGCATCTTGCGGCACTGGTGACAGACCATGACGGAGGCAGTGGACATTCCCGACGGCTTCGCTACGGGGCGTACCGCTAGGTAAATCACAGTACCTCCACGCTCAGGCGGACCTTGACGCACTCACCCTCGGCAACATCCAGGCCGGTGAAGCGTTTGAACTCCTTGCAGCAAAGCTCTTGGATCAGGTACGCATCTTTTGCGCTCCTCTGTACGCAGTAGTACCCGTAGTCTGGGTCACCGGCAAAGCGGGGCTTGTGCGTGTGCAGTTCCACCACGTCACTGCCGTAGTCGCGGCACACGTACATCTGCCTGGCTTTCTTAATTCTCGCCATAGTCGTAATCCTCATCGAAGTGAAGGGGTTCGAGGTCGTCCGGCATCACGTCCGGCGGAGGAGCAAGCCCCGGGAAGTCCGGGGCTAACTCCATCGCGGCCGTTTCCGCGTCCGGGTAGTGGTCCCGCCAGTCGGAGCGTACCTCGTTCAGGTGCTCGATCAGCTTGGCCTCCCAGTCGTACATATCAGTGTACCGGTTGGCCTTCGCCGCCCTCGGCCTGAGAGATCAGGCCGGCAACCATCGCCTGGAACTCGTTCTGTTGCCCGGCAATGCGCTGATTCATCTCCTCGCTCGGGAGGCGGTGGTTCGCGGGATTGTCGAAGGAAGCCGGGTCGCGGTAGTCCAGGCTGGCGTTCGGGTCGGCCTCGACCCTGGCCTCGGCGTTGGCGCACAGTTCCTCGGAGAGCGCCTTCTGCTCATCCGTGGCACGTACCGTCAGGTCGGTCAGGGTGTAACCCGTCTCCGGGTCCTGCCAGTACACGAAAGTACCGTCGGCCACCAGTTGGAGGTGGGCCGGCACGTACGGCTCCATCGCGACGCTCATGGCCTCGGCCGGCATGATACCGCCGAGTACGTTGTCGGCGAGGTAGGACTGGGTGCTCGGCTCGTTGTTCGCCGTAACCACCGCAATGAGTTGCTCGCGGTAGATGGCGTTCACGGCCGTCTGAATCTCGGTAGGGGTCTTTGCAGTCATTTTGGTTCTCCAACTGTGTAAGATCAGTCTATCACAATTCACAAGCGGTCGTCAAGCGTAGACGTTTAGGTTCTCACCGAGTACCCGAGGGTACACGAGAAGACCGTCTCGGTAGTACGTTACCGTACCGTACCGTCGGTAACGGTAACCTCCCTCCGTTCCCTCCCTCGCCCCAGAGGGGCTCGGTCGGTAACGTCGGTCGGTTACGGTAAGGTTCTTATTGTAACATGCCATTGGACCTCCCGTCAAGTAAAGGAACATGAAAATTTTTCATCTAGATCCCTGAATCCTCACGGGCTCCCGTCTGGCAGCACCGCCTGATAGGGCGTAGCAGCCCGTCGGCGTAGCGCTCGGGTAGTGGCGCTCCGCAGTACCGGCATACCGCGTTCGGTGAGCTCGGGGAGCTCTCCTTGGTACTCCCGGTACCCTTGTTCCCGAAGATCCGGTCGTAGTTGTCTCGGAATGCCTGGTTGTCCTCCGGCCGGCGCCGGTCGCCCTTGCCGGCCATCAGTCTACACACCCCATGATGATCCCGGTAACGCAACCGATAGTCCAGTACACCGCCGGCTCGGTCACCCCCTGCGTTTCCAGGGTCATGCCGAGTACTACAGACAGTACGATTAGTAGCAGTTTCATATCTTTACCGGTACCGCTTCGGCGGTACCCTCCTCTGTGTCGATTTCAATCACCAGCGGGAACCAGTCCTGTAGCTCCTCGACCTTGTGCAGGTACCTACAGCTACCGTCCGGGCACTCAACCGGTGCATCCATGTCGCCAACAATGATACGGTACTTCATCAGTCCCAACCCGGATGGTCCTTCATCCGCTCCATGTACTCACGTATCGCTACCTGATCGGGGTCGTTGGACTGTAGCTTGCGATGGTGCGCCGCCTTGCAGTCATCGCTACAGAAGCGCCTACGCCCGCTGACGGGCTCGTGCTCGTAGTCGAACCAGACGCCACAGTTGTCGCACCACGTGCGCTGTCGCTCAGGTACGTTCTCGGGTACTAGAGTACTACCCTCCAACTCCTCGAGCAATTCGTAAAGATCAGCGCTCATTAATCATCTCCTCGATCTTGTGCTCAGCCTCCGTCAGGAGGTACAGCGCGTTGTGCGGTATCTCGATCTTATGCCGGCGGCAAAGCTCACGGTATGCACGTATCGCGGGTACTAACTCGGCGTTCTCCAGCGTATCGTTTAGCTCCTCGTCAGTCCGTCCCGCGAACCATCGCATTCCCTGGTAAGCGCTCATTCTTCACCTCCAGTCTTAACAAGCCGCTTGTACGCTTGGTACACCGCACGGCTCTGGCCCGGGTGACACCGGATAGTCTGGCTGACTACCACCACGTCCCCGTCGGCGTTGAGGGCGTGAACCTGGTTCGTACCCTGGTACTGATCGCATCCGATCTTGTTGGTATCCACGCCGTTGAGTCGGACTTTCTCCAGACCCAGTACGTCCCGTACTGCGCGGCGCAGCCGTTTCGCTTTCTTTCCGTTCATCAGGAATCCTCAGTAGTGTCCTAGTGTCGAAGGCGGGCGCATAGCGGGCGCAGAAGAATGCCTCCCCGCTCGCGCCGTAGACGGCCTGGCCGTAGGTACGGCAGCCTTCCTCGGTACCGTGCATACTGACCACTCGCAGTTCCCCGCTCGCGACCAGTAGCACGATAAGTACCCAGGGTGTCACTCGCCCTCGTCCGCCGGTTCGCCCATCTCGTTCACGATGAAGTCAAGTACATCCTTCCAAGCAGTATGATGCTCCTCGGTGGCGTGTACGATCTCCTCAAGCGCAAAGCGCATCGCGTTGAACGCCTTGGCCCGGTTCTCCGGCGTCCCGGGCATGTTGGTCACGTCCGGCATACTCACGGCTACCCGGCCCATTGTGTCCTCGACGTGTGCGCTAGCGCGCTTGGTGTTGAGGAGTAGCAGTATCAGCCGCTTGGTTTTCTTCACGTATTCCTGATGATTCATGTCTAGTTCTCCGAAATTTAACGTTGTTGACTCCGTCCAGCGGAGCCCATGTGTAGACTACGGTCCACCCGTCCGATAGTACCACGTACGGAAGTCAACCTCGACATCCACAACTTCTACGTCCGCTCGCAAGCGGGCCAGATTAGGGAAGGGCCTAGCATTCACTGTAGTCCTCCCTGTCGCGTTCTTTTAACCACGGCGCGCGTCCTCCCGTCGCCGACGAGAGTAGTACAGGTGCAGTACCCGAGCGGTATTGCGCTCGTGCAGTGTTTTGCCTGCCCGCGCCTGCCTGTTGTGGTGACTAGCGTACAGACGTACCAACTCAACGGTTGTCATGATGCACCTCCGTCCGTATCATCGTAATCAATCCAGCCTTTGAAGTCGGCCACCAGTAGCGCGGTACCAAAGAGTACCAACGCTACGCTAAACCATCCCGCGATTACCTCAATCATCTAAATCACTCCTACTAGCATTGCTAGGTATACAAGGGTTACTGCAACAACTGTGCCAACACGTACACGGCTTAGGAGGGTACGCTGGCGCTTGCGCGCCTTGTACCCCTCGGCTACCAGTAGTGCGTTAGAGCGTGCATGGTAGTTCAATTCGTACGCCCCGGTACTGTCGAGGGTAGGTACCTTCACAAGCTTACTCATACTGCTATCTCAGCCGCTGTTATCTCGTGGGTATCGTCGGTGAAGCCACCGGCTCCCAGTACCGCAATACTACAGCGCCAGCGTCCAGCCGCTTGTGTCCAAGCGTGGTCTATATCGTTCGCGTACACATAGCCTAACAAGGCACCGGTACGCCCATGCAACACGTCGAATCTCTGAAGTCTCATAGCTAGTACTCCTATACCCAAAGGGGAGCGCGTTAGGCGCTACCCCCTAGGCTAACATCTAGTCCAAAATCCCGTGCGAGGTGCTCAACGCTGGCCAACGCTTCAGGCAGCGTTTCATACCCGGTATTGCGAACCATATAGGGGAAGGCAATCGAGTAATCCTCAATGTACCCGTTATCCCCCTTGCCGTAGGCGCGTCTTGTGCGCGGCAAGGTACCAGGGTCCCGCTCTAGGCAAGCCACTGTCAGGCGGCGTAGCATGGCGGCGTGCGCCGTAGCAAATGCAATGCTACCCGGGTTCCAGTGGTCCTGCGGGCGCTTGAGGGTAACGCGGATACGCTTCAAGCCGCGCCCGCTTATCTCGCAGCTATCGCCTACGTAATCTACCTGGCACCGGTACCCTACAGCCTCAATCGCGTCAACAAGGGAAAGCACGGCAACGCCGCGATTAACCACGCAGTGGCTATCTACCCCAAACGCAAAGGTACCGATACCGATAGAGACGGTAGGTAGCTGCGCCGTGGTCATATCGCCTTCGTGATAGTGCATCATGCAGTCAGGTTGACCTGCCAGGTACGCCGGTACGTCGGGCAGAAACCCAGCAACGTCATGCTCGATTACAGGCTGGCTGTAATTCTCACGCAACGCTGCCGCGTCCGCTACTCCTTGTACCATTTTCTCGGCACCCTCTGCCCAGTACCCGCCGTTTCGTGCGCACTCCATAGCCGCTTCCCACGTCATAGGACACTCGCGCTCGGACTGTTCGCGGATGCTGAACTCCCCAGCACCTCTGAGACGTGACGTACTGTCGAGGTACGCCGCCATTTCTGAGATGCTGTCGAACTCAAGATCAAAACACTTAGCCATCGTTAGTACTCCTGCTACGCCTGTACCGATTGTTTCAGCACGAGCACCGTATCCGGGGCTGCGCCCTTGTACAGTACCATCTCGCGCACCTTGGCAAGCTTGACGCCACGTGCCAGCAGTTTGCAACCGTTGATGGTTGCGCGCGGGCTGACAACGTGTCGGATTTTCTTTTCCTGCACCGCTGCACGCGATGCCTGTACCTCAGCAATCCAAGCATCAGCCTCTACCAGCGCACACTCCTCGCCGTCGGCGTGGTGAGCCGTATAGTGGGCGCGGCCAAGGTCCCGCTCTAACCCTTCATCGTAATCGACCTCGATGAAGGCGAACCGGTCTAGCGTGGCAGCATCAAGCTGCATTCGGCCAACATACTCACGGTCCGCACCGGTACCGAAGGTGTTACCGCAAGCAATCACGCAGAAGTCCGGGTGCCGCTTAACGTTCTTGTCAGGGAACGTGTACTGGTCATTGGACAGCATGGCGTTAACCGCCACCAACGCAGCGGGGCTGCTAGCGTCTACTTCATCCCAGTTGATAAGGTGCCCATGCTCGAAAGCGTTGCGCATGGCGGTACCAACGTACTGGCCGCTGGCGTCGCAGTAGCCGATTACCTCATGCTTTGTCAGCATCGCCCCACAGATATCCAATTCACGGCCCAATGCTTCCGCTACCTGTAAGCAGAGGTGCGTCTTACCAGTACCCGCCGGACCCACAAGGTAGGTATGGATACCGGCAGCCACGTTGGCTATCACGTCGGCAAGCGCCTTGTGATGCTTGCCTGCCAGCTTCTTAGGCTCGGTACCCGGCGCACCGTTGACCTGAATCGGTTGGCTACCTGCCATCTCACCCCGCAGCGCAGCCACGGCAGCATCTAACTCCGGGTGCGTCACGTAGGTACCGTCGGGGGCGTGCTGC
>JAAUXZ010114365.1_pt1 | contig 44324 bp, 36 predicted proteins | sample 7278131 | NCBI WGS metagenome assembly JAAUXZ01 (sample SAMN14350119, study PRJNA611818) | marine sediment metagenome | isolation source: surface marine sediment (3m) | place: French Polynesia: Moorea | collected 2018-08 | reverse complement strand
TGCGACAGGGGATTCTGGTCCAGTTTTTCATAATACTGACAAAAATCATTGACTAACGCATGCATTAGGCAACCTCCGGATTCTTGGTGGATTGAAACATGCGCAGGGTTTTTTCCCGCGCCTCCTTGTGCACCACAATTGGCGCAGGATAACTATGACCGAGTTCCTGTTCCGCCAGCCACTGCTGCGGGCTATGAATATCAGCATCCGGCACCGATGCTAATTCAGGTACCCAGGCCCGGATGAATTCACCCTGCTTGTCATAACGTTCGCCCTGTACCGTTGGGTTGAAGATTCGAAAATAGGGTGCCGCGTCGGCACCGGTACTGGCCGCCCATTGCCAACCACCATTATTGGATGCGAAATCCGCATCGATCAGCTGTGCCATGAAATAGTCTTCACCCCAGCGCCAATCGATTTGTAAATCCTTGACCAGGAAACTGGCGACGATCATGCGTAAGCGGTTATGCATCCAGCCGGTCTGATTGAGACAGCGCATCGCCGCATCGATGATGGGGTAACCGGTCTGGCCATCACACCAGGCCTGGAATTGGGATTTATCCTGCGACCACTTGATAAGTCGGGTTTCCAGCTTGAATGGCTGGTGCATGCTGAGCCTGGGATAGGCCACCATCAGATGTCGATAAAATTCGCGCCAGATCAGTTCGTTGAACCAGGCAAAGCCCTGTTCCCCTGGACTGAGTGGTAGGTAACCCAATTGCTGCTCAATCGCCTGCAGGCACTGGGCGGTGGACAGTACCCCAGCCGCCAGATAGGGTGACAGGGAACTGGTGGCAGGCAAGGCCGGAAAGTCCCGGAGTTCTTTATAGTCGAGCAGATGTTCCCGGCAAAACTGCTGCAGCCGCTGCTGGGCGGCGTACTCACCTGCCGGCCAGGGTGAATCTTTATCGACATTGCCGTCGTCACCAGACGTTGGTGGATGATCCGAGTCAGGTGCCGGCAACAGCTTGTAGCCATGTTCCTTGAAATATTTTATCCAGGCGTTCCTGAACGGCGTAAACACCTTGTACATTTCACCGTTGCCGGTGACCAGGTTACCCGGTGACACGATACAATCCGCCTCGAACATGCTGAATTTCGCCTCGATGGCATCCCTGACCGCCCGGTCCCGGCGCAGCTCATTGATCCCGGTCTCGCGGTTGGCGAATAAGGCGTCAATCTGTTGCTGCTGACAAAAATCCAGCATCAGTTCGGGGATGTCATTAAACGAAGCACATTCGAGCCGATGCAGATGGATATCGATGGCCTGGAGGGCTTGCGCCAATGCCTGCAGATTCTGTTGGATAAATGCCAACTGGCGCGAGCCCAGTCCATGTTGTTGCCACTGACCGGGGCAATCGATATGAATGGCCACGACCTCATCTCCGGTGGCCAGCGCACGCTGCAAGGCGGGATTATGGGTTAATCTCAGATCGGTTCTAAACCAGACCAAATGACGCTTCATGTTGCCTCACCAATTGGGTAACAGATGGATGATAAGGATGGTCGAGCCAGCCCATGTCGAAATAAACATTACCGATATCACCGCAGAAAAAACTGTTGTCGGGCCATACCGTTTGATACTTGTTGAACCAGGATTCGGTCAGGCCGGCGCCGAGCAAGACCAGGTAAGCATCGACACTCAAGCGATCCTGAATCAGCGGTAATTGAGTCGGCTCGATCTGGCCAAGATCCAGGCTGCGACATTCAACCCCCTGCAATTCATAGCGCGTCAACAGGCTATCCAGGGCCGAAACCTTGCCGCAGCGCATGACTGCAATCATCGGACCGCTATGAATTGACAACCAGTGGATAAGCAGTTGTTGCAGCAGTCCATGACCGCTTTGTTCGATGACCGCGCGATCGGGGCGCTCGAGCTGGCTTAACTGTAATAACCAGGGGCGGATGACATGCCCCAGTAACAGGTCTACCGGGTACAGTTTGGATAACTCTCGCAGCCGGCTCTCCAGCCCCGCCAGGTTCAACTGTTGCGCCAGCTCGATTAATTCGAGATTGATCTGTTCCCAGTTGGAACCCGTGGATTCGGTAGTTGCTGTCTGCAGCAGCGACTTGACCTGGCCAATACTGACCCCTTTTTCCAGCCAGTTCAGCACCTGCTGAATGGTGGCTATATCCTGCTCGGAATAAAGTCTATGTCCGCTGTCGGTACGGGCCGGTTTGATCAGACCATAACGCCGTTGCCAGGCGCGCAAAGTCACCGGATTGACCCCGGTCTTCTGCGATACCTCCCTGATCGGATACATAGTCGCTGGATCAGAGGGCATAACGTAAGGCCAGCTCCGGTGGATGCGGATCGAGGTATTTCTGTTGGGCGATATAGTCGTTTGGATATTCTTCCTGGTAATGTCGCAACAGGGTAATCGGGGCCATCAACGGCAACTCGCCACGCCGGTAACGCTCGATCACCGAGGCCAGTTCCTGGCGTTGGCGGGAATTCAGCTGATCCTTGAAATAGCCCTGGATGTGCTGCAGGACATTGCATTGTTGACGGCGACTGGCGACTTTTTTCAACGCCCGCATGAAAGCGCCAATATATTCATCGGCCTTGCGCTCAAGGTCAGTGGAAAGATCCGCTAACAATTGGCCGAGATCGGAATAAGTCTGGGGATGGTGGGCCATCAGCATGAATTTGTATCGACTGTGGAAATCGATCAGGCGGGCCGCGCTGAGCCCTTGATGCAGCAGGCACTGCCAGTCGTGATAGGCATACAGACGGGTAATGAAATTTTCCCGCAGTTCCTGGTCGTTGAGTCGACCGTTCTCTTCCAGCGGCAGGTTGGGGTGAAGATTGATCAGCTCGGCGGCATACAGGCCGATGCCGGTGCGCTTGCAGGACTGACCGGATGGGGTGTAAATCCGTACCCGCTCCATGCCGCAGCTGGGAGATTTTGCGCACAGGATGTAACCGCTCAGATAATCTAAACCCGAGGCGGTATCGCGGGAAAATGACTGCATTGATTCAGTAACGTCCTTGCCATCGGCACTGACCGCGCGTATTTCGTTTTCCTCGTCACCGACCAGGCGGATCGAAGCCCGCGGGGCGTCCAGACCGATCCCCATCTCGGGACATACCGGGACAAAACGGACATGCTTACTCAGGATATCGGCACTGAAATGATGGCGTTTATGGCCGCCGTCAAAACGCACCTCCTGTCCCAACAGGCAACTGCTGATGCCGACCTGGATGACTTCAGGATCAAACTTATACATTGTTCAGCCTCTTGTACAATTTGTGCCACAGCCTAGATCAAGTTATACAAGAATGCAACAGCTGTACAAGTTTTAATCGTCCAGATATATCTGGTTGCACAAGTTTGCAGGCAAAAAAAAGCCGGGTATTAGCATACCCGGCAACGGTTGACCTTTATCGATCAGTTATCGCATCAACTGATTTTGAAATTCGACACCATCTCTTTCAATTGACTGGCCAGGCCGGTCAGCCTGGATGATGCGGCCTGGGTTTGCTGGGAGCCGGCAGAGGTTTTTTCCGCCATCTCGGAGATACGGATGATGCTTTGATTTATTTCGTTGGATGCCAATGCCTGCTGCTGGGAGGCATGGTCGATGTGCGCACTCTTGTCATTGATCAATTCAACCGAGGAGGAAATGGTATCCAGGGCCTGGTTGGCCATTAATGCCTGGTCGACGCTTTCCACCGCCTTGTCCTTGCTGTGCGACATCGACACCGCGGCCCGGTTGGAATTGGCCTGTAGTTTTTCAATGATCCGGTTGATTTCCTCGGTGGATTCCTGGGTGCGACTGGCCAGGGTACGCACTTCATCGGCAACCACCGCAAACCCACGCCCCTGCTCACCGGCCCGGGCCGCCTCGATGGCAGCGTTCAACGCCAGCAGGTTGGTTTGTTCGGCGATCGACTTGATCACGTCCAGTACCGTGCTGATCTCCTGGCTGTCCTGTTCCAGGTCATTGACGATGTCGGTGGTCTGCTCGATTTCCTGTGCCAGTTGACGAATCGACTCGACCGCCTGCTCGACAATCTGCTTGCCTTTCACGGTCTCGGCGTTGGTTGCCTGGGCCGATGACGAGGTGTCGGTAATACTGTCGCTGACATCCTGGATCGTGGTATTGATTTCCATCATCGCCGAGGCAGCCTGTTCGCTATGTGATTGCTGCTCCAGCAACGCCTCGCTGGTGCTGTTGACGACCTCATTCAGTTGCATTGACGATTCGGTGACATCCTTCGATGCATTTTGCAGCTGTTGCATGGTTTGCAGAAACTCGTTCATCATTTCATTTAAGGATTGCGCCATATCGCGAACTTCACTACTACCGGAGATATCGGCGCGCAAGGTCAGGTCCTTGCTGTTGCGGGCATCGACCATCAACTGTTTAAGGCTATTGATCGGTTTGACGATACTACGCACTATCCACCACGACAGGGCCGCGAATGCGATGATCAATATCAGGCTTAACATTAGCCCCAGTAACTGGCTGCCCTGAATCTTCGCTTCGATTTCAGGCTCGATCTCCGCGCCAACCTGGTCCATCAGGTCTTCACTCTGATGAATGGTGCTGCGCATTTCGCCCATCAGGCCCTGGTCACTCTTCAGGCCCTTATCCTGGCTCAGGGCAACGAATTGCCGGAACTGACCGGCATAGGAACCCAGCAGGGCGGCGATCTTCTGCTTGGTGTCGGCTGAATGCGGACTGGCATCCAGGCTTTTCTGCATCACCGCCACATCCTTGTCGAATTTGCCCAGGTATTTCATATCCCAACGCAACATGAAATCCTTCTCCCGGCGTCTGAGCATCAGCATGTCTTTCATCAGGGTATCGTCAGCTACCGATTTGGTGATGGATTCGACCTCGTGGACGGCTTTACGCAGGCTGCCATACAAGCCATCTTTTTCATGCAGTCCCTGTTGCTGTTGGATGGAGACCATCTGGGTAAATGCCGCGTGGTAATTCTCAAACACGCTCGGCATTTGTTGCGCCGCCGCACTGTCGATACCGGCGTCATTAAGTTTTTGATTCAATGCTTCGACGTCTAACATCATCGAGTTGAAGTTATTATTGAATTTATCCGGGTATTTCATGTCCTTGCGCGCCAGGAAATCCTTTTCATTACGACGCAGGGTCAGCATGCCTGCTTCGATTTTATTGAGCAGGATCGATGCCTGGTAGAGGTTGCCCTGGCTGGAATCCGAGGTAATTTTCAACAGGGTCAGCATCACGATGCTGATCACCGCCAGCAGGGCGAAAGCGATCAGCTTGGTCTTGACCGAGCTATTCTTGAGATTGGCAGGCATTTAACACTCCACTGGCGAAAATATTCAATTGGTAAGCAGGGTGTCGACCCAAGTGTCTAATACTTTAACTAATTTATGTTAACAATGGTCTGGTCAGGGGCATGCTGTGGTTGCCTCGCTGCCAGCCTGGGCCAGCATCCAGCCTTGCAGGCAAGCTGATCGTTGATCCGAGGGTAATCTACTGAGCTCTGCAACTTGTTGATAAAACAAGGGAAAATTTCCATCCAGCTGCTCCAGGCGCGCCCTGAACGCGGGTTCCTGCGCATGGTAGGCGGACACCGAGGCCAGCTTGGCATTATTCAATTCGCCGTCAAACCAGTATTTGAAACCGTCTTTAACCTCGAACCCCGCCGTCAACTCGGCGTAGTCCGACTTCAAGCGCTGCAATCTGTCCTGCTTGGCCTGGCGCATAGACTCGACGGTCTTATCGGTCTGATACAACCTGCCCAGGTCCTGCCTGGCGCTCTCGATCAGGCTGGTGACCTGTTGCCGGTTTTGCAGGTACTGTCGGTAGCGTTGTAATTGCTCGGTCTGATCCTTCGCCTGCAGCCATCTCTCCACCCCGGCATGCTGTACCGCCATTGCAAATGATTCATTGAACGGGGTATCACCATCCACGTACAACTGCTGATGGGCCAGTTCATGGAAGATCAGACCGGCAAGGCGATATTCCGGCCAGTCGATGAAGGTATTCAACACCGGATCGTCAAACCAACCCAGGGTCGAATAGGCGGTCACCCGGGTTACATAAATATCGAAACCCTGATCCTGCAAGCGCTGGCGGAATCGCTCGAGACGTTGTTCATCGAAATAGCCCCGGTATCCCATGCAACCCACGACCGGATAACACCATTGATAAGGGCGAATGGAAAACTCTTCAGCGGCAATCAGATTCTTCACCACGTAGTTACGTCCGATATCGGCATACAAGGTATAACTATTGGATTCCGGCAGGGCCAGTTCATTCATCGCAAAATCACGGATCCTGGCGATACGTGAGAGTTTTTCCACCAGTTCGGGATCGGTGGAGGCGTCCTGCATCCAGTCCGGAATCGGCCGGGTGCGGTTCATGATGTCGTAATGACCGTTAACGCTGTGCAGGTAATAGGACAGGTCGGCACAGGCACTCAGCAAGGCCAGACTGGCTATGATCAACAACAAAAAACGGGGTTTTAGTTTCATCTGGAAAATGCTGGTTTGGCTGCAACGGCTCGATTATTGATCAGTTTAGTTGATATAAACCCCTGATTTTGCAGATTTTCGGCGCAAACAAGCACGTTGGTCGTGTTTTACCTAGGTTTGAAAATCCATGTGCTAATCTTTTTAGTCCCTAATGTGAAATTGTCGCTTTGCCGGAAACAGCCGCCATGCACGAAATACAGATTGACATCGTCGCCGAAGAGGATATCACTCAATTCCAGGATACCGAGCATGTATCGGTGGATAAAATTAATCATGAGTTTGTGCAGGAAGACAGGCTAAAGGGCCAGATCAATGAATACACGATCTTCAACGATATCCATTGTTACCAGTCGGTGCAGAAAAAACACGGCGGCAAGATCAAGTTTCGGGTCAACCTGAGCTACCTGGACCCACAACCCCATCGTGAATTTATCCTGTCTAAATCCTGGATGATTACCGCGGCCAGCAGTTTTGTCCTTGGCCTGCTGGTGATTTACCTGGGTTGGTTCAGCCCGCTCCAGTTCACTGATCACACGATCCTGAGCATCGTAACCGCCAGCATCCTGACCTTCAGTGTTATCGCTTTTCTCGTCGCCTTGATGCGTACCCACGACCGAATCCTGTTTCACAGTCGCTACGGGCAGATACCGGTACTTGAATTTTTCAATAAAAAGCCTGATGCTGACAGCTTTGAAGAGTTTATTCATCGTCTGTCACGCTACATCGGGCTCGCTCAGCAAGTCTGTAAGTATGACACCCATAAGTGCCTGACCCTGGAACTGCAGGAATTGCGTCGCCTGAAACAAGAAAATGTCATTTCAGAACAACAATACGAGCAAGGCAAGCAGGTTATTTTCAAGAACAAGGCGTTCAAAGCCTGAATCAATTCCATTTCGCCGCGGCGGGACATTCTTCGCCGCGCTGATTGTTGGCCTGGGCATTTTCAGCCCCGCGCTCCAGGCTACTCCACCCATCCTCAACTATGCAGAGTTGGCGCAACCGGTCTGGTCCCAGCATGGCATGGTCTCCTCCCAGGAACAGATCGCGACCAGGGTTGGCGTTGAGATCCTCAAGCAGGGCGGCAATGCGGTGGATGCCGCGGTCGCGGTGGGATTCACCCTGGCGGTAACCCTGCCACGGGCCGGCAACCTCGGCGGTGGCGGTTTCATGCTGGTGCATCTGGCTGACAGCAAGCAGACCCTGGCGTTGGATTACCGCGAGATGGCACCGGCCGCCGCCTATCGTGATATGTATCTGAACGCAGACGGGTCGGTGGACAAACAGCGCTCGCGTTTTCATGGGCTGGCGGTCGGCGTGCCCGGCAGCGTCAAGGGCCTGACCACCGCCTTGCAGCGCTATGGCACGATGACCCTGCAGCAGGTGATGCTGCCGGCGATCCGCCTGGCAGAGAAAGGATTCGCGGTTTCCCGTGACCTGGCATTATCCCTGGCCCGATCGGATCAACGCCTGAAACGCTGGCCGGCGGCGCAAAAAGTCTTTTACCATGCCGACGGTTCGAACTACCAAACCGGTGAAATCCTGCTCCAGGCTGACCTCGCGCGGACCCTGAAAAGAATCGCTCAGTATGGCGACAGTGGATTTTATCGTGGATCGGTGGCGCAGCGGATCGTCGACACGGTGAACCAGGCCGGCGGCAGCATGACCCTGGCCGATCTCTCCACCTACCAGGTCAGGATTCGCCAGCCGGTGGTCGGCGATTATCGCGGTCACCGCATCGCGTCGATGCCACCTCCTTCCTCCGGTGGTACCCATATCATCCAGATCCTGAACCAGCTGGAGCATTATGACCTGCAGGCTGCCGGCCACAATAGCGCGCTCAGCATTCACCTGATGGCAGAGGCGATGAAACAGGCCTATGCCGATCGCAGTGAATACCTCGGTGACCCGGATTATGTCGAGGTTCCGGTCGCAGAACTGACCGCCAAGGCCTATGCCGCGAAAATCAAGCGACACATCCATCCGGCGCGGGCGCGTGCCAGTGATAGCATCAAACCCGGACTCGAATTACCTGCCGAAAGCCCGCAGACCACCCATTTCTCGGTGGTCGACCGTTGGGGTAACGCGGTATCCAATACCTATACCCTGAACTTCAGCTATGGCTCCGGTCTGATGGCCGAGGATACCGGGGTCCTGCTGAATAATGAAATGGATGATTTCAGTGCCAAACCCGGGGTGGCCAATGCCTACGGATTGATCGGTGGCGAAGCCAATGCAGTCGCCGGGGGCAAACGCCCGTTGAGTTCGATGAGCCCGACCCTGGTCTTCACCCCCGACACCGATGAGGTATTGCTGGTCACCGGAAGTCCCGGCGGTTCACGCATCATCACTACCACCCTGCAGATCATCAGCAATGTCATCGATCATGGTATGAACATCGCCGAGGCGACCCAGGCCCCGCGCTTTCATCACCAGTGGCTGCCGGACAAATTGACCCTGGAAAAGGGCTTCAGTGCCGACAGCATCCGTCTGCTGCAACAAAAAGGTCATCATATCGACGCCAGCCGCTGGGCAATGGGCAGTACCCAGTCCATCCTCAGAACCGAGGATGGCTGGACCGGAGCCTCGGATCCGCGTCAATCCGGCACTTTAACTGCGGGGTATTAGGACTTATATTTCGTTGCTCAAACCACTTTCGCTAAGGAATCCCGATGAAACCCAAACTGATCAGCTTCAAACTCTGCCCCTTTGTGCAGAAAGCCGTGTTAACCCTGCTCACCAAGGGCATTGATTATGATATCGAGTACATCGACCTGGAAAATCCACCAGCATGGTTCAAGGATGTTTCCCCGCTGGGCAAGGTGCCGGTACTGATGGTGGGCGACCAGGTGCTGTTCGAATCTTCGGTCATCGTCGAGTACCTGGATGAGGTCTATGGCGAATCGCTGCATCCCGCCGATCCGTTGCTAAAGGCGCAAAACCGCAGCTGGATGGAATTCGGCAATGAGTGCCTGATGAACGGGTTCAACCTGATCGTCGCTGCCGATCAGGCTGCATTCGATGAACAGCGCGAGGCCCTGCTCAGCAAGCTGGATCAGCTCGAACACAAACTTGGCGATCAAAGTTTTTTTAATGGCGACGAGGTCTCGCTGGTTGACCTGAGTTTCACCCCGTTCTTCCAGCGCCTGACCTATCTCGAGGCTGCCAGCCCAGGCCTCATCGATCGCCAGCGTCACCCCAGGGTTAGCGGCTGGGCCGACAACCTGCTGGCACAGGATATCGTCGCCCAATCCGCGGTACCGGAGCTGCCAGAGCTCTATACCGGCATGATGAAAAAACGTGATGGATACCTGGCCGCGTTGATGGCTGCATGAACCTGCGCGATCTGCAGTACCTGATCGCGGTAGCCGAAACCCATCATTTTGGCAAAGCCGCTGAACGTTGCTTCGTCAGCCAGCCTACCCTGAGCGGCCAGATCAAAAAACTCGAGCAGGAACTCGGGATCACGATTTTCGAGCGCACCAACCGCTCGGTGGAGATCACCCCGGCCGGCGCCCAGATCCTGGATCATGCCCGCCTGATCATGGAGCAGGCCGATGCGATCCGGCAGCTGGCACAATCCTACCAGGACCCGGTCGCCGGGCCGCTGCGGGTCGGTGCAATCCCGACGATCAGCCCTTACCTGATGCCGCTGATCCTGCAGCCGCTGCAACATGAGCACCCACAGATGCGCCTGGTGATCTCGGAAGAACAGACCGACACCCTGCTGCAGCGCCTGCACCACCATGAAATCGATGCCGCGATTCTCGCCACCGAGCACACGGATAATGATTTTGATGTAATCCCGCTGTATCGGGAGCCGTTCTGGCTGGCCCACCCGCAGAAACACCCTTTTTATACCAAGGAAGAAATCACCCAGCAGGATCTGGACGACAGTGAATTACTGCTACTGGCGGAAGGCCATTGCCTGGCCCAACAGGCAATGGAGCTATGCCACCTGCAAAACCGCCCTCAGCAACAGGACATGGCTAACCTGCGGGCGTCGAGCCTGGAAACCCTGATGCAACTGGTCGCAGCGGGTTACGGCACCACCCTGGTGCCGGCGCTGGCGCTGACCGGATCCTGGGTATCCGGCCGCGGGGTGATCACACGCGAACTCGACCTGCCCAACAGTTGGCGCCAGATATCCCTCTACTACCGCCGCAGTTTTCCCCGCCAACAGGCGCTGCAGGCACTGGCAGAAATCATCAAGCTAAACCTGCCGAACACGGTGGAGGTTCTCTGAACCTGAAAACATCATCGTTCATACCTATCAATAAAATAAAAACAAACGATTATAAAAATAATTCTCCGGCAGCATAATACTCACACTTTTCATCATCAACTCAACTGGAGAAAAACATGTTAGAAAATCGACAAGGTCAAAACGTACCCCAGGTTACTTTCCGCACCCGTCAGGACCACGAGTGGGTAGACGTTAGCTCGGATGATATTTTCAAAGGCAAGAATGTCATCGTCTTTTCCCTGCCAGGCGCTTTTACCCCCACCTGTTCATCCACCCACGTGCCACGTTATAACCAGCTGGCTGACGTATTCAAGCAACAGGGCATCGACGATATCGTCTGTGTCTCGGTCAACGATGCATTTGTCATGAACGAATGGAAGACCGAGCAAAAGGCCGACAACATCACCTTCCTGCCGGATGGTAACGGCGATTTCAGCCGCGGTATGGGTATGCTGGTATCCAAGGAAGACCTGGGTTTCGGCGACCGCTCCTGGCGTTATTCGATGCTGGTCAAGGATGGTGTCATTGATAAAATGTTCATCGAGCCCAATCAGCCCGGCGACCCGTTTGAAGTTTCCGATGCCGACACCATGTTGGAATACATTGCTCCGCAGGTGAGTGCGCCGAAAAACGTCACCGTGTTTACCCGTCAGGGTTGCCCGTTCTGTGTCAAGGCCAAGGGTATGCTCAGGGATGCAGACCTGCAGTTTGACGAACTGGTATTGAACCGGGATTTCCGCGAATCGACTATCCGCGCAGTTTCAGGTAAAACCACGGTGCCACAGATCTTCATCGACGGTGAACTGATCGGCGGCTCCGAAGAGCTGGAACAATACCTGGCAGATACCGGCGCTATCGCCGCGTAAACTGCTCAGCTGTTCCATCATGTCCCGTTCCGCGCTGACGGAACGGGTCGAACAAACATTAGGATACAGTCATGAACACGACAACTTTTGATTTACTGGTTATAGGTGGCGGCAGCGGCGGTCTGGCGGTCGCGGAAAAAGCGGCGCAGTTCGGCAAGAAAGTGGCCATTATCGAGAGCTGGAAGCTGGGTGGCACCTGTGTCAATAATGGCTGTGTTCCGAAGAAGGTCATGTGGTATGCGGCTAACCTGGCGCACGCGGTGGATGACGCCGAGGATTTCGGGATCGCGGTCAAGCGCGGTGAAACCGATTGGTACAAACTGGTCAGCGGCCGCGAGAACTACATTTCCAACATCAACAATTTCTGGGACGGTTATGTGCAGGATCTGAACATCACCCATATCCAGGGGCATGCCAGTTTCGTCGATAGCCATACGGTCGAGGCCAATGGTCAGCAATACCAGGCTGAACATATTGTTATCGCCACCGGCGGCAAGCCGATCGTACCACCGGTGCCCGGTGCGGAACTGGGCATCACCTCGGATGGATTCTTCGAACTGCAACAGCAACCGAAACGGGTCGCGGTCATCGGTGGCGGCTATATCGGGGTCGAACTCAGTGGGGTGCTGCGCGCACTCGGTTCCGAAGTCACCCTGGTCACCCTGGATGACCGTATCCTCAATCTCTTCGACCCCTTGATCAGTGAGATCCTGCACCAGGAAATGACCAAGCAGGGGATAGAGATCCATACCGATTTCCAGGTCACCGGCCTGGCCCAGGGCGAGCAGGGTATTCATGTCAACAGCCCCGACCTGAACCTGGAAGATTTCGACGAGGTGATCTGGGCGGTCGGCCGCCGTGCCAATACCGACCAGCTCAATCTACAGGCTGCCGGTATCAAGGTTTTGAACAACGGCATCATCCCGGTCGATGACTATGAACGTACCAACGTGGACAATGTATACGCCTTGGGCGATATCATCGGCCGCGTGCAGTTGACCCCGGTGGCGATTGCGGCCGGGCGCAGACTGGCAGAACGCCTGTACAACAATCAAGCCGAACGCCGGATGGATTACGACAATATACCGAGCGTGGTATTTTCCCATCCGCCGATTGCTACCGTCGGCCTGACCGAGCAACAGGCGATGGAGAAATACTGTGGGATCACCATCTATCAGAGTGATTTCACCCCGATGCGTTATGCCCTGTCCGATCATGGCAGCACCACCGCGTTGAAACTTATCTGCGCGGAGGAAGATGAAAAGGTGGTCGGCATTCACATCATTGGCGACAGCGCCGATGAAATGATGCAGGGTTTTGCGGTGGCGGTGAAAATGGGCGCGACCAAGGCGGATTTCGACAATACCGTGGCGATCCATCCCGGCAGCGCGGAAGAACTGGTGACGATGAAGACCCCGCATATGGATCATCCCTGCCACGAGGTGGACGCGGGCAATGAATGGAAGCAAGCTGCCAGCGCCTAATCTATCGAAAGCTTCATTTGAACGTATTTAAATGAGGCCCGGCAACTGGCTTTAGTGTCCTCATTCTGCGTTAAAAATGTACTCGAATGCTCATTTACGCTGTGTAAACTCCGCTTCTCCGTGCATTTTTGCCTTGTCTGAAAACACTAAAGCCAGTTGCCGGGCCTCATTTTTTGGTTAATTTACTCCATAACCAACCATGTTTCTCTACCCGGCCCAGGCGAACGTAGCTCAACACATTATCGTGTTGCAGATTCCACTCAAGGCGGGTAAAACCACTTCTGCCGGCACAGAACAACAGGCGGTCGCCGATCCTGAGCTCGGTTTCATCCCCGGGCAGCGGGATGCGTTCGTCATCACGCTGCATCATCAGCACGATACAATTGAGATGGTCACGCCGCTTCCAGGGGTCACGCAACAAGTCTTTCAGATACACTTTTTGCCCCCCGTTCAATACGTCGACGACCGCCCTGGCCTGCTCATCATCGATGACAATTTCCAGTAATTGCGGGGCGTGCCTGACCACCAGTGCGGAAATACGGCTGACCAGTTCGCAGGCCCATTCATTGTCCTGGTGGTAAGCCAGGGAGACGAATTCGTTGAGCATCGGGGTCGCCAACAATACCCGGATCTTGTCGGCGATGATCCTGCTCGGCTGCATCACCATGTCGGCGTTGACCGCACGGATGATGGCACTGTTGTCACTGTAGTTCTGGCGCACGATGAAAAACAACTCCGGATTCAACTCGCGCGCGGTCACCACGATGGACAGGTTATTGGCATCGTTATCGGTACCGGCGATCAGGCCGGCTGCCTGCTCGACCCCGGCCTGCATCAGGGTTTCGGCCTCGGTACCCCGGCCTTCGACCACGCCGCCGGCCGGTAACCCGGTCAGGTCCGGCCGCGCCTCAACCACGATGATGTCGTTACCCTCTTTTTTCAGCCGTTGATACACGGCCTTGCCGAAGCGACCGAAGCCACAGATGATCCAGGGCTTGTTGCGCGGTGGATACACCGGTTCTTCCAACCTGACCTCTTCATTGCCGGAGTACAGCCACATCTGCAACAGGTAGAGACAAGGTTCCTCGATCGCGGTGGCCAGGTAGGTGGCAAAGGTGTCGAACGGATCGATGATATGGTCGGTACCGAACGAGGCCATGTTTTTCTCATAATCATGCGAATCGGCCCGGCAGATCACGTTGATATGCGGATGCAGCAGCTTGCTGGTGATCGCGATCTTCAGGTTGGCTTCATTATCGTTGGTAACCGCGACCACGCCCTGGCACTGTGGATGCTGCAGGCCGGCTTCCTGCAGGTGCAGGGGTTTGCGTGCATCGCCATGCAGGGTGGGCACATAATCACGCAGGTTTTCCAGCTTGATGATCTGACTGCGTTGTTCATCGATCTCGATCACCACCACATGATAACCGACATCGGTCAGGCCCCTGACCAGGGCACTGCCGGTCTCGCCATAACCACAGACCAGATAAAAAGGCTCGCGCATATCGCGGATGTGCCGCGCCAGCTTGTTTTCCGCCACCGCCTGCTTGAAGGTCTTGTCCTGAACCAGGCTGAGGATGGTACCGATCGCATACAACCAGGCGATAACACTGGCATAGATCGACAACAACACCCACAGGCGCTGCGCATCGGTGAACTCATAGGGGATTTCGCCGAAACCGATCGTGGTCGACATGAAACTGACAAAATAGAAGGCATGGAAAAAATCCATGTGCCAAACGTTGCCGTCGGCATCCTGGCCCGGAATCAGGGTCAACCCCAGAATCGACACCGTATACACCAGCAACAGGGTGATCAACGGCGGGCGCATGCGCCGGAAAATGAGGAAGATAATGCTGTCCATGATCAGGACCCGGGGTTTGCTTTGCTTAGCGGCGCAACATCACGGTTTCGATGATGAGCAGGATCACCGAGATCACATTCGCCAGCATCGCGCCACCGGACAGGGAGACGATACTCGCCATCACCACCGGGGTTAAGCCGGTCTGCGAGATATGCACCGCGAAGGTCCAGACCAGGGTCGCCGCGATCAACTGGATCATCGCCGCCAGGCTGGTGGCCAGTAGGACCGCCCCCATCTGGCTGCGGTCGCCGAACTTGAGGATGGTCGCAATCAGGTTGACGATAACCACGGCAAACAACTCGTAGACATGATGATGATCCGGGTTGTCAATTTCCCCAATGAAGAACCCGAAATTCAGGGTCAATGACAGGACGATAAAAAAACCAAAGACGACTTTTTCCGGATTCATGATAACGACCTATAACTTTATTGTTGTGATGTTTTGGCAGTTTAAACCCTTACCGGAACCTGTCAAACCGCATGGATCAAGGCCGTGGCATAAAATCCTTGGGCAATGATCAGAACCAGATCGACAGAAACAGACGGATGACGCTGGCATCAAAACTATACAGGGGTTCCTGGCCCGGAACCGGGGTGGATTTGGTCAGATCGCGGAAATCGTCGTAGTCGAGCATGATCAGATCGTAATTGAAATTGATACTGCCACGCTTGATAAAGCCATTGGTGCTCTTGGTGAACTCATAGTCAACCCCAAACCCAATGGTGTGATCGGTGAAGGTACTCATTTCCTTATCGCGGGCGAGAAAATTCTGCGCATTGGCGAAGGGAAACAGGTCGCTGTAAAAATCCGCCTTATTCTGATCGTAATAGCGATAGCTCAGGTCAAACACCACGTCTTCACTGTAGGGCCAGGTATAGCTCAATTCGATCGTGTGCGCATCGATGCCCCAGGTGTCGGAAAAAAACCGGTAACCGGCGGATGCTGCGGCGCGATGCGGCAAGTAGTAACGTGCACGCACGGCAAAGGCATTACTGGTGCGGGTATTCGGATAGACCTCCGACTGGAACAGGTAGCCGCCGGAACCGTCGAGGTAACGCACCGAGCGGTAAGGATTGTTCAGATAGCCTTCGTCGGTAATGGTTTCCAGCGCCAGCGCCATTATCAGGTCCTTGGTCAGTACCTGGGTCATGGAAATACGGAAGCTGCGGCTGTTGGATTCTTCGCTGAAGTTGGGGTCGGCACTATTGCCGACGATGTTGTCACCCTGGGCATAGCCCAGGCTGACCGTGGTCAGGTCACCGAACATGTCCTGGGAGATATTCATGCTGAAGGTTTCGGCATCGAAATCGTTTTCCAGGCTTTCGGTGAAGCCGGCGCTCATCAGGGTTTTTTCATGCAGGTAATCAAGGCTGATCGAGTTTTCCTCACGCTTTTCCTTGTACTTGCTGGCGCCCGAGGTAATGACATCGATCGATGCACTGGTGACGTTATCGACGTAGTTGTTGATACTGGCCGAGAAGCTCTCGCTGAATTTTTTGCGGATCAGAACCGACGGTCCGGCAATCTCCGCCCCACCACCGTCATAACTGTGATACAGCAAATCGGCCCGGTCCTCCGGCAATACCGCTGCATGTACTCTTGGAGATAGGAAAATGAGGAGAAATATTCCCCAAGGGATGAGATTGGATGCCTGATCAGCAGGCTTCAGTTGCGTGCTAGACAAGGTAAAAACTCGTTTGCAAGCGCAACGTACACGCGAGTACGTGAGCATTGCAAACGAGTTTTTAACGCAGGATAGTGCCAACTGAAGCCTGCTGTTCAGGCATCTAGTTGCAGCCACATCCGCCGCCTGTTGCGATTCCAGCTCCTCTTGCTCCCTCACGCGCATCATAGACATGGTGCAGATAACTGCTGGACACGGGATGACGTTCAAAACTCATGATCGGATCGGCCAGGTGAGCACGCTCATAAGGCTTGACCCACGGCTCGACAGCGCAGCCCTGCAGCATCAGCAGGGCAAGCAGGGCAAATATTTTGTTCGACATGATCACTACACCTGGTTATTCGCGGACGAGCTTCTTGACCATCTTCTTGTATTTCTTCTCATCGCCGACCTGGTAGCCCTTGTGCAGGTAACGCATGTTGCCATCGCGATCGATCATCACCGTGGTCGGCATCGCGATCACGTCATACATCTTGCTGACCTTGTTGGTCTTGTCCAACAGGATCGGAAAATCCACCGGGCTCTTGGCAATGAATGACTTGGCCAGTTCGGTCTCCTGTTCCACATTGACCCCGAGTACGGTAAATCCCAGCGCTTCATACTTGTTATGCAGGTCGTTGAGCAGCGGCATTTCGGTCCGACAGGGACCACACCAGGAGGCCCAGAAATTCAGCAGCACCACGTTACCGGAAAGCTCACTAAGCTTGAGGTTCTTGCCCGACATGCTCTTCAGAGTGAAATCCGGTGCTGCCCCGTCCAGGCTTGCGGCCTGCGCCTGCAGCATCAACAACTGGCTGAACACCACGACCATGACTAATTTAATGATTCTCGAAGGGTAAGTTTTCATCATCTATCCTCGTTAAAAAAACCAACTGATGCCCAGGGTGAAGGCCAGGTTATTGGTCGCCTTGTTTTCACCGAAGGTATCCATGTCGAATACGTGATTGCGAAAGTCGGTATAAATTCCGGTCGCATCATTCAATAAAAAGCGATAACCGGCACCATAATTGATAGTGAAACGGTCATCACCGGCAAATTCGGTCACACCGATACCTGCTGACAGATAAAAGGCCGTGTTATGGGCCAGTTGATCACCGAGGAAGGCTTCCCCCGGCAATAGGTTGTAACCAATATTGATATTGTAGTAGCTTAATTCACGTTCGCTTGGGGTTAATAGCGGTGCGCCCTGGGTAATAATTTCGTAACTGGTCTCACCACCATCGGACTGACCGAATGAAACCTGCACGAAGATGCTTTCGTTGACGTGATAATTGAGGTTGAACTGGAGTAATTCGTTGACGCCAAAATCCTCGATACTCAGATAACCGAGCATCAGCAGGATCTCCAGGTCCTCGGTGTCAATCTGGGCCTCATCGAACTCGATGCGCTCGATCGATGGCTCTATCATCACCGAATCATCATCCGCGGCGGGTTGTTGCGCCACAAGCAACGAGCTGTAGCACAGCATCAGCGCTGTTAATAGAATACGGCGAAACCTAGTTTCCATTCACTAATATCCTCGTTATCGTCTCTGTCATTACTCGCGGAAAACACCACGTAATCGTTAAACTCGAAACGCAGGATGAAACGGCGGGATAAATAACGCTTTATCCCGAAACCGATCTGTCCAATCTGGTTACTCCGGTCTTCCGGATTAATCAGCGTGGCCTGCGGATCGACATCGATATTGCCCAGCCCCATGGAAAAATATGGCGAGTATTTCCATTGCGGGAACGGTTGCATCATCAGGTTGACCTTGTAGATCGTACTGCTCGACACATTTCCCGTTGAGTGACTCAGGGTCAACTCGGTGGCAAAGTTCTTGGTAAAATTATAGGCGCCATACACCGAGTTTACCGGCGCATCTTCCAGTTCACCGGTCATCATCCCGATTTCCCAGTTGCGCTCGATGAAGGCGTCCTGCTGTAGTTCGCTCAGCTGCAGTCTTGCCCCATCGGGCAACAAGGTCTGCTGTAACTGTTGTTTGTTAACCCAGCCCTCCTTGCCATCGCTGGCGCGGATCTTGAACCACACGGTTTTCTGGCGCAGGACCAGGATCTGTTCACCACGATCGATGACATGAAACACCGGGTATGACGAGGCCGGCCCGGTACGTAATTCAATGAATGGGTCGGCAATGGTCAGCGGTGCCGGTTCTGACTCTGCGCCGGCCACTGACATTCCCATCAGCAGGCAACACAGCACCATCAGCTGTAGCTTGGTTGTTATTTTCAAAGGTTCTGGTTCCTTGTTGGACTAGCATTAACCCGGAGACTATGTATATAGTCGCCGGGTTAATTAAAAGCTAGTTCATAGGTACAGCTGGGTCAAATGGATCGTTAAAATATTGTGCCCCGATATCCAGCCACTCGATGATCAAGCGCAGCTCATCGCCGCTCATGAAGCCTGAATGATCGATATAGCCGGCATCGCCCGGGCCGAGGGAGGCGTTGCGAGTCGCGGTTGCACTAGACATCTTCTGGACAAAGTAACTGGCTCTGGCACTATTACCTGACATCACCGGAGTCGTTGCCGCATTTGGATTATCGATGGTATCGAAGATCGGGTCGCCATTGACATCGACATCCTGGATACCGTCACCATCGGCATCGACCGGTACCTGGATCGTGTCGTTGACCAGGTTACCGTCCATATCAACAATCTGCCCGGCATCGGAGGCGAACAGCTCGCGGTAGGATTTGTACTGGATGCCGTTATTCTGGTCCGAACCGCCATCGCTCAGATCGAGCTGGGCCGCCGGTACCATCGCCACCATCAGCACCTCATCGGTATCGTTATGGCAATTGGTACAGGTATCGGCATCCGCCACGCCGCGCGGTGCCGACCATAACGGATGAATATGCTGTTCATAGTTGATTACCGCCCGGCAGGTGAAATCCCAGTCGTCCGGGTCCTGGCAATTGGCCGCTACCGACGGATTACGGAACGGCATGGTGGTGGTCAGGTTGGCATATTCGTAACTGAACGCGGTATCCGGGGTACGCACCGTCGGATCGGTCCAGTAGTCCTCGTACACCAGGTTCATCGTAACCTGGGGCTCGATCGCGCTGACCAGCGCGCCCATGGGCGGGATAGAGGTTTCGGCCAGGCGGAAACGGGCCTCGGCCATGGTCTCGCCCATGTTCCCCCAGTATTCATCGACCGTGCCCGGGATCTGGGTATTGCCAAAGCTTAAGTTCTGCAGGCCGCTATTGATGGAAGCAGCCTCGGCATCACGGCGATGATGGGCAAAGGGAATCGCCCCGTTCTGGGTCGTTTCGGTATGACAACCGGTACATTCGAGGGTATCGCCCGGTCGGACCGTGAACCAGTTCTGATGCCTGGGCCCGATGCGGCGTCCCATGCTGTCGAGCACGCTGATCGCCAATGGAATATTGGCCGGCAGCTTGACCTTGACCGAGCCGTCCGGTTCCACCGGGGCATAGCCGACGATCTCGCGCATGTCCTGGTTACGCTGCGGACCGAAAGCCTCGCGGGCGAGGTCCGGGGCCAGGTTACCCAGGTCCGGATCATCCTCGTCCGGCAGGGATACCGGCTTGACGAAACGGACGAAGCGGGCGGGGCGCTCAGCGGCATCGGCATTAGCCGGATCACCCAGCTCAGTTACCGAGCTAATGCCAGTGGCACTGGTACAGTCGTTGAGAAAGCAACCATTGAAACTGCCGTTACCGAAATCATAAACACTGCGGATGTGGATCGCACCGATACCATCGTCGCGCCAGCCAACATCGAGCTCACCGATCGTCTTGGCAGGGATGATCGTTGGGGTAACCGCGCGTGACTGGATAGCGACCACATCGGTAAATACCATGCCATCTTCACCCAGCAGGATAATCTTTTCCGCGTGGTCATCCATGTCATACAGCCACAGGTTATATTCCGGCGAGGCCTCAACCGCATTCGGATCAGATAAATGAGGCTCGATACAGGGGAAATGCTCGTCGTTGATGTCTAATTCACAGGTACTCTTACTGACCAGCAGGCGATTACTGCCATCCCATAATGGCCAGGCCGCGGAGTAACGACCTCCCAGGGAGAATTCATTGTTGGAGCCACGGGTGCTGATTTGATTGATCGTGGCGGAGGCCTGCGCCGGGCCCTGCGAACTGCTCAGGCTATCCACCGGCTGGGTGTTGTTGAGGTAATTCTCGATATCGATGAGCACGATATCACCACCGCCAAAGGTATTGCTGTAGGGGCGGGCGATCACCAGGATGCGACCGTCTTCCATCTCCTCGGCCTGCGAAAACTGGATGGTAGCATTGTTGTTACCATCGTTGGTGGCCCCGGTATTGTGGCTATGCACACCATACAATACCTGTACATCGGTGCCATCCGGGGTCATCTTGTACAGGTGCATGCCGTTATTGCCGCCGGCGTTGTCCCAACGGGTAAACAGCACTTCACCGGAAAAATTATTGGTCAGGATGGTTGGGTCCAGATCATGGCTCTGGTTGAAGGAAACCTGCTGCAGTTCACCGCCGTCATCATTCATGATATGCAAGGTCATGGCCGGGGTATCTTCATCCTCATCCAGCGCCTTGAACCGGGGCTTGCCCTCGTTGGTCAGGATTTCACTGGACTGGCGCTGGCGATTGGAGCTGAAAATTATCCGCCCGTCCGGCAGGTAGGATGGGGCAATATCGTCACCCGCCTCGGCGGTCAGTTCATTCTGGATAATGCGTCTTAATACATCATTCTCCAGGTCATATTCATAGATGTTCCAGCTTGGGGTATCGTCATCATTCGGATTCGGATCGAACAGGCGCAGGGTAAACAACAGCTTTTTGCCATCAAATGACGGCTTCAGGTCCTTGACGTCGCCCTGCCCGCCGGTCACCGCACTGGTGATATTGATCTCGGTGGCGGTCACCGTTGAATTGCTGCGGATATAGACATCACCGCCCTCACCGAAAAACAAGGGCTCGCGCAGATCCGATTCGATTTCTTCATCATCTTCATCGACCGGGATCGGACGTTTTACATAGGCTATCGGGGCTTCGAGCACCCCTGGATCAGGGCCATTGGCGGTGGAACCGGCATCGGTTATGGGATCGGAGCAGGATAGCTGCAACATGACACCAGCGGCCAGTGCAGTAGCGGCTAACCATCGACAGCAGGTAAATATCGACTTCATCAGGATTGCTCTATATTAACTTTTTGTAACCAGTAGGATCGGCCGACGAACCACGGTCAGCGCTAATCTATATGTATTCGTAAATAACACCTCTGAGTCAAAAATAGTCCTAGTTTGAATGAAAGGGGGTAAGTTACCGATGAAATGAGAATTTCACTTGTTCAACGGTAAGGCCAGATGATTTATGCCAGCTAAACTTAATTTAAGTTCACGGATATCTCCAGGTAATGCCCCCGAAACTGGCCTATCCAGCAACTAAATCCGGACTAAATCCCTTACTTCAAGCAGGATTTACCCGTTGTGATAACTACAGAACCCAAGGCCAGGCTGCATCAACCATTCCTGGCAACCGAGGTATAGGAAGAACAACATGTTGACTAGAGCTATAACCGCATCAGCACTGTCTTTGCTGCTGATAATGAGTCAGGCCGCGCTGGCAGGACCTGATGAACGGCGTCAGGCTAAGCGTATCCATGATCGTTTAACCGGTGTACCACCCAGTGACACCGTGCTGACCCAGATGGAAAACGCCTTGTTGAGCGACGCAGATGGTTCCGACGCTGCCGAAATCGCCCTGCAGAATCCTGCGTTCTACAACGTGACCCTGAAGAATTTTGCGGCACCCTGGACCAACGAGGAGCAAACCGTATTCGTTCCGTTGAATGACTACAGCGCCACCGTCATTGGCCTGGTCCGCGATGAAGAGGATTTCCGCCAGGTGCTGTACGGCGACGTCATGTATGTCGGTAATAGCAGTCTTGGGATCGATGATTACTCGAACAGCAACAACAATCACTACGAACAACTGGAAGCGCTGGGACACAGCGTCGGTAATCTTGCCGATAGCAACATTCTGCAGCAACGCATCCAGAGCGACGTCAACGGTTTGGATACCGCCGCCACTGCCGGTGTCATGACCTCCCGCGCCGCGGCCCGGGCATTTTTCTATCTGGGTACCAACCGCGCGATGTTCCGCTTCACCCTGATGAATCACCTGTGTTACGACCTGGAGCCCCTGAAAGACAATACCCGTACGCCTGACCGGGTACGCCAGGATGTCTCGCGCAGCCCCGGTGGAGACAGCAGAATCTATCTGAACAGCTGTGTCGGTTGTCATGCCGGCATGGATGGCCTGGCCGGTGCCACGGCCTATTACGAACTCCAGTTTACCGAGGATGGCAATGGCAATCCCATCGAGAACACCGCGCAGATGACTTACAGCGACGGCAGCGTTACCGGTAAACACCTGATCAATTCCAATAATTTCGAACCCGGCCATGTCACCAGTGATGACAGTTGGATCAATTACTGGCGCAACGGCAAGAATGCGCTGCTGGGCTGGAACGATGACTATCCCGGTTTCCAGGAAGATGACCAGGGCCATGCCTATGGCAATGGCCTCAAATCCATGGGTATGGAATTGGCGCATAGCAATGCATTCGCCCAGTGCCAGGTGAAAAAGGTATTCCAGAGTGTGTGCCTGCGTGATCCCGATGGCTTTTCGGCCGATAGAACCCAGGTCGACAGTATTGTCGGTGATTTTCAAACCAACGGATACAACCTGAAGAATGTATTCCGTGATGTCGCAGCCTACTGTAAGGGGGATTAATCATGACTGACACATTTCGAATAACTCCCTTTGCTCACATGCAACCCTCAACCCTGGTCAAGGCCCTTGCCATCAGCCTGCCGCTGCTGCTGACCGCTTGTGACAGCGGCCTCGATACGGTGGAAAATCCGTTTGTCGACGGTGGTGAAAGCGTCAACCAGGGGCCACCGGCAGCCAACCAGGATGTCCGTGATTTCGAGGTCAACGTCTGGAACAGCCTCAAGCTTGAAGAACGCTGTGGTAACTGTCACGGCAACAGCGGTCAAAGCCCGACCTTTGCTGATGCCACCGATGTTAACCTGGCCTATGCCCAGGCGGTACCACTGGTGAATATGCAGGACCCATCCAGCTCGGTGCTGGTGACCAAGGTGGGCGCCGGGCATAACTGCTGGCTGGCATCCGACTCGGCCTGTGCCGACAGTATCGAAAACATGATCACCGCGTGGGCCGGCGTCTCCGACACCACCACCGCGCGGGTGATTCAACTGACTGCCCCGACCATCAAGGATCCCGGGCAGAGTAAGAATTACCCATCCACCGCAACCGACAACGGCAGCGCAAGCTTTGAACAAACCGTCTACCAGGAACTGCTTGCTGGCAACTGTACCAACTGTCACTACGAAGAGGGTAGTTCGCAGCAGCAGTCCCCGTTCTTTGCCAACCCGGACGATGTCGACTCAGCCTATGAAGCGGCCAAGCCCAAGATCAATATCGATACTCCCAGCCAATCACGCTTCGTGCGAAAGCTGATGGATGAAAACCATAACTGCCCGAATGGCCCGAGCATGTGTTTCGACGATGCGATGGACATGCAGGCAGCGATCGAGGCCTTCGCCGGCGCGATCAATCCGGATACCATCGATACCAACCTGGTCTACTCCAAGGCACTGACCCTGCTCGATGGCATCATCGCCACCGGCGGCAGTCGCCATGAAGCCAACGCGATTGCGACCTGGGAATTCAAGACCGGGACTGGCAGTATCGCTTATGATACCAGTGGTATCCTGCCGGAGATGCACCTGTCCCTGGATGGTAATGTCGAATGGCTGGGCGCTTACGGTCTGGATTTCACCGGCGGTAGGGCCTGGGCCAATACCCAGTCGAGTAAGAAACTGCACGATCATATCAAGTCTTCGGGTGAATACTCGATCGAAGCCTGGGTTATCCCGGCCAATGTAACCCAGGAAGACGCCAATATCGTCAGCTACGATGCCGGCTCCATCAGCAAAAACTTCTCGCTGGTGCAGACCCTGTATAACTACAATTTCCATAACCGGGTTGACTTCGGCCTGTCCGATCAGAACGGCGTGCCGTTCCTGTCCACCGAGGATGCCGGCGAGATCCTGCAATCCAGCCTGCAACACGTGGTGGTCACTTATGACCCGATCGTAGGACGTAAGATCTATGTCAATGGCCAGTTGATCGGTGTCGATGATCCGATCACCGATTCCACCTCGATCTCGAGTTGGGACGACACCTTTGCCTTCGTCCTCGGTAACAGCATCTCCAACAGCCAGACCTGGCTGGGCAAGATCCGGATGCTGCAAATCAGCAACCGTGTATTGACCCAGGAGCAGGTCACCCAGAACTTCGAGGTCGGTGTAGGTCAGAAGTATTTCCTGCTGTTCTCGGTGGGTGAACTGATTGGCGAACCAGCCGATGAAGCCTTCATCCGCTTCGAGGTTTCACAATTTGACGAGTACAGTTACCTGTTCGAAAAACCGACCTTCGTCAGTCTGGACCCAGACTGGGCGCCGGGCGGTTTTACCATCCGCAACATGCGCATAGGTGTCAATGGTCGTGAAGCGATTACCGGCCAGTCGTTTGCCAATATGAACATGGCTATCGATACTTCATATAACTCAGCCGAGGGCCAGACGCTTTCCGAGCGAGGTGCGGTCATTGCCCTCGAGAAAGGCTCCGATAGCGACGAGTTTTTCCTGACCTTTGAAGTGTTGGGCGCCAATACCTATGCCTATAATGAGCCGACCCCGGATGCCCCGGTATTATCGACCGATCCGGTGTCTCATATCGGCGTGACTTCGGATATCGGGGTACGGACCTTCGAGGAAATCAATGCGACAATCGCGGCGATTACCGGTATCCCGGTTACCAATAGCGCGGCGGATTCCGTATTCCAGCAATACCGCCAGCAGTTGCCGACGGTTGAGACCATCGATGCCTTCCTGTCTTCGCACCAGATGGCTATCGCGCAGCTGGCATTGACCTACTGCAGTGAAGCGGTAGAAGCGGATGCCGCCCTCAGCACCGGCGATTCTAACCGGATCTTGTTCACTGACTTTAACTTTGGCCAGAATGCCCCGGTTGCATTCGACAGCGCCCAGGAGAAAAGCGATGCCATCGATCCGGTGTTGGATGCCGTATTGCTGAGCAGCCTTGACAGTCAACCGGATAACGTTGAACTGCAAGACCTGCTCGGTTCGGATACGCAATCAACCCTGAGTTGGACCACCACCGCGTTTGGTGCCAATTCCGCCAATTACGATAGCTTGATTACAGAAATGCTCAGTTGTCCGGCACCTGGCGATCCGCATTACAAAGAGGATCCAGCCAATCCTGGACAGCCACTGTTTCCCTGTAATTATGCCAGTGACATTAACAATACAGCCAGGACTCGGGAAATCGTAAAAGCCATTTGCGCAGCTACCGTGGGTAGTGCTGCAATGCTGATTCAATAGGAATAAGACTATGACGCGTAAATTCAAATCCAAGCAAAGAGCATTACCTGTTGATGCACCTCTTTTTCATCCCGATCACTCCCGCCCGGTATCGCGACGTGATTTCATCCGCCAGGGTTTCATCGGCGGTAGCGCGACGATGTTATCCGGCGGGGTGTTCAGCCTGTTCGCCAATCCCAACCAGGCGCACGCGGCACTGTCCTCGGATCTGGCATCCCTGGCGGGCGAGACCAACTGCGGTCTCGGTGGTCTGAGCGGTGATCAAAAAATCCCCTTTATCTGTTTTGACCTCGCAGGTGGCGCCAATTTTGCCGGTTCCAATGTGCTGGTAGGCGGTGCCGGTGGCCAGAATGACGGCACCATCACGACCGGAGGCTATAGCAAGATGGGAGTTCCCGGTGACATGGTACCGGGGCTGGATTCAACCAATTTCACCCTGTTCAACACCAGCCCCAACAATGACTTTGTCAACGATGACCTGGGTCTGTTGTTCCATGCCGATAGCGCCATGCTGCGCGGTATCCTGGATACCGTGGGTGCCACCGCACCGGCCAGCGTGGATGGAGCAGTGATCCCGGCGCGTTCCGATAACGATACCGGCAACAACCCGCATAACCCGCTGTATGGTATCGCGAAGGCCGGGGCCACCGGTGATGTTGTCGATTTAATCGGTTCGCGTAACAGTGCCTCCGGTGGTAACTCGATGGCACCGATGGACATGATCAATCCCGAGGTACGCCCAACCAAGGTCGATCGTCCCAGCGATGTTACCGGCATGGTTGATGTCGGTAACCTGACCGCGATCTTGAACAGTCCGGCCGATGTGACCGCGGTGATGGAATCGATGGCGCGGATCAGTCATAAAAAACTGAAGCTCAATACCGTAACCACCGGTATTACCGCGGATGAAGTGGTCAAGGACCTGGTGCGCTGTGGTTATCTCAAAGCCGCAGACCTGGCGGACAGATTTGCCGGGGTACAGGTCGATCCGTTACTGGATACCAATATTATCTCCATCTTCACCGATGCCGGCCTGGACGTGACCAGTGACGGTGAATTCCGTAAAACCGCCTCCATCATGAAGATGGTGTTGAATGGCCATTCAGGCGGCGGCTGTGTGACCATGGGTGGATATGACTACCATACCGGTGACCGTGCTACCGGCGAGGCGCGTGACCGCCGGGCCGGTCGTTGTATCGGCGCCTGTATCCGCTATGCCGAGATGCTCAACAAACCATTGATGGTCTATGTATTCAGCGACGGCTCGGTGGCCAGTAACGGACGTCCGGATATGTCACCCGAGGGTCGCGGCAAGGGCGAATGGACCGGGGATAACTCATCTACCGCCTGCTCGTTCTTCCTCGTGTTCAACCCTGGCTCGAGGCCAACCTTGTCCAACCGGATCGTCGGTCGCCAGATTGGCCGTTTCTCTCCCGATGCCTCGGTTATCACCTCGTCCAGCCCGGCTGCTAATAATGTCAACCTGCTGGTCAATATGGTACTGTTGAATTACATGGCCCTGAATGGTGATACAGGTCAGTTTGCCAGTGTGTTTGGCAATCACGGCCTGGGTTCAGATCTGGATGCTTACATAGCGTTCCAATCCCTGACCTGATTCCTATGTAAATCTATGCAACAAGCAAGACCCGCTCTGGCCAGACATTTTTGTCTGGCCATTGTCGTTTTAGTGCAGACCACGATTAGCCAGGCCGGCTGGCTTAAACAGACCCGTGCGATCATGGGCACCGAGGTCATGGTCGAGCTTTGGCATGCAGATGAGTCCCAGGCGAGCGATTGCAGCGAGCGTATCTTCAGCGAAATGCAGCGCATCAACGAGCTGATGAGTTCTTATCGCGCTGACAGCGAATTGTCCGCAATCAACCGGGACGGGGCGATTCGGCCGGTCAAGGTGTCTGCCGAGTTATATGACCTGATCGAGCAATCCGTTACCATCTCCCGTCTGTCGGCCGGGGTGTTCGACATCACTTATGCGTCGATCGGCTATCGCTACGATTATCGCCAGCGCCTGCAACCCAGCGATGTTGAAATAACCGCTGCCCTGCCACGCATCGATTTCCGCAAACTGATCCTGCAGGATCAGACCGTCAAGTTCGCCGAGCCCGGGATGCGTATCGACCTGGGTGGGATCGCCAAGGGTCATGCGGTCGATCGCTCGATCGACATAGCCCGCCAATGCGGCATTCGGCATGCGGTAATCAGTGCCGGCGGTGACAGTCGTATCCTCGGCGATAAGCAGGGGCGTCCACGTCTGTTCGGCATCCAGCATCCGCGCCGGTCAGATCAGTTGGTGTTGAAGTTACCAGTGGCCAACGAGGCGATATCCACCTCCGGTGATTATGAACGGTTTTTTATCGCCGACGACACCAGGGTCCACCATATTATCAATCCGGCGACCGGCAAATCGGCCAATTTGTCCTGGAGTGCCACCGTAATCGGACCCGATGCCACCACCACCGATGCCTTATCCACCACGGTGTTTATCCTGGGACCGCAACAAGGCCTGCAACTGATCGAATCCCTGCCCGGTATCGATGCGATTATTATCGATAGCAATGCAAAAATTCACTACTCATCCGGCCTGCAGGAACCCGCTGAGTAACCTACAATCAACTATAACGTCTTAACTAACTCATGTGAGACATTTCAAATTACAGGTTAAACCATGATGAAAAGCTTCATCTACAGCATTTTATTGTTATGCCTGAGCTTCGGCAGCATGGCGCAGGAAGCCGAGACTGAGGCCGAGGCCGAAGCTCCGGCGACGGAATTACAACAGGAAATCCAGGACCTGAAGAAGCAGGTGTTAAAACTCAACCGGAATCTATTCATTCTGGAAGAGGACCTGCTGTTTCCTTCCAATACCCAGTTCAGCGTATTCCTGTCGATGGATGCCGGTCAGTTATTTGCGCTCGATTCGGTGCAGTTGAAAATCGACGACAAGCTGGTATCCAGTCATTTGTACACCGAACGTGAACTGAACGCGTTGAAACGCGGCGGGGTCCAGCGTCTGTACATCGGCAACCTCGCCTCCGGGGAACACGAGATCATCGCCATTTTCACCGGCAAAGGACCGAATGAGCGGGATTATCGACGTGGCGAGACCATCCTCATCGACAAGGGCAGTGATCCCCAGTTTGTCGAACTGCAGATCATCGATAATCCGGGCAAGGAACAGCCCGAGTTCAAATCCCGGGTGTGGGAGTAATCCGATTAACTCTGGCCGGTCCGTTGTCGATGAATTCTGCAAAAGCATTCCGATTATCAAGCATCCTTACCCTGGCAATCTCGATTGGCTGCGGTGCGCAACTGGCGGTTGCTGCCGAACGGCATGAGCAAACGGTCAGGGAACTCGCCTATGGCAGTTCGTTGTTTCACTATTTTCAGGACAAGAATCTAGCCGCGATCACCGACCTCGAGGTCGCCAAACAACGCAACCGCTTACAAGACCAGTCCGATGACGGTGAACTGCTGCTGGGCGGTCTCTATTATGACTACGGCTTGCCCGTCTCTTCCGCCGAGATATTCAATAATCTATTGAATGAAGAGATATCGGAGGATATTCGTGACCGTATCTGGTTCAATCTGGCACGGGTACATTATGAACAGGAAGATTTTGCTGCCAGTGAAGATTTACTGTCTCGTATCAGCGGCAAACTACCAGCGCAAAAGCAGGCCCAGAAGCATCATATTCAAAGCAGCCTGTTGTTACGCAAGGAGCTTTATGAGGAGGCCGGGCAGGCCAGCAACAACATAGACAGCGACAGCATCTGGAAGGCTTATGCCTGGTATAACCTCGGGGTCAGCCTGAATGCCGCAGGTCAACACGATCAGGGTAAAGCCTGGTTAACCCGCCTGGGTTCGATCAAGCGCGAGGACAACGAGTTACTACTTTTGCAGGACAAGGCGCAACTGGCCCTGGGTATAACCGCACTGCAACTCAACAATAATGATCAGGCGATCGAACATTTTTCCCGCATCAGCCTCTCTGGCCCCTTAACCAACAAGGCACTGCTTGGCAGTGGCTGGGCCTGGAGCAGAAAAGAGCAACCGGACAAGGCCCTGAATTACTGGTTCACCCTACGCGACAAGGGCGAGCTGGATACCGCCAGTGTCGAGGCTTCACTGACCATTGCCCAGGCCGTGGAACAATCGCAAAACAAGGCTGCGGCTGCGCGATTTTACCAGCAGGCGGCCGCGCGCTATGACGCTAACCTGGCCGAACTGGATGGCATTATCCTACGCATTCAGCAGGGGGAGCTAATGCAGGCACTGCATGAGTTGCATATCGTTCGCGACAGCCTCGATGATAACGCCCCACAACAATTACCGGTGCTTTCGGCGACCCCTTATCTGCTCGAATTATTCGCCAGTAAATCCTTCCAACTGGAAATTCAGCGCTACCAGGAGCTATTGGATATCCGCGCCAGCCTGTCCGCCTGGCAGGACAGCATACCGGCACTGCAGCTAATGCTCGAAGAACGTCGGCAATCTTTCGAAAACAAGAAACCGCTGGTCAGACAAAGCACAGATTTCGATCAATTGAATAGCGTGCGTGATCAACGCAATGAACTCGCTGCTGAGGTTCAGCGTATTCAAAACCAACAGGATCATCTGGCCCTGGCCGATGAAGATGAAACCGATTACCTGGATCAGCTCGATATCGTCGGCAGCATCATCGAACAATTACAGGATCAGCGCGACCTCAGTGAAGAACAGGATAAATTCCGCCTGTTCCGGGGCCTGCTCGAATATCAGATCGCCATCGATTTCCCGCGCCGACTGTGGCAGGTCAGGCGCGAGCTGCAATTGCTCGATCGCGCATTGGAACAGGCCAGCGAATCCGCGGTGTCTTTATCCCAGGCGTCGGAGCTGAACGGCTTGAAGCTGGACGAGTTCGACCAGCGAATCAATGGTCAACAGCAACTCATCCTGGATCATTTCAGCCGCTCCCAGGATTTGATAGAGCAACAGCAACAACATCTCAATCAAATGGCGGTCGCCGCCATCGACAGCCGCAAGCAACAACTCGCCCAATTACGTCTCAGCGCCAGATATTCCGCCGCGCGCCTGTTTGACGAATTGGCGATGAAGGAGCCGGACCAATGATGACCAGAATCCCACTGCTGTTGATCATCTTCATGTTGCTCCAGGCCTGCGCCGGGAATGGTGGTCGGCTCGGGCCCACGATTGCCGAGCTCGAATCGCGGACGATTGATATCGAGCCCCAGGTCAGTTTCGACATCGATAATGCAGATGTCATCAACAGTTACCGCCAACTGGTGGAGATCACCCCGCGTGGTGACGAGTATGGCAAGGAATTACAGCGTCTGGCCGATCTCGAGCTGGAAGCCAGCATGGATAACCGGTTGTCAGAAGATCCGGCCATCCAGGACCAGGGGCTGCTGGAAGCGAAGATCGCGATCAGCCGCTATCAACAATACCTGGTGGATTACCCGAACCGGCCGGATAACGACATGGTGCTGTATCAGCTGTCACGTGCCTACGCGATTGAATCCCAGGTGGATGAGGCGCAGCAGGTGATGGACCAGCTGGCGCGCGATTTTCCCCAATCACGCTATATCGATGAAGTACAGTTCCGCCGTGGTGAGTACCTGTTTGTCAGTGGTCAATATGTCCAGGCTGAACTCGCGTATGCGGTGGTCGTGCAGGATCACGAGGATTCCATTTACTACGAAAAATCCCTCTACAAGCTGGGCTGGTCGCAGTTCAAACAGAACCAGAACCGTGCCGCCATCGGCAGCTATGTCAAACTGCTGGACCGCAAGCAAGATCAACAGATGCTGGACAAGATCAAACTGGCGGAAAACCTGTCGCGTACCGAACAGGAACTGGTTGAAGACGTATTGCGGGTCATCAGCCTGGCCTTTTCCTATCTGCCGGACCGGGAACCGATCGGCCAGTTTTTCAATACCGCCGGGCAGCGCGCTTACGAGCCCCTGCTGTATCAGGAACTCGCCGAGTTGTACCTGAGCAAGCAACGGATCACCGATGCCGCCAATGTCTACCTGGCCTATGGCGAGCGCTATCCCTACTCACCATTTCGCCCCCAGTTTCACAGCCAGGTGATCGAAATCTATAAAGGCAGTACCTTCAGTGCCCTGTTACTACCGGAGAAACAGAAATTTGTCGAACAGTTCAACGTTGGCACCAGTTTCTGGCAGCAACAGAATCCTGCAACCCAGGCCGAGCTGCAGCCGATTCTGGCCACCCACATCTCGGACATCGCGACCCATTACCATGCGACCGCACGCGCGAGTAAAAAGTCGAAGGATTATCGAGTTGCCGCTGGCTGGTACCAGCTGTACCTGGATTCGTTCCCGCAGGACCCCAAGGCGGCCTACATGAACTTCCTGCTCGCCGAATCGCGCTTTGATGCCGGGCAATTTGCCCTGGCGATCAACGATTACGAAAAAACCGCCTATGACTATCCGGCCCACAAGGATAGCGCCGAGGCCGGCTATGCCGCGCTGATTGCCTATGACCGCCTGTACCAGGCCAGTAAAAAAGCCGATAAACCCGCGCTCAACCAGCGCCTGATCCAGAGTTCACTGCGCTTCAGTGACAGCTTCCCCAACGACAAGCGCATGCCCGCGGTATTGATCAAGACCACCGCCCAGTTTTTTGATCTCAAGCAATACACCCAGGCGCAACAGGGTGCGGAACGCCTGATCAACCGGCCCAATACCGACCCCAAGATTACGCGCAAGGCCTGGGTCATTGTGGCTCACTCGCGTTTCGAACTGGCGAACTACCCCAATGCAGAGCTTGCTTATATCGAGGTGCTGAAGGTGATTCCGCGCCAGGATAAGTCGCGCAAGGAGATCCGCGAACGGCTCGCCTTGAGCATTTACCGCCAGGGCGAACTGGCGCGGGATAGCGGTCAATTCGCGGTGGCGGCCGAGCATTTTATCCGGGTCGGCAAAACCGTACCTTCATCACCCAAGCGCATCACCGCCGATTATGATGCAGCCACCGCCTACATCAGCCTGCAGGACTGGAACAAGGCCATCATCCAGCTTGAAGGTTTCCGCAAGAAATACCCGAAACACAAGAAATGGCGCCAGGGTATCAGTGAAAAACTGGCCCTGGCCTACAAGAGCAATGGCAATCCGAAACAATCCGCCGACGAGGTCATGAAGCTGGTCAAAATCGCACCCAAAACCGAGCACAAGCTGTTACTGTGGCAGGCCGCCGAATTGTATGAAGACGCCGAGCAACCGAAACAGGCGGTGGCGATCTACAAGACCTATATCAAGAAATACCCCAAGCCATTGTCACAATCGATCGAATTGCGGCATAAGATTTCCCTGTACTATCAAGAACGCAAGGACAACAAGCGCTACACCTACTGGCTCAAGGAGATCGTCAAAGCCGACAGCAAGGGTGGCAAACAACGGACCGGCCGCACCCGCTACCTGGCCGCAACCGCCAGCCTGGAACTGGTTGAGCCATTGCGCAACAAATACTACAAGGCACGCCTGACCCTGCCCCTGAAGAAAAGCCTGAAACGCAAGAAGCAACTGATGAAACAGTCGCTGGATGCCTACGGCAAGGCCGCCAAGTACCAGGTCGAGGAAGTCACTACCGCGGCCACTTTCGAGATTGCTGAGATTTATCGGGATTTCGCCAACTCCCTGATGGAATCGGATCGGCCGAAGAATCTGAATGAGGAAGAGCTGGAGGAATACAACTATCTGCTCGAGGATCAGGCTTATCCGTTCGAAGAAAAAGCCATCAGTATCCACCAGAGCAACCTGGTGCGCATTCCTGATGGTAGCTACGACGATGCGATCAAGGACAGCCTGCAGGCGCTGGCCAAATTAATGCCTTTCCGTTACGACAAAAACGAGGTGAAGGAGAAATATGTTGAAGTCGTACGCTAGATTCTTCATCACCTGGGTCCTGCTCGGCCAACTGCTGGGCTGCCAGTCGCTACCGACGCCCAAACCAGCCGCGGAACCAACCGCAGAAGCCGCAGAGCCGGCTGAGACCGACCCTGCGCAAAGCCTGTATGAGCTGGCCATGTGGTCGGCACAAAACGATAAAACCGATGAGGCAATCAATCAATTTGAGCAGGTTATCGAGCTCAATCCGGCGTTTGACCTGGCCCATACCAACCTTGGTTTGCTGCGCCTGCAGAAGGGTGACCTGGAACAGGCAAAAAAATCCTTCGAAAACGCAATCAATCAAGATAAATCCGATGCCATTGCCTATACTCATTTAGCAGTTATCCAAAGACAACAGGGCGCATTTGAAGAGGCCCGGCAGAACTATCAGAAAGCCATCGATAGTGATGACGAATATGCCAATGCTTACCTGAATTACGGCATTTTGCTGGATATATATCTGCAGGATTTCCCACAGGCCTTACGCCAGTATGAAATCTATCAGGAACTTGTGGATAAACCGGACGAAACCGTCGATAAATGGATTATCGACCTTAAACGTCGAATAGAAGCTCAATAAGCATGATCAAGAATATAGTGCACACACTGCTGGTTACCCTGCTGCTGACGGTTGTCAGCAATCCGCTATGGGCGCAGGAAAAACTGGAAATGGAAGGCACTGCGATCATCGGTAATCGCGAACTGCCTAAGGTGCTGTATATCGTGCCCTGGAAATCCGCCGAACGTATTGCCCTGAGCACGCCACCCTATTCCAGCGTGCTGGATCAGCCTCTGCAACCGGTGGAGCGCAGCAGTTTTAAGCGCGAGGTTCGTTTCTACGAACAGCTCTATCCGGCAGCTGAACTCAATCCCTGAAACCTACTGCTCAAAACGATAACACCACGGAGAGTATACCCATGCTTGATACTATTATCAGATTCTTTCAATCGGGCGGACCCTTTATGTACCCCATCCTGGCGGTACTGGCCATCGGCCTGACCATTTCGATCGAACGCTATTTTTACCTCAGCGCAGCGAAGGCGAAGAACCGTCGCGTGCTGAAGAAAATCATGCCGATGCTGGAAAAAGGCGATATGAACAATGTGGTCAAGGCCACCCAGGAATCCAATGCCACGGTTAGCAAGATCCTGGCCCAGGGCCTGGCCAATTTCAAGGCGGCCCGGCGGCGTGATGATATCGAGGCATCGATGGAGGAAACCATCATGGAAGCCATTCCACGCCTGGAGAAACGCACCCATTACCTGGCCATGTTCGCCAACATCGCGACCCTGCTCGGCCTGCTCGGTACCATCATCGGCCTGATCAAGGCATTTACCGCGGTCGCCCAGGTCGATCCCTCGATGAAAGCGGAAATCCTGTCCACCAGTATCTCGGTAGCTATGAACACCACCGCATTCGGCCTGATCGTCGCGATCCCGCTGCTGTTGTTCTATACCGTACTGCAAACCAAGACCACCGAGATCATCGATAGCCTGGAGATGGCCACGGTACGTTTTGTTAACCAGTTGGCTAAATTCAAAGGCGCAACTGCCGGGCAGTAATCATGTCAGCGCGTAAAAGAATCATCCGCCATAAACATCCGGCGGCGGAGCTGAATATTACCGCCTTCATGAACCTGATGGTGGTGCTGGTACCTTTTCTATTGATGACTGCGGTGTTCAGTCATATCACCGTACTCGACCTGAACCTGCCGCCACCGGGTAGCGCGGCCGGTAATGACAACAAGAAGAAGCCCTATGAATTACGCGTCACCATCCGCAAGAATGCGTTGATCCTGTCGGATAACCGCGCCGGTCTGATCAAGAAGATCCCCAAGCAGAAGCAGATGCATAATTATCCGATGCTGAAAGAGATTCTGAAGCAGGTGAAGTCACGGGTTCCGCAACATAAGAACCTGATTATCCTGTCGGAGCCGAATACCGCCTACGATGACCTGATCCAGGTGATGGACAATGCCCGTTACTTCAACACGCTGTATGAGGGCGAAATGGTGCAGGCCGAACTGTTCCCGGAAATTTCCATCGGTGATGCCGCCGGCTAAGCGAGGAGTAAACAGACGATGAATATGTCACGCCGTGCCAAACGTATGCAAATGCACCATGCACGCAAAAAAGATCGCAACGCGGCACTGAACATGGTATCGCTGATGGATATCTTTACCATCCTGGTGTTCTTTCTACTGGTCAATGCCACCAGCTCCGAGGTGTTACCTTCACCCAAGAACATCGTGTTACCTGACTCTACCGCAGAGAAAATGCCGGTTAAGAACCTGGTTATCGCGGTCAACAATGATGCCATTACCCTGCAGGGGGTGAAAGTGGTCGGGGTCAAGCAGTCGATGCGCAGCAAATCGAAAACCATTAAGCCCCTTTACACCGCCCTGAAAAAAGCCGCGGTGACGACCAAGGATATTCAGGATAAAAAAGGGGTCACTATCATGGGTGACAAGGAAATACCCTATACCCTGCTGAAAAAGATCATGTTGACCAGCGCCGGGGCGGGTTTTACCAACCTGTCCTTTGCGGTAAATCAGAAATCCGGCTCAACCGAGGGATAACATGGCAACCAGAACCCTCAATATGGAACCGCAACTGCCCTGGGCCGAGGGCAGTGAAGACCGCCTGTTCAAGCGGCTGGTCATCGTTTTTCTCGTGCTCTTCATGATTGGTGGCATCGTGCTCAACAGCCTGACCCTGCCGGAAATTGAGCGTAAGAAACTGGCCGAGGTGTCGCCACGCCTGGCCAAATTGATCGTGGAAAAAAAGAAGGAACCACCACCGCCGCCACCGAAGAAGGAAGCCAAGAAACCGGAGAAAAAGAAGCAAGAGGTCAAGAAAAAGCCCAAGCCCAAACCGAAACCGAAGCAGAAAGCCGCGGCCAGGGAAAAAGCCCAGAAGAGTGGTTTGCTGGCGATGCAGGATGATCTCGCCGATTTACGTGACAGTTTCGATATCTCGGATATTGCGGCATTACCGCAACAGAAATCGGTGAAAAAGGCCGCTGATCTGAACACCAGCGATTTCCTGACCGCCAAGGCCAGCAAGGGTAGTGGCGGTATCAAATCCAATACCCTGACGCGCAAGATTAAAACCAGTGAACTGGCCCAGCGTAAGACCACCAACGTTAAATCCAACGTGCAGAGTAGTGAAACAATCGTGGCCAAGGCTACAGGCTCCGGTTCGCGCAGCAGTTCCCGCAGCCAGGAAGAAATCGAACGTGTGTTCCAGAAAAACAAGGGCGCGATATTCAGTATCTATAACCGCGAATTGCGCAAGGATCCGTCGCTGCAGGGCAAGGTTGTGGTGGAGCTGACGATTGCAGCCGACGGTACGGTCAAGAAAGTCACTATCGTTTCCAGTGAACTGGGTCACCAGAAACTGGAGAAGCGGCTGGTATCGAAGATCAAGAAATTCCGCTTTGCCAGCAAGCAAGTCGCCGAAATTACCGTAACCTATCCGATCGATTTTCTGCCATCCTAATCGCTGGCCGGCTGCAGGCTAGCCCTGCGGCCTCAGGGCCGGGGAATGCCCAGTTTCTGCCGGCGTTCCCACAGGTTCTTGCGACTGATACCCAGACGGGCTGACAATTCTGTCTCATTCAGGCGTTGTTGATGCTTTTTGACGAACTCGACGAAGTATTCATCCATCGATAATTCGGCCGCCAGGACATCAAGCTGGTCGGTCGGTGCAGTTGGATTCAGGCCCAGGTCATTGCTATCGATGACCTTGTCGTTGCTCAGGATGATCGCGCGCTCGATGACATTCTCCAGTTCACGCACATTTCCCGGCCAGTGGTATTGGTCCAATATGGTCCTGGCCTCGTCACTGAATGAATAAGCATCACGTTGAAACCTGGCCGCGGTTTTGTCCAGGATATATTGGGCCAGCTCCAGGGTATCACCCGCTCGTTCGCGTAATGGTGGCAGCGCGATTTCCATGACATTCAGGCGATAATATAAATCCTCACGAAATAACTTTTGTTCCACCATCTGTGCCAGGTTGCGGTGGGTTGCGGCGATCAACCGAACATCGACATAATGCAGCTTGTTGGAACCGACCCGACGGATTTCGCCTTCCTGAATCACCCGCAACAGCTGGGCCTGGGCCTCCAGCGACAATTCACCGATCTCATCCAGGAACAGGCTGCCGCCGTCAGCCGCGGCAATCAGGCCCTTACTGCTCTGGGTTGCACTGGTAAAGGCGCCTTTTTCATGACCGAACAATTCCGATTCAATCAGGTTTTCCGGTATCGATGCACAATTGACACTGACCAGGGTCTTGTTCGCGCGTGGACTTTGCGCATGGATCGAGCGCGCCACCAGTTCCTTACCGGTTCCGGTTTCGCCCAGTATCAGCACCACGATATCGGTATCCGCGACCCGTTCTATGCGGTCCTTGACCTGGCTCATCGCAGCACTGCTGCCAATCAGATCCTGCACCGGATAGCGACTTGCCAGCTCCCGTTTCAGCGCCTTGTTTTCCAGTTCAAGCACCTTGTTGTCGAGGATCCTGGCGATGGTAATCAGCATTTCATCATTGTTATAGGGTTTGGCGATATAATCCACCGCCCCCTGTTTCATCGCGGTCACGGCTGATTGCACCGACGAGTAACTGGTCATGATCAGGACCTTGACCGGCTGCGCCAGTTCGATCAGGCTGGTGCCTGGCTCTCCCGGCAGGCGCATATCCGCGACGACCAGGTCAAATCCCTGCAAGTCCTCGCGGCGGGCCTCATCCACCGAGCCCACGGCGGTTACCGCATAACCATTGCGCTGCAGCAGCCTGGTCAAGCTTTCGCGAATAACCTTTTCATCTTCAACGATTAGTATTTCATGCATAACGGATATTTTTTGGTCTAATGGATTTTGCCAGGTTGATGACGAACTCGGTGCCTATATCCACCTGGCTGTCGACACTGATCTGCCCTCCGTGCTCCTGGATGATGTTATAAGCCAGTGACAAACCCAGTCCGGTCCCCTGGCCGGCCTGCTTGGTCGTGAAAAAGGGGTCAAAGATCTTGCCAATGAGCTTTTCATCGATACCATGACCCCGATCACTGACACAGATCTGGATATCATTATCGATTTCGGTTACCGAAATATTCACCACAGAACCCTCGGTCGAAGCATCACTGGCATTTGATAACAGGATCACCATGACCTGCAGCAGCTTCTGGTAATTACCGGTCACCGCTGCCTGCTCCGGGCAATCAATATCGAATTGGATCTGTTTACCCTTGTGACTCAGGGATACCAGATCGCTAGCTTCATTGATCAGTTTTCTTATTTGCACCGATTCCGGCAGCTGATCAACTTCAGCCCCGGCATGGCTGTAACTGACCAGTGAACGCACGATGGACGAGATGCGTTCGGTCAGGCGCAGGATATCCTGCACCCCGTGCTTATTCAGCGTTTTATCGTCCGGCATGGCCTGCATGTCCTGGGCCAGGCAGGCGATCCCGGTGACCGGGTTACCGATTTCATGGGCAACCCCGGTAGCCAGGCGACCAATCGATGCCAGTCGTTCGCTATGCGCCAGCTCACTTTCCAACTTGGAGATTTCCGAGTGATCCTCAATCAATACCACGAACCCGAGATCGTCATCGATGCTGCGCCCCGATACTTCGGACTTGAACAAATTCAGAATACTGATCTGATCGTTGACTCCGACCTTTGCCGAACGGACAATGGCTTTGTCACCTTTAATAAAATCCTGTAACAGTTCAGACCAAGGCGCTTGCAGCTTGGCGACATTGACGCCGAGAATTTCCCCTTCCTGCAGACCACTGAGTTTTTCCATTGCCAGGTTCCAGCTGTTGACCTGCAGCTCGGGGCTGATCGTTACCACCGCCAACGGCAGGTCATGCAGCACCTGGCGATGAAAACGGCGCAAGGAATCCAGGGCGCCTGCCATCTGCTTCAGCTCGGTACGTGACCCCTGCAGGCTTTTTTCCACGAACTGAATGGTGTCCGCAATCGCCACCTGGGCCGACTTGTCTACCTGTAACTGCTCGTTGACCACCATGTCGGCCAGTACCGGTCCGATCAGGCCGGACAGGTTATGCCTGATCTGCAGTCGCAGCTTGGCCAGCTCCGAGCGATCGAGTTTTTGCTCAGCCAGGCCCAGGTCGGATAACGCAAGCTTGATCTCCTTGGCGGCCATGTCGGCGCCGGTTATCTCCGCCAGGCGCGCTTCGAATTGTTCTACCGAGGCGGCAACCGGAATCGCCTGGGCATGCGCCTCGGATTCATCGCAACAGGCCCTGGCCGCTATCTGCTCCTGCTCGGATTGCGGTTTCAGAATCGAGACCAGGATAAACAGGGCGCTATTGACCAGCAGGGTCCAGAATGCACTGGTGGTTGAGCTCATCGGGATCATGATCGTTTCGAGAAAGCTACCCATGATCCAGCCGGCCTTGGCGAACAAGGGCAGGATCAGGGTCAGCACCCAGATCACGGCGCCGGCGATCAGACCGGCGATAAACCCATGCCGACTGGCCCGGCGCCAATACAGCAGACCGAAGATACCGGGCAGGAACTGCGCCACCGCGACAAACGAGATCAGGCCCAGGTCGGTCAACTCCTGGTGGGTCTGTAGGAACAGGTAAAAGGCATAACCCGCCAGGATGATCAGCACGATGAGAATGCGCTTACTCCAGATCAACTGGCGGTAGATGTCGATACTCTTGCGTTTCTGCTGGGGAAAACTAAGCGGCAACAACAGGTGGTTCTGGCACATCGAGGCCAGGGCTATAGTGGTGACGATGACCATCGCACTGGCGGCCGATATCCCACCGATAAAAATAAACACCGGCAGCACCGTCGACTGGCTTTGCATCGATACCCCGAGTACGTAAAGATCCGGACCGTAACTGAGATCGAGTAACTGGCCAACCCACAGGATCGGTGGTATCGAGATATTCAACAGCAGCAGGAACAGCGGGAATGCCCAGCTCGCAAATGACAGGTTGGAAGGCCGGATGTTTTCGACAAAAATCATGTGAAACTGGCGCGGCAGCAGGAATGCCGCGGAAAATGACAGTAGCAGCATCATCGCCCAGGGCCCTTCGTTGACCGGCCGCATCAGGGCCTGCACCGCTTCCGGGTTATTGTCGATCCAGCTGGCGAAACCGCTGATGCCATTGAAGATGCCGAACACCGCGTAAATCCCGACCACCATTAACGCCACCAGCTTGACCAGCGACTCAAAGGCGATCGCCACCACCAGGCCTTCATGTTTCTCGCGCGGGGTAACATGGCGGGCACCAAACAATACCGCAAACAGGGAAATCGTCAGACAGAATCCGAGCGAAATCAGCTGCGACTGGGTTTCGCCGGTTAAAATCTGCAGTGAATCGGTCACCGCCTGGATCTGCAAGGCCATGTAGGGTAAGGCCCCGGTCAGCATGAACAGGGTGACCAGGATCCCGGCCAGCTGGCTGTTGTAGCGAAAGGCGAACAGATCCGCCAGCGAGGACAGTTGATATTCCTTGGTCAGGCGCAGGATCGGGCTGAGCAGGATCGGTGAAGCGAGGAACGCAATGGTGACGCCGAGATACACGGCAAGGAAAGTATAGCCTTCACGGTCAGCCAGGCCGACACTGCCATAATAACTCCAGGAGGTCGCATAGACGCCAATCGACAGGGTATAGACCAACGGATGGCTGATCAGCTTTTCCGGCAGCCATTTACGCTCGGCCGCGGTGGCGATGACAAACAGCAGACCCAGGTAGAGCACGCTGATGGCAAACAGATGCCAGACTTCGAATTCCACCATGATTATTCAGCGCTGGACTTGAGATAGCGTTGCAGCAGCCAGGCTATCAGGATCGCAATCGACCACACCAGGTAGGGGCTATACCAGGGCGCGTGCAGATCGGCCCAGAATTCGGTTAACGGGGACAGAAACAGAATCAACACCACAACCACGGCAATCAGGCTGCGCTCGATTTTGTGGGGATGTTGGCTTGGTGGCAACATGGCTGATACCCGGGCTATTTATAATCTGGTGAATCTCCTCCTGGCCCGTAACACTGTTACGAGTAGAAACACCTTGGTGTTACGCTTGGTAACATATCATTTTTTGCTACCCCAGGCAAAAAATCCAAGTGACTGATTTTACAATCATTATCAAATTGGCCTGATTTCTGCATTGACCTGTCGGCAGAGTTACAGCCGTTGCAGGTTGTAACCGCATAAAAACTTTTACATAACTAAACAGCTGAGACCCTTGATCCAACAATCATAGTGTCACTAGCTTCATTACCATTGAGGTATCCTATGACTAAAAAAACCAACCAAGAGAGCAGACGCGACTTTTTGAAGGCCTCTGCGGCCACCGGCCTGGCTGCCAGTGCACCGATGATCTTCACCAACAGCGCGCATGCTTTTGTTAATGAACCCAAAGGCGGAACTGTAACCCTGGGCTTTAACGTGCCCCAAACCGGCGCCTATGCGGACGAGGGTGCGGACGAACTGCGCGCTTACCGGCTGGCGGTCAAGCACCTGAACGGTGAAGGCGATGGTGGCATGCTCAACACCATGAAGCCTATGTCATTGAAAGGCAACGGTATTCTTGGCAAAAAAGTCCAGTACGTGACGGGTGACACCCAGACCAAGTCTGATGCCGCACGTGCATCTGCCAAGCGGATGATCGAGAAAGACGGCGCCATCATGATTACCGGTGGTTCATCTTCCGGGGTGGCAGTTGCGGTTCAGTCGCTGTGCCAGGAAGCAGGGGTTATCTTCATGGCCGGCCTGACTCACTCCAACGATACGACCGGCAAGGATCGTCGCCGGCATGGTTTCCGTCACTTCTTCAACACCGAGATGTCCGGTGCCGCCCTGGCGCCGATCCTGGAAAAGGAGTTCGGCAAAGACCGCAGCGCTTACCATCTGACCGCTGATTACAACTGGGGCTGGTCGCAGGAAGGTTCGATCAAGAAATACACTGAGGATCTGGGCTGGAATACCCAGGCCGCAGTTCGCACTCCACTGGGCGCCGGTGACTTCTCGCAATACATCACCCCGGTCCTCAATTCCGGTGCTGATGTACTGGTCCTCAACCACTATGGTAAGGACATGGTCAACTCGCTGACCCAGGCGGTACAGTTCGGCCTGCGTGACAAGAGCGTCAACGGTAAGGACTTCCAGATCGTGGTACCGCTGTTCTCGCGCCTGATGGCCCAGGGTGCTGGTCAGAATATCAAGGGCATCTACGGTTCCACCAACTGGAACTGGTCACTGAAAGACGCCGGTTCCACCGCGTTCGTCAAGTCTTTCGGTGCTGAGTATGGCTTCCCGCCCTCACAGGCTGCGCATACCTGCTATGTACAGGCACTGCTCTACGCCAACGCCTGTGAAATGGCCGGCACCTTCAATCCCTGTGGCGTCATCGATGCGCTTGAGGGCTTCAAGTTCGACGGCATGGGCAACGGCCCAACCGAGTATCGTGCTGAAGACCACCAGTGCTTCAAGGACGTACTGGTGGTGAAGGGTAACGAGAACTCAACCTCACAGTTCGACCTGCTGCAAATCGTTGAAGTTACGCCACGCGCCAAGGTGGAATACTCACCGAATATGCAAGGCTACGCTGGCAACCTCGGCAGCTGCAACGCATAACAAAAAGCCGTTAGAGACCGGCTGCCTCTGCGGCAGCCGGTCTTATCAATTGGCAGATTTCAACAACAAAACGATCACTCTACTATGGACGCAATTCTGCTACAGATTCTCAACGGGCTGGACAAAGGCGGTGCCTATGCACTAATTGCCCTCGGTCTGACCCTGGTTTTCGGTACCCTCGGGGTAGTGAACTTCGCCCACGGCGCATTGTTCATGCTGGGAGCCTTTGTCGCGGTCAGCGTGCAGGGATTGCTGACCATTTCCAAGAAGGTGCGGGACGAAAGCATCACCTTTTTCGAGGCCTACAAGGAGACCCCTTACCTCGAAATCTGGTTAGGTGATACCGGCACCACGATCATCCAGTACTCGGTACCCATTTCCATCGTGGTCGCGGTACCGGTCATGCTGTTGATCGGCCTGGCCATGGAGCGCGGCCTGGTTCGTCATTTCTACAAACGTGAGCATGCTGACCAGATCCTGGTTACCTTCGGTCTGGCCATCGTGCTGCAGGAAATCATCAAGGCCAACTTCGGCGCCAACCCAATTCCTATCGCCGCGCCGCCTGCGGTCGCCGGCAGTGCCAATGTCGGCGCCCTGTTCGGCGCGGATGGCCTGGTCTATCCCTGGTGGCGCATGATTTACCTGGGCTTTGCGCTGGCCATTATCAGCGGTGTG